>Ga0129333_10004750_pt1 | contig 12714 bp, 9 predicted proteins | sample CPB6_08_DNA_FD_94474 | JGI IMG/M metagenome (GOLD analysis project Ga0129333, IMG submission 94474) | Freshwater to marine salinity gradient microbial communities from Chesapeake Bay, USA - CPBay_Sum_0.6_0.8_DNA | ecosystem: Environmental > Aquatic > Marine > Coastal | place: USA: Chesapeake Bay... | reverse complement strand
CAGCTGGAGCAGCATCTTGAGCAGTAGCTTGATATAGATTTGCCACCCCACCGATAGCAGCCTCTTGACCCATCTCTTGTAATGTACGAGTTCCTGTTGCCGATTGTTGTGCTGTCCGTTGAAGTCTAAGGCTTGATATATCAGGAGATTGAAGGGCAGCCATTTTATCTACCTCTTCTATTCCCATAATCTCATTCGCTTTACGTGCGGCATCTTGATCGCGTTGCTTCGCTTGTTGGAAACTGGCTATTGCTGATATCCCTGATACTAAAGCGGTAACTCCTCCTAAAATTGCTCCTACCATCTCGATTATTTTATTCCCACAAAGATAGTCAAAAAAGACTTACTAAGGATTGCTCTTGAAAGTATTTACGTTGACATTGAATATCTCTACAGCAGTAGTGCTATTGTTTGTAAGCGTAGCCTCCATATAATATCCTCTTGCTCCATAAGACTCTGCAGTACTGTCCTTGACATACACCACTATGTCACCAGGTGCTGGAGTGACAGCAGCAGATACAAGAGTTATGGAGTCGTCAGTATGCGAAGCGACAGGTCCAACGAGCGTTAAAACCCCAGCTACAATTATGTACACAACGTCACCTTGACTTATGCTCGTGCCTATGTTAAAAGAAAAGTTTATTGTCAACCCGACAAACGAAAGAACCTCACCTATGCCTTGTGTCGATATAGCTCTCAAGTCTATAGATAATGGGTTTCTTCTTATATGAGCAAACCACGTTCCTTCTTTATCTAAGAAATACGTGTCGTCAATCATTCCTGTATCTAAATCCGTTGTAACATAAACATCCCACGGCTCATTACTTTCAACAGCCATAGTCTTGAACATCTTTACATCTAAAGGATCCTTATTAAATATAGTGGTTATCCTAGATGGATAATTAACCCCATAAAATCTATTTCTAGTAGCGTTGGAGTCATGCTTGTATAAACTTCCTTTCTCCCATGTATAAAACACATTGTTCATTCCTAACATCCAATCAGGGATGTAAGACCAAAAAGATGTCCATCCTTGGGATCTGGGGTCGTATGTTATTGTTTCTGGCATAAAGCAAAGATACTAATTATGGACAAGTATATATATCACAAACCTTTCCTGTCTCACAAACTTTTATTACATCAAGCGTACTGTAAACAACGTACCACTTGCATCCACCAAAGAAAAGCTCTGCGCTTGCTTGATTTGCATATGTTCTTATTATATAGTCCCCAACAACAGGCGTGTCTCCTGCTCCGTTATGATAAAGAACTGAATACAATGGTGAAGTGACAGAACAAGCTTCTGTACTTGTGTCTCCAAAGTTCTCTACGTCCATTAGGAATGGCTTAAAGTTGTTCCTTGATACTATAGATATTGTTATGGTCTCTGTTACAGAAGTCCCAAAACAATTAACTGCGGCAACATTAAAAGTGAAATCGCACTCATCATTTACTGTTCCAGACAAAATACCGGTATTTACATCAAAAGATATTCCATTGGGAAGAACGAAAGTTTGACAAGGAGAGCCAATTGTAACGGAACCATCGCCACCAACAACAGTAGGAGATGATGCAGAACAAACAGTTGTTGAAGCTCCTATATTTACAGTAACATCTCTTACAACGCCATCGCAATCTGTATAGTTGAATATAGTGCCTGTAGTACCACCATCTAAAGTATACTCGTCACATGTTGTAACAATATACCAATACAATGGATTATTTGTAGCCTCTAATCTAACAAATACATCTTGACCTATTGTAAATACATAGTTTGCAGGTGTTATAACAGGAACAGCTATTTCTGAGCAGTTACACGTGCCAATTGATAATACTACTCCTGAATCATCTACAAATATATAATCTCCAGTTGCTACAGCAACAGTATTATACTGATGATATGAATTAGCACCATCATATAAGTCAGCCCCTAACGGATCTATATAAATTCTATCCCCTATAGTTGGCAAAGCTGAAGCTCCATCATGATAATATTTTACTACCGGTACTTGAGCGCAAACGGTTGTTAAATCGCCATTGGATGTATCAATATAAAAATCATTAAGAGATGCATTTACTTGGTTGACAGTAAAGTTACTCCCTGATAATGGCGCAGATATAGCCAATAACGCATTACCATCTTTTAAAAACTTATTAAACCTAATCTGTCCAGTTCCATTATTTACAAGTCCATTCAATGGAAAAGATAAGTTTATATCGTCAGGACTTATGCCTAATGCTATTAAGTCATTATAATATATAGAGCTATTAAGACCCACGTATCCTGTGTCCTCAATTAGATAGTTGTTCCAATATAACTGATATCTTACAGGAAGCCCTGCAGTAATATAATCTATTCCTGCTGTACCTCTATCAGTTCCATAGTCTACATCTACAATTCTGTCCGTAAAATTACCAGTATAAGATATAGTGCCTAAATTTAAATTATCTGTATAGTCGAACAACAAGTATAAATACTCATCGTCATTTGGATTGCTAAATACAAATGTGCCTTCATATTGCAAATTCAATGGATTATAGACAACAGGTATTGGAGTGGCTATAGCTAGCATCTCATCTTTGTCATTCGCACTATATTGAATATTGGAGACAAGGTAGTAAATAACATTGTTAAAATCTGTAGAGAATTCTTTTATCTCAAACTTAGATGTTGTATTCCTAAATCCTGCAGCAACAAACACGGTATCGCCATCAGCAGGCATGTAATCCAATCCTCCTATACCAGTCTTTACATCAAATAATGCTATGCCATTTGTGGGTATACTTATATTGTCAAAAGTATACGTAGGCGATCCTGTGAATGAATAGTTCTGATTTAGTATCATTGTTGATATTTAGAATTAAATGTTTTTCTTGGATCTATATTAGAAAATATAAATGCTACCGGCTTTCCATTTTTTCCCCTTGCTTGAGTAAGAGTAAATAGCACTGAAAGACCACCACAATATGTAACTAAAAATCCAATCGACCTATTTACGTTACTATTGTTAGCCCCAATAACAGCATATATGTCTTGAGAACCATCGCCACTTGCTGGATAATTTGTGACCCATGCAGTACCGAACCCTTGATTAACAAGCGTTATTGTCCATGGTTCATTAGTTGTGATCGTGAATAATAAGTATGATGATGGACCAGTATTAGGTATTCTTCTGTTGTTTGGGGATATAGTTAAGACACATGGAATGGAACGCTGATTGTTTGAAGACAGCACGTACATATTATTGTGCGGATCGTAAGCGCCTAACTTTTGTGTATTAGGAAACGCTACCATTAAGTCTCTGAAATGGTCAGTCATGCCAAGAGATGATATCTCAAGTATTTGCTCCCCAAACATCTGTAACACAACTCCCCTTCTCTGATCAGCAAAGAAAATGTCTGGTCCCCACTTAGCAAATGACTCAGGATGCTTGCTTATTCCCCATTCACCACTCATAGGTATTTGGTTTCCAAGAACTTCAGGTATAGACACCACCTGCCCTCCGCCTATGGAGTCAAACAATATGTTTTTGCCATAAAGAACTTGACTTACCTTATTCTCTTGAAACACATAAAGATTTGTGTCTGTAGCATACAATTTCTGTATAGACCCAAAATCTCTATCTAAATATTTAAAGTTAGCTAAAGATAAATTAAATTCATTCAGCCTGTTGAGTGATGAATTATCTCTATATACACCACTATAGCACAAAGCCGCTTCATTCCTAACCTGCTTGTAGTCCTCTATTGGCACTTGAACTCTAGGACTAAGGTCCCTTCTTGTCTCATTGAAGTCATCATATATCCTATCTGACTCAAGACCATTTCCCCAACACCAAGAGTTAAATTCAGTATTAATGATGTTAGGCTTATTTATCTTTATTACTGCAGGTTGTGATACTGATTGATCGAATTCTAAAGAACCTGTTGCTGTAACTGTGCCAGGTGTTATTGGACCAGCACCTGGAAATGGCAATTGCAACACAATAGAATAAGCATCCTCAATAGCTGAAATTGTAAAAGTTCCATTAATAGCAGGTAATGTAGTATTTACGTCTACAATGTCTCCAACATTAAAATAATGGGGTATAGCCTTATCAAATTGTCTTAGCCTAGTCTCACCTGTTGCAGGATAAAACTCATAGTCATTATATCTCCACAAGACTTTATGGTATCCACCTTCTATTGGATATGTTTGGAATGTCTCGTGATATATTTCAGCATCTTCTTCAATTGGAACTGTCTCACATATATTTAGATTCTCTTGCTGAGTAATATTAAATTCAACTACAAATCTACTTTGCCTTTTATCTGACAATACTAATCCTCCAAATATACCCAAAGTAATAAATGATACTATTTCAGCACCAGACGTACCATCATTATATAAACTAGCTGCATATGAACTGTTGTTACCAGGGTTGTTAGGTACAGATGAAAATATCAACATTCTAACTGGATCTGTAGATGCAGTTAAATTGTTTGAGTCTAATTGTATAGAATTGGTCTGAAACAAACTACTAGATCCAAGAACAGTATCAAAACCATTATAAAGTCCAAAGTTTTTGCCCCTCCTAAATCTTACTCTAGACCCTTTCTTTTGATTTCCACCTACATCAGTATACAAAAATTGGTCTCTAGCACCAGATTCATACCACCATTCTTCTATGTTCTCATAATCTTGTGGTGATGGATCAAATTCTATTACGTTTTGTGTATTCTGATTAAATGAAGTGCCATTATTATAAAGCTCCTCAAGAACTTGAATCTTTATTATTGCTCCAGTTAATATTTTTCTATCTGCCTCTGGAGTTACTTGTGACCAATCCTGTCCAGGTATAATTGCAACACTGTTTGTGCCTGATGCTATATTTCCGCCAAACTCTTGCTTTAAATCGCCATACCTGCAATTAAATACCCATCTATCGCCAACAGCATAAGAAGGCTGATTGAATACAACATCAAAATAGCCAAACGCTATAGGTGTTGGAGTATTTGGTATTATTGGTTGATTAAACTGTACAACTGTATTATTATTTGATAATGAATATATATTTATTGAGTTTTTATATACTGAATATGTTGTAGGGGAGTCAATTTGTATTGTTATCCTTGTATCCTCATTGTCAGGATTGTTATATGGACAATAAGTACCAGTATAAGACAATGATATTCCACTAGGGTCTCCTAATCCATAAAATATAGGATTTTCAACCCATGAAGTGGTAAAGTTACCACTAATACTTGGCGGACTTGTAGTGCTTACAGGATCTACAGCTATCTTTAGTACCCCTAATGCAGAAAACACATTTGTTCCTCCAGTTCCACGAGACGTATATTGTTGTATTCCAGACCCAGACAATTCATTTGGGAAGTCTATCTTTATCTTAAAATATAATCCAGCAATAGCCCCAGACACAAAATTAGATGCTTTCTGCTCAATCTCTAATATCTTGTATTTCTTATTTACTAATGTGGGTCCTGCAGATGTTGATTTAAATATAACGTATTCACCTACTCTTATCTTATTTAAGTCTGAGTCATTTATTAAGAAATACTTAAATAGTCCTTCATTGTATGATATTATAGGAAATACATTATAGTATGCTTTTTTTGCTTGCTTTACATATACCCTGTAATGTGTTGCCCACGATGGTGGAATATTTCTTATCGTTAACTGTATAGAATTTGCTGTATTAGAATTAGTAGGTGGTACATATATTGAGTTATATATAGGATTCACAGTATTTAAAACTGTTGTCATCCTACCATACTTATCCAAATACACAAGTCCTACTTCATAATCTCTATCTGATCGCCATGTGGGTCGAGGTCGTGTTTCACTGGCTCCTTCTTGTAATAAAGACAAGCTATAATCTATAAATATATTCTTATTGTTAGAATCTACTATATCTCTAAATTGAACATAATTTCCATATGAAAGCCTATTGCCAACGACATCTTGAGCCTTAGCCAACAAAGGCACATTATCATAAAGTCTTGTCAGCTGATCTGTAGGAAGAGCGGCATAGATTTTATTCGTGTTAAACGTTATAGTATATGAAACGTCATTGGCTATTTGTAGCTTATCTTTAGAGTAAGAGTCAATGATACTTACGTTTATATCTCTAGTGTCCTTTACTAATATCTGTATCTCTTTTACAAATTGATTTCCAGTCTCAACAGTTACCCTTACTGAGTTAAACTTGTTAGTCATTGACTTATTGTTACCTACTCCATAATCATACTCATATGATTTAGGAGCAAATGCAACAGCAGAAAATGGAGACATCGAACTATATTGATCGTCTACATACTTATACCTATAAGAAAAGTATAAAAACTTCTCAGACATATTGTCTGCATTATCTATAGTTTTGTCTTCGTAAGTGTCTATTGAAGGAGCGTACAAAGGTGGCTCTATAATTACATTTATGTCGTCAGCAATTCTTACATCATCAACAGCATACGACTTAGCTCTAGCTATATTTATTCTCCTTGGAGGATTATAGTCATCTGTCCAATATAGATAACTCTGTCCATCAGGTCCAGCTATATAATTAACTCCAGTTATTGCATACTCTTTCCTAAAATTAAGTACCGTTATAGTTGTTGGAAGAGCCTTATTCGCCTGCAAGACTCTAGTGGTTACATTCGCTGCTGCATCATACTCATATATACCATCGAACGTATCACACGAAACAAACCAATATATCCTTTCTAAAGACTCATACTCTATTGCTCCTATAGTTCTTGCCGTTGAAGTATTTCTACCTGAGACTATACTCAAGTCTCCAATAAGAGTGTTGCCTAACTTATTCTTTGCAGCTCCAGAATCTCTTCCTTCAGTAGCCTCTACATCTATGTTTACTGCATCAACGTACTGCCCATCTGGTATTAATCTTTCATCAAGATCCTTATTCATGGATCCCTTCAAGAAACTATTACGAATTTCTGCCATTATTTAATTATTTTCCCTCTTCCTCTCAAAGCCATTGTAAGCCTAGATGGATGAAGATTAGAAAGTCTGAGTTTAATATTTCTTAGCTCTTTAGCCTTCTCGTCTTTAGCCCTCTTTATAACATACTCTTGGATACCAAACTTATTATTAAGAATAGCCCACTTGATATATGCGTATATAAATACTTCTGCCATCTTGTGGATAGAAACATTTTCATCATCCCCCTTCTCTAATCCATCCGACACATATTCTATCACGATAAGATGGTTCCTAGCGCCTGAACTAAAGTCTATTACACCTGCCTCCTTGTTTACAGTAAACGTTGGATTTTCATTGGCTATCTCAGGGTCTAATCCATATCTTCCCCCAACATTGTAGCTGAAGTACCAACTTCCGTCATAACACCATCCCCAGCATCCGCTATACTGACCAGGTCCAAAATATTGTTGCATTTGTCCAGTCTGTATTTCTAAAGCAGATGTTCCAGTCAACACATTTCCATTGCTGTCAAAAAGTATATTGTTGTTGCTGTCTTGAAGATATGCAACAGCAGATAATGTTTGCCTGTTCTCAGCCATAGGATACAAAACACCATTGATGTTTATTGATATCCTCACGTAATTTACATAGTCTGGTGGCATAACCAACTTAAGGCTATTACCTAAATTTATCTCTATCTTCTTAAATGACCTAAGCGCATCGTAATTTAACTCCTGTATACCTCTTTTGGCATGAAACAAGACTTCATATCTTTTTGCATTTCCTATTGACTTATCATCCCCAACATTAATAAGCATAAAGTTGTTCACTATGTCTGACAATGGAACATACTGATATGACCCCCAGTTTTGGTCTGTTGGTGCAACGTTATTATTGTTGTAATATTGAGAGTCGCTTATATAAGCCATTTCTTAGTTTTTTTGTTGTATATCTGTAATCTCTTCAGAATTCATCAGCTGTACTACATCTGCTTCTCTTATTGACACCCCTGAATATGCACATATCTTTACAACCAACCTAGGTCCATCACTTAATGGAAGTTCAAAGTCTTGATAGTCAGTAGCAGACTGATTAAAAATAGGCTCACCTCCAGCTAAAGACGTATATGTCCATTTTGGATCAAATGGATGCCTAATGTACAAAAGTCTAACACCAGAATTTATTGTTGTGGGATATACCTGAATACCAGCAGTACCACTTTCATTATATTTATACAATGCATATGCAGGATAATCTACAGTTGGAGCAGTTAGATTTGAAGATATAAGGTTAAGTAGTTTTTGATGTGATACTTTCTCAACTTCATTTCCAGCATAATTAAGTCTTAAAAGCCTATATGGCTTTGGCTCATTAGGGTTAACAGGGTTGTCTCCAGGAACGTAAAACCTGCCTGAAGTTAGATTATAAACCAATGAACGCTCCTCTAGAAATCTATCTATAACTTCAGATAGTCTTCCAGTTATATCCGAATAACCAGAGTTATGAAGTCTTGCATTTGTCTTGTTCAAGTTATTTGAATAATCATAGAAATATTGCTCGAACAACTCCATCTGAGACTGTCTAGCAAATTGATTGAACTCCTCTGGAGTTATGTATCCACGATTGTCTTTGCTTATTATAGATAGTACAGTATTTCTGACTTGATTAATCATAATGCAAAGATAATAAAAAAGGGTCAACAAACTGCTGACCCCTTTAATGCTAAAAGCGTAACTATTATGCTACAGTAATACTCGTAACTGCTACAGGAGGATTTACTGTATAAACAGGCTTAGTCCACTCAGTTGTAAGTGCTGCTGCAACTTGAGACTGTACGAAATCACGAAAATCATCGTTAGAAACAGATGCGTGAGCAATTGTAACTACATCTGTACCTGTACTTCCTCCTTTATAGGAGATAGTTGTAGACGTAGAAGATGCTTGTCTGATAAGTACAATACCTGTTGCAGAAACAAGCTGAGTAGTACTACCTGAAATTGGGAAACTTAAAAACTTTTCCATTTTGTTTTTTGTTTTTGGTTAATAAAGTACAAAGATATAAAATATTATGCTTCGTATTCTCTGACTAAAAACATGTAGAAATCTTGTCCTTGTTCCGTCTTAAACCACGCAGACAAAGCAGCTTCAGGAGTCTCATTCATAGGAACAGAGAACGCTCGTTTTCTATTGTCTTTCAAGTTGTAATGCACATCCCTTCCGTGGTTACGTGTAGCCATATATCCATCCTTGAATGCTTTATGGGCTAAGTCATCTATCTCTAATTCAGGATCATCTAAAGACTCTAAGAAGTCTTGTGGATAATCTTCAGCGATTTTCATTATTTCCCATTTCAACTCACTCGTTGACATCTTTGATGTATCTCTACCTGTGAAGACACGAATTACAGATGCCATCTTATCTGGAGTTAATGAACGAGCTGCTATTTTAGCATCAAGTATTAATTCTTCAGTCTGAAGTCTTTCTTCTGCTTCCTTCTCAGGATCCCACTCATAAAATACTTCTCCATATCCTGGATGTAGCTTTAAGAACTCATATAGCACAGGATTGGTGTGTGGAACTTGAAGTATACCATCCTCGAACACTATAGGCTCTAAGATAGCATTTTCATCTTGCTCGTCTTGAAATGGTGATGTTTGATTGCTTGCATATCGCAAGCTTCTGTTTTTCTTCTTCTCCTCATCAAAGTAAAGAAGTCTTTTTGTTGCAGTATCTCTCGATTGAAGAATGAATGATACCGGTGATTTGTTGCTTTTCAGCAAAAAGGTTTTTGTTGACATTTTGATTTGAATTTAAATTATAAACTAAAATAAGGAGGAGACCGAAGCCTCCTCCATTTATTTACTTGTGATTATTTGAAGATCACGAAGTTGTTTGCACCAAGTGTACAAAGAGCACGCTCAGAAAGGAAGTGAACTTCCATAGCATCCAAGTCGCTTGTGCTTGCGCCACCAGCAGAACCAGTAATCCAAGTTTTGTACTTACGGTTCTCGTTAGCAGTCTCACGGTAACGAACGTGAAGGAATGGACGAGTTGTGTTTTTACCAAGAACTTGGTCATAAACATTTGTAGATCCAGCAGGAACCAAAACTCCATTTACAACACCTCCAACAAGACCACCACGAAGAGTAGCATCGTTAAGATATTTCCAGTCAGACTTGTAGAAATCGTAAGAACCACGACGGAAACCAGTGAATCCAAGATTCAACGCCATTTCTTGATCGTTGTCAAACAATCCGTAAGAAGTACCACCAACACCATAGCTGTTTTGTGCAGCAAGCATATCGTCAATATTCAAAGAGAATGTACGATTAGCGAAGATAGTGTTTTCAGCGATAGCACCTTGCTTATCAAGACGGTTAAGGATAGTATCAAAATCTCCAAGTGTAGAAGGAACACCACCGTTCCATACGTTACCTCGTGCTTCGATAGCAGCGAACATACCCTCAGAACCTTTGTTACCAACGTCACCAGCAGCTGCAATAGCACCTGAACCAGCTTCAGCCTCAACATGCTCTACCATCATCATTTCAAGATAGTCCTCGAAACGTAGACGAGTCTCATGCTTAGACTTCAAATACCAAAGGTATCCTGTTCCGTTGTCACCCTCTACTTCAATCCATCCGATTTGAGCCATATCAGAACCAGAGATAGCAAATTTGTCTTTGATGATGATAGGAGAAACTTCAAAGATTTCAGTTTCAGCTTCCAAAGAACCTTGCATTCCGTTAGCTCCTTTTTTGAACTCAGAACCGTAAACGAATGCTGTAACTACGTTAGCAGCGTTGATAGTACCACCAGCTGCAGCATAGTAAGCGACATTAAACGTAGCTGGAGTAAGTGAACCAGAAGAGTTTGTAGTAGCTGTAATGATAGCTTTATCTGAAGTAGTAGCAGAATTGGAAGAAAGGAATACAGTCTGTCCAACTCGGAAGTTACCGTTAAGGTAGTTACCTGCACCATCAACATCGTTGATAGTTACAGTAGCTGTATCGTTACCAACACCATAAACTACTGAGCAGTTAATATACTTAGTGTGAAGACGACCTTCTTCTGACCATTTGATAAGGTCTGAATTAGAAGGAATCTCTGCACTCATGTTACGAAGGAACGAACCGATAGAACGATCTCCATAACGACCAAACTCTTTCTCCATAGTATCAGGAAGATACTGATTCAAGAAATCAAAGTTTGTTAAATAGTTGCTCTGCAACGTTGCTTTTTTCGAACTGGGTTGCAACTCAAATGTTGGTGTACCCGCTAATGAACCTGCCATTGTTTTTTGTTTTTAGTTGTTTTTACTTTTTACTTTTTATCTTATAATCTGGTACGTCAGAATCTAAAACTCTAACAGAGAATCCTTGCTTTGGTTGTATTGTAGTAGCAGGTCTTCCCATGTCAATGTTTTTAGCTTCCTCAGCAATGCGTCCTACACCATCCGATTTACCTTTGTCATAAAAGAACTTGGCAAACTTCTCAGGATTGGATGCGATAGCAATAGCTCTGTGAAATAAAGCTGCGTCTTTAAGATATCCGTCTTCATTTAGAAATCCTTTTACGAACTTCGCCATGTCCGACTGCTCCTTAAGAGTACTGACATCTGCCGGTTTGTAAACAACCTTACTGTCATCTAAATTAAATTCGAAACCTTCGAACTTTTCAGAAAACAACTCATTTGTTTTAGCGACAAAATACTCAGACCTTTTACGCGTCTCATCTTCAGCTTGAGCTGACTGCTGTTTATGCTGCTTGTAAGACTCAAACTCTTCGTCTACAATTGGTGCAGAATTCTTACTTGACTCAAGCGGAATTCTATATTGCTCCTTTTGCTTTTCGAAGAAGTCATTTGCCTTCTTAAGCTCTTGCTTCATTGCTAACTTCTTAGACTTAATAGTCTTTTCGTCATCATAATCCTCATCATACAGAAGTTCGTCAATTTTCCATGCGACATCTTCTGAATCAAATTCGGGATTAGTTACAGAGTAGTATTCAGCAAGTAAAGACTTTTCGTCCATACTGCTGTAATCTCTACTAAGTTTAACGAAATCCTCAATACCTCGACCTGTCTCTCTCTTGAATTTCAAGAATGCAGCAGCATCTTCAGGTAAATCATCGTTAGCTTCTCTTTGAGCAAACAGATCATCAATAGAGTTAATCTCCTTGTTGTATCTGTTTCTAATATGTGAAAGAACGTCTTCGTCTTTTATTTCATAAGTGACAGGTACTGCCTGTTCACTTGTCTCATCTTTTACTATCGTTTCTTCTGTTACTTCTTTAGGTTCTTCAGTAGAAACACTTTCTGTGGATTCGCCAGCTAACTCTCTTTCATGTTTGTCAACTAACTCTTGCTCCATTTCAACTGCTGATTTTTCCTCAAACTCAACAGCTCTAACTTTAAATTCACTCATTATATTTAAATTAAATTGTTACAAAATTAACTAAAAAAACAATATCACATTTTTTTAGGTCTTGGAGCCAACTTCGGCTTCTTTGGAAGCTTACTTTTTGGTAACTTACCGATTGGTAAGTTTTTTGGCTTTGGTGCTTTTGATGCCTTTATGCTTTTCATATGGATTGTCTTTATGCCACTTCTTTGTAGCCTTTATTCCTTCAGATACAGTTTTTACTTTAGCTTTCTTAGTAAGATTTATTTTGTCATACTTACCATTATGTATATTGGTATGCTCAACTACAATGTCTCCCTTCTTGTTCTTTTTAACTGAGTGCTTTACTCCTTGTATAGATATAGTACTCAT
>Ga0129333_10004748_pt1 | contig 12716 bp, 14 predicted proteins | sample CPB6_08_DNA_FD_94474 | JGI IMG/M metagenome (GOLD analysis project Ga0129333, IMG submission 94474) | Freshwater to marine salinity gradient microbial communities from Chesapeake Bay, USA - CPBay_Sum_0.6_0.8_DNA | ecosystem: Environmental > Aquatic > Marine > Coastal | place: USA: Chesapeake... | reverse complement strand
TCCTCGCTATCTGGGGCTCTATAACGACCGAAGGTGCCACATGGCTCTCGGTGGCCTCAGCCCTAAGCAGCGACTCCAGCGACTGCTGATCGCTGAATGACCTGATGAGAAAGCACAGCTAGGCGGCGGCTGGATTCAGTTCGTCGATCAGTTCCTGCAGCTCGCCACTGCCCACGTCGTAAACCTCGTTGCAGAAGTGGCAGGTGAGTTCGGCCTTGCCGTCCTCCGCCAGGATCTGGCTCAGCTCATCCCGTCCCAGCAGCTTGAGGGCATTGACGCTGCGCCGGCGGCTGCAGGGGCAGTGGAAGCTCAGCTCCTGGCTGGCTTCGGCATCCTCGAGCAGCTGGGGATCGAGGTCCGGGAAGATGTCCTCCAGCAGGGTCTGCAGGTTGCCGTCGCAGGCGGCCAGCCGCTGGCTGAAGCCGCTGATTTCGCGGCAGCGGTCCTCCAGGAGCGCCACCAGGGCCGGTTCCCGCGCCGCCTTCGGCAGCACCTGCACCAGAAGACCGCCGGCGTGCTGCACGCCACTGCTGTCGATCTGCTCACCCACGAACACCGCCGATGGGGTCTGCTCAGAGTGGAGCAGGTAAGAGGCAACATCGTCGCCGATGCCGCCGCTCACCAGCTCCACGGTGGAGCTGAACGGTTCGCCTTCGCCAAGATCGCGCACGATGTGCAGGTAGCCGGTGCCGGTGGCCTGGCGGAAATCGAAGTGGTGCAGTCCATCCGGCTCACTCACCAGATCGAGCTCCAGCTCCGGATTGCCCACGTAGCCGCGCACCGTGCCATCGCGGCCGGCATCCACCATCAGGCCACGCAGGGGGCCATCGGAGGCGATGCGCAGGTTGACGCGCCCGTGCGCCACCTTCATCGAGCTGGCTAGCAGCAGGCCGGCGGTCATGGCCCGCCCGAGCAGGGCCGTGGTCAGGAACGAGAGGTTGTGGCGGCGGCGGGCGTAGCGAACGGCCGTGGCGGTGCTCACCGCCACCAGCCGGATGCCGCCACCCGCCGCGGTCGCCCGCACCAATCGATCCGCCATGCTGCACGCCCCGTTGTGGGCACTGTATTCAGCGGCGTGGGTTCAGCGGCCGTGATCCGGGGCCCGCACCGGCTCGCCCAGGGGCCGCAGCACCCCCTGCTCCAGGCGCCAGCTCTGCTCGGGTTTCACCCGGCCGGCGAACAGCTCCGGCTCGTGGGTCACCACCAGCACGACCCGATCGCGCCCGAGCCGATCCAGCAGCTCCAGAACGTCATCGCGTACCGACCAATCCAGTCCGGCGGTGGGTTCATCGAGCAGCAGCACCCTTGGATCGCGCAGCAGCTGCACCGCCAGCGCCAGGCGCCGCTGCTGGCCACCGCTCAGCCGCTCCGGCGCCTGCTGCAGTGACAGTCCCTGCAACCCCACCTGGCTCAGCACCTGTTCAGCACGCTCCCAGCCCAGGCGCCGCTGGCCCAGCTTCAGTTCCTGCCCCACCGAGAGTCCCAGGAAATGGCGTTCCGGGAACTGGAACACCAGCCCGCAGAGCCAGCGCCGTTGCCTTGCCGTCAGCGGTTCCCGGTGCCAGAGGATTTCGCCGCCGGTTGGGTTGGCCAGGCCGCAGACCAGTTCCAGCAGAGTCGTCTTGCCGCTGCCGCTGCGGCCTGCCACCAGCGCCGGCCGGCCGGGTTCCAGCTGCAGCGACACGCCCCGCAGCACCGGTTCGCTGGCCGTGGCGGCCTGATAGCGCAGCGAGCGCAGCTCGAGCATGGGGGCTGTGGGGTGCGGAGCGGCTCTCCAGCATGTTGGATGGAACTGCACACGGTGCGTTCGATGGAGATTCGCTTCCGGGAGTTCGACCCCTTCAACTGTTGGATCTGGCTTCGCTTCACCAATCCGCCCGGTCAGGGCGAGCGCGGCTACGTCGACACCGCCTTCGACAGCTGGTTCTTCCTCGGCAAACTCGGGGGCTTCAACGCCGAGAACCTGCAGGTGCATGAGCAGGGGGCGGAGGTGAGCTGGATGGCCTATGAAGTCGAGGAGGCTGAGCGAGCGATGCCCGCTCTCATGCACAACATGGGCGAGATGGAATACCAGGGCGAGTGGGCGCGCTGCTGGATCGATCTCGGCACCAGCGATGCCGTCGCCCTCGACGTGTTGATCAACACCCTGCGCCAGCTCAGCGCCGATGTGGTGGAGATCGAGGAGCTGCTGATCGGCGGCGTCAACGAGGACTGGCCGGTGGAGGATCATCCCGACAGCCTGTTCCCGATGGCTGATCTCGACGCCTGAGCGATGGCGCGGGAACGTCGCCGCCTGCTGATCGCTCCGGAGCGCCTGGCGGCCGCTGCGGCTGAAGGCCTCGAGCTGCCCGTGCTGGCGCTCACGGCCGAGGAGAGCCGCTATCTGACCCGCGTGCTGCGCTACGGGCCCGGCGACGTTTTTGCGGTGATCAACGGTGCCGGCAGCCTCTGGAGCGCCGAGCTGCTCGCCGCTGATCGGGCGGTGCTGCAGCAGCCCCTGGCCGCACCGCTGCAGGATCAGCCGCCGTCTCAGCCCCAGCTGGTGTTGGCCGCCGCGGTGGTGAAGCGCGATTTCGAGGTGGTGGTGCGCATGGCCGTGGAGCTGGGGGTCGATCGCCTGATCCCCCTGCTGTGTGAGCGCACCGCTGTGCAGGGCCAGTTACGGCCGGAGCGCTGGCGCACCATCGCCGCCGAGGCGGCGGAGCAGTGCGAACGGCTGTGGATGCCGCAGATCGATCAGCCCACACCCCTGGCCGCGCTGCTCGCGGAGGCTTCAGCCCCGGGGGCAGCCGCTTGTCTGCGCTGCTGGGCAACGACCCGCCGCGATGGCCTGATGCCTCTGGATCAACTGCTGCAGCTGGAAGCATGGGCGTCCACCCCGGATGCCGCTGCACCGCTGCCAACCGGGATCTGGCTGGCCTGCGGGCCGGAAGGGGGGTGGAGTGAGGCGGAGGAGCAACAGGTGCTGGGTCTGGACTGGCAGCCCGTCGGCCTCGGGCCGCGCATTCTGCGCAGCTCCACCGCCTGCATCGCTGGGCTGAGTTCACTCAGCGCCTGGCGTGCGGCCCGCAGCGGCTGCTGATCAACGCACGCCCAGCCAGCGCAGGCCGTTGATGCAGTCCTCTGGGCTCACTTCTTGCCGAACAGGCCGCCGGCCATGCCGCGGAAGCCGGCCAGGTTGGCGCCTCCGCGACGACGGCGCTGGGGCAGGGCGCCACCGGGCACCAGGCACTCGGGCGCGAAGGTGGCGTCGCTCGCAGCGGGGCGGGCAGCCTGGGCCGCTGCCAGCTCGGCGGCGATCGCCTCGGCGGTTGTGAGACCTTGAGCGCTCGGGGTGGCGGCTGCGTCGCTGCTGGTGGCAGCGCCGGCAGCGGGCGCTGCGCTCGGCTTGGCGGCTGCGGACGGTGCGGCGGCCGCAGGGGTGGCCTTGACCTCGGCCACCGGGGCCACGCTCACCGGCGCTGCGGGGGCCTTCTCATCGAGGTTGAGGAAGAAGTTGCCCTTGCGGTTGAACACCATGGCGCCGATCTGGAGGCGATTGCTGGGATTATCCGCTGCCGTGGGTGGCGCCGGCCGGTCTCCTTAGGGCAGTGCAACAGAAGCGTGTCGCCCGGCGGCGGTTGTGTTGTGCTGGAGCCCTCTGCGTCATCGCCGCCATGCTGGAGCTGCTGTTGGTCAGCCCTGAACGTCTTCAGCATTGGTTCTGGGCGCTGCTGATCAACGGGCTGCTGATTGCCATCGCCCAGCGACTGCCGCTGCTCACCCCGGCCGGCTGGGTGCATGCCGGCATCCTGGGCACGCTGCTGCTGGGCAGCCTGGACTGGCCAGGGTGGATGGCCGTGGTGCTCTATCTCGCCCTGGGCTCGCTGGTCACCCGCCTCGGCTTCCGCCGCAAGCAGGACCTGGGCCTCGCCGAAGGCCGTGGCGGCCGGCGCGGTCCTGAGAACGTCTGGGGCTCAGCCGCCACCGGTGCTGTTCTGGCCGTCCTGTGCGTGCTGCCGGCAGCCCCCGTGCCGCTGCTGAAGATCGGTTTTTCAGCCAGCTTCAGCGCCAAGCTGGCGGACACCTGCGGCAGTGAGATCGGCAAGCGCTGGGGGCGCCGCACCCTGCTGATCACCAGCCTGCGGCCCGTGCCCCCGGGCACCGAGGGGGCGATCAGCCTTGAGGGCACCCTTGCCAGCCTGGTGGGCAGCGCCCTGATGGCCCTGCTGATGCTGCAGCTGGGGTTGCTTCAGGGTCCTGCCGCCTGGCTGCTGGTGGCCGTAGTGGGCCTGCTCGCCACCCTGATCGAGAGCCTGATCGGCGCTGCCCTGCAGAGTCGTTGCGCCTGGCTCAGCAATGAACTGGTCAACGCCCTGCAGACCCTGATCGCAGCCCTGCTGGCGATGGGGCTGGCTGTCGCCCTCGATCTCGTCTGACTGCTCCTCTCGTCCTTCAGGAGGTCGCCCTTCCTTGCGGAACTCGGCCAGCAGCTTGGCCGGGGACTCATGGGCTCAGCAGGTCCTCGCCGAGTTCAGGGCCCAGGTGCTGCCTCAGCTGTTCGAGCAGGTCGAGGAACTGCCGCCGCGCTGCCCGGGCGTTGCAGCCCAGCATCGCCCCCAGCACGGGCCAGGGCTGCCCTTGCAAGACCCGAGCCAATAGCAGCCTGCGTTGGCTGCGCTCAAACCGGCGCAGGCTGCGCCAGAGGAGACGGCGCCGTTCCGCCCGTCGTGCTCGGCTGTAGCCATCACTGGTGCGCGGATCAACGAGCACCTCGTGCAGACAGAGCTGTTCGCCGTCCGCCTGCACCTGGGGCTGGTCAAGGCTGGCGATCTGCAGGGCCCGTTGCAGGCTCTGGGCCTCCAACCAGGTGGCGCTGCTGCAGCCCAGCGCCTCCGGCAGCTCCGTGTCCGTGAGTGGGGGTAGCTGCTGGCGGCGCCGCTGCGTCTGCAGGGCAGCGGCCCTGGAGCTGAGTTCCCGCAGCCTGCGGCTGCCCCGCAGCGGCTGGCAGTGGTCGCGCAGGTGGTGGCGGATGCTGCCGCAGATCCAGGGGACGGCAATGGTGCTGAGGCTGCTGCCGCGCTCGATCCTGTAGGCCTCCACGGCCTTGATCAGCCCCATCGAGCCCACTTGGCAGAGGTCGTCAAAGCAGTGGCCGCTGCGCTGGCTTTCCCGCCGCGCCGTGCGCCTCACCAAGGGAAGGTTGGCATCCACCACGGCGTTGCGGTTGGCGATGCTGCGCTCGGCGTTGTAGGCGGCCAGCAGCGGTGCATTGCGCTGTTGCCAGGTGCAGGGGCTGGCGGTTGAGATCGGCATGGGTTCAGGCGGAACTCCGTGCTTTCACCGTCTGCCGCGTGGCCCGGCTCTCGCGTCACTCCACGGGGGGATTGGCTGCCCCCCTGTGGTGGGAACCTCAGCCCCTCAGATGAGGGGGGTGTGAAGTTCCAGGGGTTGCAGATCCGCCCAGCGCAGCAGTGCCGGCCAGCGCCGCACCCGTTCGTAGACCTGCCGGTGGCCGTCACTGTTCAGATGGATCCCATCGCTGCAGAGCCACTGCGGCCAGTGCGGATCCGCCAGCAGGGCCTCCAGCAGGGGCAGGAAGGGCACATCCGCCTCCAGGCAGGCCTCCTCCAGCAGGCCCTCATAGCGGCGCACCTGCTCGAGTCCGTACCAGAGCACATCGGCGAAGGGCATCCTCGCCTCATCCACCGGCGTCAACCCCAGCACCAGCACCGGTGCGATCGCACGCGCCTGGCTCAGCAGCTGTTGCAGACCGAACAGGAACCCCTGTGCATCCAGTTGCGGTCGGCCGTCGGCGCGGCCGACGCGGGCGCTGTCATTGAGTCCCACCGCCAGCAGGATCCCCTGTGGTAGCTGGCGGCGCAGCTCACCGCGGCAGTGCACCTCCCGCTCCAGCCGGCCCGCCACGCGCTCAAGGCCATCGCCGCGCACGCCGAGTGGGTAGAGCACCGGGCCTTCGGGCAGCCCCATCCAATGCCGCCGCAGCCGCTCGCACCAGCCGCCCTCCTCGGGGTCGCCCCAGCCGTACACCCCGCTGTCGCCGAGCACGATCAGTTTGCGTTGCATGGCGCAGGGCGTTGAGGGCGACGGACCGGGCGGCCGATGAAGCCGCTCTGCAGGCTGTTCAGGCGGTGCCGAGCAGCCGCTGGCGGCCTCGGTCGCTCAGATCTTCCCCCACCAGTGTCAGCAGGGCATAGACCGCCAGCAGCAGCGCCAGCTGATCCCAGGCGAAGGCGCTCAGGCTTTCCCGCAGCTGGCTGCCCAGGCCACTGCCGGCAACCAGGCCCACCACTACGGTTTCGCGCAGGATCACATCGGCGCGGTAGGCGCCGTAGGCCAGATAGGAGCGGGCCAGACCGCTGAAGCGCCCGTAGAGCAGCGCCAGTCGCGGGCCGCTGCCGCCGCACAGCAGCCCCTGCTCCACCTCCGGCCCTGCGGCTTCGCTGCCCTCCAGCAGCAGCCGCCCGAGGATGCCGAGGTTGTGAAAACCCAGGGCCAGGGCGGCGGCGACGACCCCCGGCTGCAACACGAACAGCAGCAGCAGCGCCGTCAGCGGCGGTGGCCACAGGCGCCCCAAGGCCCAGAGCAGCTGCAGCAGCCTCCGACCCCATGGCCAAGGCGCCACCAGCAACAGCAACAGCGGCGCGCCACCCACCGCCAGGCCCGCTGCCAGCAGGGTCAGCACCAGGGTGTCCGCCACCAGCCGCGGCCACGGGAGCGCAAGGGCCGTGGCCCAGCCCTGCGGTGCCAGCGGCGGCAGCGGCTGCCAGTGCAGCAGGGTCGACGGGTCCACGGCCAGGGCGCGCGCCACCACGACCAGTGTGGGCAGCAGCAGGGTCAGGGTCAGCAGGATCTCGCGGCCCCGTCGCCCAACGGAACCGCCACCGCTGCGCTCGCCCGCCAGCCCGAACCGTCCCGGCATGCTCCAGCGTCGCCGCAGGATGCCGATCACGGTCTCGAGGCTGAGCATCACCGCCAGCAGCAGCCACAGGCCGCTCCACAGCTCATGGAACTCGAGGGATTGCAGGGTCAGCAGCAGCTCATTGCCCAGGCCGCCCAGACCGAACACCCCGAGCAATGTGGCGCTGCGCAGGGCGCATTCCAGTCGGTAGCCGCCGTAGCTGACCACCCCAGGCAGCAGCGGTGGGCCCAGGGCGGTGAGCAGTGCCGCCGGCGCTGGGGCACCGGCGGCGCGCAGGCCTGCCAGGTTCGCGGTGGGCAGGGCATCGAGCAGATCGCTGAGCACCCTGGCCACGAGGGCCCCGTAGGGCAAGGCGATCGCCACCACCGCCACCGCCGGCCGCTGGCCGATCAGCTGCAGCAGCAGCAGGCCCCAGATCAGTTCGTGGATGGAGCGTGGCAGGGCCAGCAGCCGTCGGATCAGATCTGCCGGCAGGGCCGTCCCGGTGAGGGTGCGCCACAGCAGGCGCGAGCTCACCAGCCCGAGGCCCAGCCCCAGCACCAGGCTGAGAGCCCAGCCCAGCAGGGCCATCCCGATGGTCACAGCGAGGCCGTTCAGCAGCGACTGCAGCACCAGTGGATCCAGTGAGGGAGTCAGCGCCGCCCAGGCGAACTGACCGATCAGATCCCAGCCACCACCATGGATCTGGCCCGGCAGGGACAGCAGCACCGGCAGGAACACCAGCGCCGGCAGAACCACAAGCAGCGGTGCGGCCGGTCGGATCAAGCGGGTTGCGTTCATCCGCTGATCCCCCCTGCTCCCTTGTCGTGACTGGAGTAGAGGTCCTGCAGGTCTGTGGTGCTGATCGCCTGCACGGGTTGATCGAACACCAGGTGCCCCCGCCGCAGCCCGATGGCGCGATCGAACCCTCCCAGCAGATCAGGGCGGTGCAGGCTCAGCAGCAGCGCCCGCGGTGCTTGCGCCTGGCGCAGCAGCAGGTCCAGCAGGTCGGTTGCCAGGCGGGGATCGAGGCTGGCCAGCGGTTCATCCGCCAGCAGCAGGGTCGGCTCCTGGCGCAGCAGCCGCGCCAGGGCCACCCGCTGGCGCTGGCCGCCGGAGAGGGCCGTCACCGGTTGATTGAGCAGGGCCGGGTCGAGATCCAGCTGCTGCAGCACCGCAGCGCAGGCCTCGCTCTCCAGCGGCAGCAGCAGGTTCAGCAGGGCCCGCGGCCAGCCCCAGTGCGCCAGCCGGGCCGCATTGAGGTTCTGCTGGACGCTGAGTTCCTCGATCAGGCGCAGGTCCTGCCAGAGGGTGCCGATCCGGGCCTGCTGTCGTCGCCGCTTGCTGGCGCTGCGCGCCCTCGGCTGACCCTCCCACAGCACGGCGCCGCTGCGCGGAGCCAGCAGGCCGTTGGCCACGGCCAGCAGCGTGCTCTTCCCGGCACCGCTCGGCCCTAACAGGGCCACCCGCTCACCGGCCTCAAGCCGCAGCGAGACGCCGTCGAGCCGGGGCTGGCCGCGGCCGGGGATCTGCACCTCTTGCAGTTCGAGCACCGGCGGCGGGCCGGTGACAGGACGGTGGGGATCAGGTTGGGGGCCGGGCATCAGGCCATGCTGCCTGGCTACGGGAGCGTGTACCGGAACACGATCAGGGCCAGGATCACCCCCACCAGGGCCACCTCAATCAGATCAGGACCGCGGGGATTCATCTCAGGGGTTGCTGCTGCGACCACGACGCTCCAGCCGTGCAACCGAGGGCAGCGCCAGGGCCAGCAGCAGTAATGGGATCTCGATCCAGAGGACGCCGTTGCCGATGGTGATCACCACCAGGTCGATCAACGCCAGGCCGCGCAGAAACAGCGACCAGACGTCGTCGCCTTCGCTGCTGCCCCGTTGCCACAACACAAGGCCGGCCATCAGCAGCACCAGATCCAGCACAAGCGTCATGCCGCCCCTCCAGGCTGACCATGTCGTCATTGTCGTGCAGATCCATGCCGCTGGCTGCGCCGGCCCCGTTTGGGTGTCAGCGGATCTTGCCGATCTGACGCCCCACCTGCTCGATGCGGGTGTAGGCCGCCGGGGTGGCCGTGGTGAACTGCTGTGCGCCGAACAGGCTGAGGATCTGCTTCTGCTCGGGATCCTGGGGCCGCCAGCTCAGGATCGCGTTCTGCAGCCGGTTCGTGAAGCCGGCACCGAAGCGTTTGTCGAGGTTGCCCTGGGCGATCCAGTGGTAGTCGGGATAGCCGGGCGTCTTCCAGATCGCCATCACCTTGTTGCGGTTGGCCTTGCCGTCGTGCAGGCTGGCCCGCCACACCTGCTCATTGACGGCGCCGGCGTCGTAGGCGCCGCTCTGGACCAGGGCGATCGTGGCGTCATGGCTACCGCTGAAACCGGGAGCACCGCCGGCGAAGTCGTTCAGCTTCACGCCGGCCTGGCTGAGGAAGTACTGGGGCATCAGGCGGCCGGAGGTGGAGCTCTCCGAGCCGAAGGTGAAGCGCTTGCCCTTGAGCTGGTTCAGCCCCTGCACGCTGGTGATCGGCTTGATGCCGCTGCGGGCATTGGCGATGAAGATCGTGTGGAACGAGGCATCGATGTCGCGCTGGGCCAGCACGCGGGCACCGGGCTTCTGCAGGCGGGCCTGCACGCCGGTCAGGCCACCGAACCAGACCAGATCGAGGTCGCCGGTCCGGAACGCGCTCACGGCCGCCGCATAGTCGGTGACGGGCACGTAACGCACCTGCACCTTCAGCTGCTTGCTCAGTTCATTGGCCACCAGGCCGTAGAGGCGGTTCAGCTTCTCCGGCTTCTGATCGGGGATGGCGCTGATGCGCAGCACCCGGCTGTTCTGGCTCTGAGCCTGCGCAGCTGGCAGCAGCTGCAGCGCCGCCGGTGTGCTGGCCAGGGGGATGGCCGCCGGCAGCACCGCCAGGCTGAGACCGGCGAGCACGGCGGCCGGACGTTCTCGGCGCAGCAGAGCGAACAGCGATTTGGGAGTGGTCATCAGATGTGGACGGCGGGAACACCCACCGGCAGACAACCCCCGAATTGTGCTCAGAGACCGGCGATGAAGCGCTCCAGGCGTAGCAGGCCGTCGTCGATCGTGCCGGTGGCCGCAGCGCATGACAGGCGGATGCAGCGGTCGTCACCGAAGGCGACCCCAGGGACGACCGCCAGCCCCTGCTCGTCGAGCAGGCGGTTGCAGAAGGTCATCGAATCCAGGCCGGTTCTGCTCACATCCGGGAAGGCGTAGAAGGCACCCTCCGGGGGCAGCAGCTCAAGACCGGCGATGCGGCGCAGGCCATCGCTCAATCTGGTGCGGCGCTCGCTGAACTGGGCGGCCATCGTCCGAACGCAGTCGCGCGGGCCGCTGATCGCCGCCAGGGCCCCGTGCTGGGCAAAGCTGCAGACATTGCTGGTGCTCTGGCTCTGAAGGGCGATGGCCGCCTTGACGACCTCGGACGGCCCGGCCAGCCAGCCGATCCGCCAGCCGGTCATCGCCCAGCCCTTGGCGAAGCCGTTGACGGTGAACACCCGATCGGACAGGTCGGGAGCCACCGCCGCGAAGCTGTGGTGCTGATGGCCAGGGGCCAGCAGGAATTCGTAGATCTCGTCGCACACCACCGCCACCTGCGGATGGCGCCGCAACACCTCCGCTACCGCCTCCAGCTCGGCGCGACTCAGCACCATGCCGGTGGGGTTGCCCGGGCTGTTGAGCACCAGCAGCTTGCTGGCGGGCGTGATCGCGGCCTCCAGACGTTCGGGATCGAGGCGGAAGCCCTCGGCGGCGGAACTGGGAATCAGGCGCACGCTGGCGCCGGCCAGCTTGGCGATCTCCGGATAGCTGAGCCAGTAGGGGGCCGGCAGCAGCAGCTCATCGCCAGGGCCCAGCAACACCTGGAAGAGGTTGTAGAGAGCCTGTTTGCCGCCGTTGGTCACCAGCACCTGCTCGGCAGCGGTGGGAACCTGGTTCTCGTGGCTGAGTTTGGCGGCGATCGCCTCGCGCAGGGCAGGCTCGCCCGCGGCGGGGCCGTAGCGGGTCTGGCCGGCCTCCAGGGCGGCTGCGGCGGCCTGGCGAATGAAGGGGGGTGTATCGAAATCGGGTTCGCCGGCGCTCAGGCTGCAGATGTCCTTGCCTTCGGATTTGAGCGACTTGGCCTTGGCGGCGATCGCCAGGGTCAGCGAGGGCTGAAGCGCTGCTGCCCGGGCAGAGAGCGTGAGGGAGCGCGACGATGAGCGCGTGATCGGCGGGCGCAGCATCGGCGCAGCGACGGGTAACAACACCCCGCACCGATGTGGCGGGTCTTGTGCTCATCCTGCCGCATGCGCGAACCCCGGTTCGGTTCGGTGCAGACGTTCCTGGTATTCCCTGCCGTGCCGGCACGGCTCCATAGGATCCCGGCGCCGCGCCGGTGCCGCGCTGATGACCGCTGCTCCCCTGTTCGATGCCGCCGGTTCGCTGTCGGCCACTCCCCCGGATCTGTCGGCCAGCGACCGCGATCAGGCCCTGCGCGAGCTGGCCGACGTCTGTGGAGCCTGTCGCCGCTGCAGCCTGGGCTCCAGCCGCCTGAATGTCGTGGTCAGCCGAGGTGATCCGGCGGCGCGGCTGATGGTGATCGGTGAGGGCCCCGGCGCCCAGGAGGACGAGCAGGGCTTGCCCTTTGTGGGCCGCTCCGGCCAGCTGCTCGATCGGATGCTCGAGAGCGTCGGCATCGACAGCAACCGCGATGCCTACATCTGCAACATCGTCAAGTGCAGGCCGCCGGAGAACCGCAAGCCCACGGCCCTGGAGATGTCCGCCTGCCAGCCCTGGCTGGAGCGCCAGATCGCCCTGGTGGATCCGGCGGTGATCCTGCTCACCGGCGCCACGGCGGTGGAGGGGCTGCTGGGGATCAAGGGGGGCATCACCAAGCTGCGCGGGCAGTGGCGCCGCGGTGAGGGGGGCATCCTCGAAGGCCGCTGGCTGATGCCGATCTTTCACCCCTCCTATCTGCTACGCAACGCCTCGAAGGAGTGGGGCTCGCCGAAGTGGCTGACCTGGCACGACCTCCAGGATGTGCAGCGGCGCCTGGCCCAATTGGCCGGTTCGCTGTGACAGGCTTCTCCCACCCAACGGCCCCCCGCTGAGCGCTGCTGCCATGACCGCCGCCCCGGTCCGTCCCGATGCCCAGGCCACTGCTGCCGCCAGCACCTGGGCTGAGAATCCCCGTTACGCCACCACCATCCGTCGCCGACGCACCCGCAGCGTCCGCGTCGGCGAGGTCTGGATCGGCAGCGAGCACCCGGTGGTGGTGCAGTCGATGATCAACGAGGACACCCTCGATATCGAGGGAGCCACGGCCGGCATCCGTCGCCTGCATGAAGCCGGTTGCGAGATCGTGCGTGTCACGGTGCCCTCGATCGCCCATGCCCGGGCGATGGGTGAGATCCGCCAGCGGCTGGAGAGCACCTATCAGCCTGTGCCACTGGTGGCCGATGTCCACCACAACGGCATGAAGATCGCCCTCGAGGTGGCGCAGCACGTCGACAAGGTCCGCATCAATCCGGGCCTGTTCGTGTTTGACAAGCCCGATCCCAACCGCACCGAATTCAGCGAGGCCGAGATCGCGGCGATCGGCGAGCGCATCAGCGAGACCTTCGAGCCGCTGGTGCGGCTGCTCAAGGAGCAGGACAAGGCCCTGCGCATCGGTGTGAACCACGGCTCGCTGGCGGAGCGGATGCTGTTCCGCTATGGCGACACGCCCCTGGGAATGGTGGAGAGCGCCCTGGAGTTCATTCGCATCTGCGATCGGCTCGACTTCCACAACATCGTGATCTCG
>Ga0129333_10004746_pt1 | contig 12716 bp, 16 predicted proteins | sample CPB6_08_DNA_FD_94474 | JGI IMG/M metagenome (GOLD analysis project Ga0129333, IMG submission 94474) | Freshwater to marine salinity gradient microbial communities from Chesapeake Bay, USA - CPBay_Sum_0.6_0.8_DNA | ecosystem: Environmental > Aquatic > Marine > Coastal | place: USA: Chesapeake... | reverse complement strand
GGTGCCGGAGTTCAGGCGTGCGTGATCAGAACCACTCCTGCACCGCTTGTTCGCGGGTGTTCACGTTGGCGCTCGGCGTGCGGCGTTCGAAATCGAGGCGGATCGAACGCTCCTGTTCGCCGTCGGCAGCCACCGCGCGGATCGGATAGACCTGCTGGCCATCGGCGAAAGGCACGTGGATGCGGAAGCCACCGTTCTCATCCAGTGGCACCACCTGATCACCGATCGTCAGGGTTGCCGTCGGTTCTGTGGCGCCGTAGACGATCAGTTCGGCGTCAGCCACCAGCCAGAAGGAGCGGCTGCGCACCAGACCAGTGCCGGACTCGCTGCGACCACTGGCCCAAAGGCCAGCACCGGACTCATTCAGCCCTCCAGCTGCCTCGATGTCGAGCTCATGCAGGAGTTCAGAGCCCACGCGGCGACGGCGCTCGGGCGCGGCGGTTGCGAGTCGGTAGAAGCGCTCGTGCTCGAGGCCGCCTGTGGATGCGGGGCTGGCAACGGGCGCCGTGGCAGGCCCCTCCAAGGAGAAGGGCACGAAGGCATCGGCCACGACGACGCTGGGCTCAAGCTCGGGGATGCGCGCCACGGCGGAGAAGGCCAGAGACAGCCAGCCGCCATCGGCCAGGCGGTAGCCGAGCTCCACGCGATAGTCACGTCCGGCCAGCGGCACCGGCAGGAACCACTCGCCGGCCTGTTCGTCCACGACCAGTTCCTGCAGCGCGTGAGGCGGGGCCGACAGGCTGGCCAGGCCGGTCACGTCGGCGACCCGCAGGCAGAGCGTGCGGGCAGCGGCTGCCTCGGCGCGGCTGCGATCCGCCGCCGAGATGCTCCAGAAGCAGTAAGCCCACTGGGGATCGCGGGGCAGGAACACAACTTCCGTTCGGGCGTCGGCACGGGAATGCCGCGACGTCGCCATCCCCCCGGTGGTGTCGGCCAGGGGCGCGCTGCTGGCGTCCTTCGCTTGATCGGCTGCCGGGGAGGCCCCTGCGAAGGGGTTGAGGCGTCGCAGCCAGCCGAGGGGGGAGTTGCTCTGGGTCATGGCTCGCGTCTCTGGCTGCGCAACGGTTCTTCACGACATGCTCCCCGAAGACAGCCTGATGCGGTTGGTCATGTCAGCGGATGGCAATCAGCTTGATCCCGATCCGGACGTGAACCATTCCGGCACCGCCTCGAAGCTGGCTCCGTTCTTTTCGTTTTCGCGGGCTTCAACCTTCCAGCAGTGGCTACGGCCTCCGTCCCGGTTGTGCAGCAGGGTGTTGGCCCAGCTCCACACCAACCGGGCGCTGGATTCCATCCCCACGTTGTCCATCACCCGCAGGTCGAGGGCGCCCAGGTCATGCAGGCGCTGCCACTCCTCCAGCAGTGGGTCATCCGCATTGACCAGAAAGGTGTGGTCGAACTGTTCGGCCAGCTGGGCTTCCAGTGCTCCGAGGCTGGAGAAATCCACCACGAAGCCGTGCTCATCGAGCGCATTCGCCCGAAACCAGAGCGTGAAGCTGCGGCTGTAGCCATGCACGAAACGACAGTGGCCACCGTGCCGCCACTGGCGGTGGCAGCACGGGTAGCCGCTGAAGGTCTTCGAGCAGGAGAAGGCGGCGGTCATGCCCAGGGGTTGGTGCGGGTGCTGCGGGAGGATCGGAACAGCTGGCTGTTGGGCCCTTGCAGGCATCCTTTCATCCGCCCGATCCCGCGGCAGCGGCCCTGCCGGATCCGGGATTCATCGATCAGCTCCGCTTCAACGAGGCGGGCCTGATCCCCGCCGTCGCCCAGGACTGGCTCGACGGCGCCGTGCTGATGGTGGCCTGGATGAACCGCGAGGCGATCGAGCGCAGCCTCGCCAGCGGTGAGGTGCATTACTGGAGCCGCTCGCGGCGCGAGCTCTGGCACAAGGGGGCGACCAGCGGCCACATCCAGCAGCTGCGGGGCCTCCGCTACGACTGCGATGCCGATGTGCTGCTGCTCACGATCGAGCAGCGCGGTGATGTGGCCTGCCATACCGGCGCCCGCAGCTGCTTCTACGACGACGGCCCGGTGCCCGGTGCCGGTGGCGCCGCTGCTCCGCCACCGCCCGCCGATGTCTGTACCGAGCTGATGCGGGTGATCGAGGGGCGCCGCGATCGACCGGAACCCGGCAGCTACACCAACAGGCTGCTGGAGGGTGGCGACAACCGCATCCTCAAGAAGATCGGCGAGGAGAGTGCCGAATTCGTGATGGCCTGCAAGGACGGCGATGGGGCCGAGATCGCTGGTGAGGCGGCTGACATCCTGTTCCACATGCAGGTGGCCCTGGCCCATCACGGTGTGAGCTGGCGCCAGGTGCAGCAGGTGCTGGCCGCCCGTCGTGGTGCCCCCCGCCGCGGCTGAGTTCAGCGCAGCAGTTGCACCGGCGTGCCGTGGCGCAGGGCGCTGCCAGCGGTGCGGATCAGCCGTTCATCCGGCTGCAGACCGCTCAGCAGCGGGTAATAGCCCCCCTCCAGGGGGCCGAGCTGCACCGGCCGCTGCAGCGCCACCAGCGTGCCTGCAGGCAGGGCCCGGATCCTGCGGGCGGGCACCTGGCCGGGATCCTGGGCCAGTTGCCGCGCCGTTCCCACCGTGAACACGAAGGCCTGGCCCGATTGGCGCACCACGGCGCTGAAGGGCACCGCCGGCCGTTGCTGCGCCGCCAGCAGCACCCGTGTGCGCAGGCGTTGTCCGTTGCGTAGCAGGCCATCCGGGTTGTTGACCATCGCCCTGGCCAGCAGCGTCTGAGTGCTTGGGTTGATGCCCGGGTCAAGGCTGGAGATCGCACCTGTGGCGAGGCTGGGTCCCTGGGCGCCGCCCAGCAGTTGCACCCGTTGGCCGGGCCGTACCAGGGGGGACTGGTTGGCGGGAATGTCGATGCGGGCCTGCAGCTGCTGGTTGCGGATGATCCGACTGAAGGGCATGCCGGCCTGGATCACATCGCCCGGCTTGATCGTGATGTCGCCCAGCACCCCGGCGATCGGTGCGCGCACGTCCTTGTAGGCCAGGTCCGCCAGCCGTGCCCGCAGCGCCTCGCGGGAGGCGATCGCGGCGGCCCGGTATTCATCGCGCTGGATCGCCGTGGCGGCTCCCTGCCGCACCAGTTGCTGGTAACGCTCGTCGTTGATGCGGTCGCGTTCGGCCGTCGCCTGCAGACCGGCCACCTCGGCCCGCAGCTGCGTCTGATCGAGCACCAGCAGCAGCTGGCCAGCCCGCACGCTCTCGCCGCTGCGCACCAGCAGACGCAACACCCGGCCGCCCGCCTGCGCCGCCAGGTCCACTTCATCGTGGGCCTCCAGCGTGCTCACGGTGTCGAGGGTGCTGGTGAACAGCCGCTGTCCGGGACTCTCAGCCTGAACCCATTGGGGTGGTGGCGCCGCTGTCCGTCCGCATCCCGCCAGGCCAGTGAGTGCGGCGGCGATGGTTGTCGGTAGCCAGGCCGCAGTGGGGTTGCAGGCTGGCTGTCTGCGGTTCATCACGGCTGATCCTCCGCGCCGATGTTGACCGAGGGCGGACGCCGACGGTGCCGGTGGCCGCGGCGCCGCAGCTCCCAGCCCTTCACCACCCGGTACATCGCCGGCACCACGAACAGGCTGAGCAGGGTCGAGACCAGCAGGCCGCAGAACACCACGGTGCCGATGCTGATCCTGCTGCCGGCACTGCCACCGCTTGCCAGCAGCAGCGGCAAAAAGCCGGCCAGCGACGAGATGGCGGTCAGCAGGATCGGGCGGAGGCGACCGATGGCGGCGCCTGCGATGGCGGTGTCGAGATCGAGGCCCTCGCGCAGGCGGCGGTTGGCGAATTCCACGATCAGGATCCCGTTTTTGGCCGCCAGCGCCACCAGCACCAGCAGGCCCATCTGGCCATAGATGTCGAGCGGCAGCCCGCGCAGGGCCAGGCCGGCCACCGCACCCAGCAGTGCGAGGGGCACCGTGATCAGGATGATCAACGGGTCGAGCAGGTTCTCGTAGAGGGCCGCCAGCACCAGCCCCATCACCACGATCGCGAGCAGGAACACCCGCACGCTGCCCCCCCCCGCCCGGCTTTCCTCGCGTGCCAGACCGGCCCATTCCAGGTCGGTGTCGGCGCCGAAGTCGCGGGTCTGGATCCGTTCCAGTTCGTCCATGGCCTGGCCGGTGCTGACGCCGACGGCCGGCAGGGCGCGAATGCTGATCGAGCGCACCAGCCGGGTGTGGTTGATGCTGCTCGGCCCGCTGGCCGGCTGAAGCCGGACCAGTTGCGCCAGGGGAATCAGCTGGCCGCTGCGGCTGCGCACGCGCAGGGCCAGGGCATCGGCGGCATCGCGGCGGCCGCGGCCATCGAGCTGAACGATCACCCGCCGCACCTGGTCGCCCTCGAAGCTGTCGTTCACGTAGGCGCTGCCGAAGCTGGCGCCAAGGGTGGAGACGACGCTGCTGAGGTCCACCCCCAGCGATGCCATCGCCAGGCGGTCCGGTTCCAGCCGCAGCACCGGGCCGCTGGCGCTGAAGCGGGTCGAGACCCGTTCGAAGCGGCCGCTGGCACGGGCTGTGCGGATGAAGGCCCGCGCCTCCTGCTCGAAGTCCTGAATCGAGCGTTGGCCATTGCTGGTGTCGAGCAGCTCCAGCTCCAGGCCGCCTTCGCTGCCGAAGCCCCGCACGCTCGGCGCCAGGCTGAGCTGCACGGTCGCCTCGGGAATGCCCTGGCGAAGTCTGGTGTTGAGCCGCTGAACCACGGCCTGGCTGCTGGTGTCCCCGCTGCCGCGCTCGGCGAACGGACGAAGCCGCAGGAAGATGCTGCCCTTGTTGGTGCTGCTGTCACCGAAGGATCGCCCCGCGTAGAAGTTGGCGCTGGCCAGGGCGGGCTCGGTCGCGACGATCCGGCGCACCCGCTCCAGCACCTCCTGGGTGCGCTGCAGGGCCATGCCGTCGGGCAGCACGACCACGCCGCGCAGCTGGCCGTTGTCCTCCTGGGGCAGGAAGGCACTGGGGCGCAGGGCCAGGCCTGCGCCGGTGAGCAGCAGCCCCAGCCCCAGCGCCACCAGCACCTGCCGCCGTCTCTGCAGGCTGGCAGCCAGCCAGCGGCGGTAGGGGATCTCCAGCTGCTCCAGCCAGCGCCGCGTTGGATCGATCCAGCGCAGCAGCCAGGCGGCCTCCCGCTGCTCGGCGTGGAGGATGCGGCTGGCGGCCACGGGGGTGAAGGTCAGGGCATTGACGGTGGAGATCAGGATCGCCGCCGCGATCGTCACCGCGATCGGGGCGTAGAGGCGTCCGATGCTGCCCTCCAGGTTGAGCACCGGCAGGAACACGACCACCAGCACCAGGGACGTGGCCACCACTGCACCGCCCAGTTCGGCCATCGCCTGCCGCGCCGCCGCCAGCGGCGGCGCGCCGCCCTCCAGCCGCCGGCCGATGTCCTCGCTGACGACGATCGCGTCGTCCACCACCAGCCCCGAGGCCAGCACCATCCCGAACAGGCTGAGGGTGTTGATCGAGGTGCCGCTCAGCCTGAGCAGGGTGATCGACCCCAGAAGCGAGATGGGCACCGCCAGGGCGCTGATCAAGGCCAGGCGGCTGTTGCCCAGGCCCAGCAGCAGCACCAGGAACACCAGCAGCACGGAATCGCGCAGGCTGCCGAGGGCTTCGCTGATGCTCTCGCTTACAACCTCCGCCTCGTTGACGATTTCCTCCATGGCGATGCCCGGTGGAAAGGCTGACCTGAGGTCGCTCAGTGCGCTCTGCAGGGCCGCGTTCACCGCAAGGGCGTTGCTGCCATCCCGCTGATAGAGGGCCAGCGCCACGCTGCTGTTGCCGGCCAGGTCGGTGGCGATCGTGTCGTAGGTCTCGTTGCCGAGATCGACGTGGCCGATGTCGCGCAGCAGGATCACCCCTCCATCCGGCCCTCGGCCCACCACCAGTTGCTCCAGTTCGGCGGGGCTGCGCAGGCGACCCTCCATCTGCAGCGGCAGGCTCGTGGCCTGATCGGCCGGCATGGGCGCTTCGCCTGTCTGGCCGATCGCGGCCAGCACGTTCTGGCCCTCCAGCGCCTGGCGCACGTCCTCGATGGTCAGCTGGCGTTCCAGCAGGGCCCCGGGATCGATCCAGAGTCGGAATGCCAGCGGACTGCCGCCGAACAGCGCCACGCTCTCCACCCCCTCAACCCGCTGCAGCCGTTCCTTCACCACCTGGTTCACCCAGCCGCTGAGGAACAGATCGCTGTAGCGATGGTTCTGCGCACTGAAGCTGAGCACCATCAGCAGATCGTCGGAGCTGCGTCGCACCTGCAGGCCCAGTCGAGCCACCGGGCTGGGCAGCTGGCGCAGCACCTGGTTGGCCTCGTTCTGGGCATTGATCTGATTCAGCTGCGGATCGCCTGCCGCGAAGCTGAGGGTGATCGTGCTGCCGTTGGCACCACTGCTGGAGCGGATGCTCTCCAACCGTTCCAGTCCCTTGAGCTGTTGCTCCAGCAGGGCCGTCACCCCCTGCTCCACCACCTCCGCTCCACCCCCGGGGTAGCTGCTGCGCACGGTCACCCGGCCAGGGGCGATCGGTGGCAGGGTCTCCACCTGCAGACTGCTGAGGTTCAGGGCGCCGAGCAGCAGCACCAGCAGGCTCAGCACCAGGCTGAGCACGGGGCGGCGCAGGAAGGGATCGGCGAAGGTGCGCCGCGGTTGCTGCCCGGGCGGCGTCATCGGCCGGCCGGGCTGGGGGTGCTTTCCAGGCCGGCATCCAGACCGGGTTGGGCCTGAAGCCACTGCAGAGTGGCGCGATCCCGGGGGCTGAGATCGAGAACGGGCCGGGCGCCGGGGTGCACGGCCATGGCATCGCCCGCCCGGTCGCTGTGGCCCCAGAGTCCGAAGGCGTGGCCCAGTTCATGCAGGGCGGTGGCCTGAATGGCCGGTTCCGCCTGCCCCGGGCTGATCAGAACCTGCACCTGCGGTTCCAGCTGCCAGAGCTGCTGACGCTGCACCAGCAGCAGCTGCAGAACGGCGCGGCCATGGCTGGCTCTCCGGTTCTGAATCGGCGGCCGGCGGCGCAGCACCTGCACCTGAGCTTGGGCCGGATCGCTCACCACGGTGATCGGCAGCAGGCGCTGCCAGGTGGCCACCGCCAGGGTCACGGCCCGCCACCAGCGCTGATCCCAGAGCGCGGACGGTCCTTGCTGCTGGGGTGGTTCCAGCCAGATGCACCAGTGATCGCGCCGTGGCCAGCCGGCTGGCGTGCTGCGCAGTTGCCGGCGGTAGTCGGCCGGTTCAGCACCGGCGCCGCTGCTGTCGTGATGCGGCACGGTGCTGGCCGGACTCAGAACCCCTGCGGTCTGGGAACCTGCGGCTGGGGTCCACGGCCGCAGCTCCTGGGCAATCGGGCAGGGTGGTGGCGGCGTGCTGGGGCCGGGCATCGGGGCCGTCTCAGCCCGCCAGGGCCGGCAGGCCGACGCCCCGTGCCATCAGGGTGGCCAGCAGCGGGATCAGGGCGAAGCCCACGAGTTCAATGTTCAGGATCCAGGCCAGACGGTTGGCCAGCGCTTCACTCACCTGGGGCAACTCACCCTTGCGCAGCGGGATCGCCCAGAGGATATAGGTGATGGTGGGATAGAGCGACAGACCGCCCACCGCCAGGTAGATCCCAACCTTCCACCAGAACAGGGGGTTTTCGGTGTAGAAAGCGCTGCCCTGACCGAAATGCATCACCCGCAGGATGCCGCTGCCTAGCAGGGCGAGGGCCGCCAGGCCATACACCACATCGGTGATCACCATCAAGGTGGCGTCCTGGCGACTGGGGTTGGGCCGGATCAGGCGACGCTCCAGCACCAGCGCTCCGAAGCAGAGCATGAAGCTCAGATAGTGCACGTAGGCCACCCCGGCGCGGGGCAGAACATCGGCAGGCAGGGCCGCGAATGCGGGCATGGGGTCGGTCCATCGGCCGGCTGACCGTAGCGAGTAGCCCAGCGTCGGCGCGGTCGCCGCCGTGACAGGCCTGCGGCGCCTGAAGCGGTCTCTGGACCCAGAGCGGCAGCAATTAGAAAGAGAAACGATGGATCAGCAGTGAATCTGCACTTGCGAAGAAAACCCGCACTTGCGAAGCAGGGATGAAACATGGAAGCCTTTCCGTTGCTTCCCTTGTGTAGCGAAAAAGCATCTAGGTTCTGATCAGTGGATTCAATTGATCATGGCCAGCTCGCTGAGCGCATTCCTGGGGGAAATTGGCCGTCACCAGCTGCTCACGCCGGAACAGGAGCTGATGCTTGGTCGCAAGGTTCAGGTGATGGTCGGTTTGCAGGAGCGCTGCGCGCGAGCCGGTGGTGCCGGTGAGGCCTGCACCTACAACGACATCGAGAAGCGGGCGATGCGGGTTGGTGAGAGGGCCAAGGATCAGATGATCACCGCCAATCTGCGGCTGGTTGTCAACCTGGCCAAGCGTTATCAGGGGAAGGGGTTGGATCTGCTCGACCTGATCCAGGAGGGCACCCTCGGCCTGACCAGGGCTGTTGAGAAGTACGACCCCACCCGTGGTCACCGCTTCAGCACCTATGCCTACTGGTGGATCCGGCAGGGGCTCAACCGTGCCCTCTCCACCCAGAGCCGCACGATTCGCATCCCGGTCAACGTCAACGAAAAACTCACGCGGCTGCGGGCAGCCAAGGCGCGGCTGATGCAGCTGAACGGTCTGTCGCCCAGCCCGCGCCAGCTGGCCCAGTCCCTCGAACTGCCCCTGGAGGAGGTGGAGGACCTGCTCGGCTGTGAACTGCGCAGCGTCACCGTCAGTCTGCAGGGTGTGGTGAAGTCGAAGTCGGATCCGACTGAGCTGGTGGATGTGCTGCCGAGTGAGGAGCTGCCGCCCATGGAGCGCTGTGAGCTGGCGGAGCGCAATGCGGCGGTGTGGAAGCTGCTCGATCAGTCGAATCTCACCCCGAAGGAGCGCACCGTGGTCATGCTGCGCTTCGGCCTGGACGGCAGCAATGAGTGGCGCACCCTGGCGGAGGTGGCGCGCCTGCTCGGTTGCAGCCGTGAGTACTGCCGTCAGGTGGTGCAGCGGGCGCTGCGCAAGCTCCGCAAGACCGGGATCCAGACCGGGCTTGTCGAGGTGGGCTGAAAGGTGCGTTGAACCGGTGCCGGCAGGCGGATTCCACGCCAGCCGTGCGGCTGTTCTGCCGCAGCCTCGGCCGCCCAGACTGTCGATGTCGTGTCCAGCCGGAGTCCCATGGCTGTGGATCGCCGCGCCGCTTCGGGTGCTGCCATTGAGGCCGAGGTTCTCGACAGCACCGAGGTCGATGAAGGCGCATTGCGCCGCCTGCTGCGACGTGCCGGTCGCGGCCTGGCTCGTCCGGCGATCGAATGCCTGGAGCTCCTGCTCGACAGCGGTACGCCGCCGCAGGTGCGCCTGACCATGCTGGCCGCCCTCACCTATCTGCTCTTTCCCCTGGATCTGATTCCGGATTTCATCCCCGCAGCCGGTTTCAGCGATGATCTGGTCGCCCTCACCGCCCTGCTGGGGTTGTGCACCTCCCACATGCGCGAGGACATTCGCCTGCGGGCGCAGCGCAAACTGGATCGCTGGTTTCCCCCCGGGCGCTGATGGCATCGCTCACGAGCGAGCAACTCGAGGATCTGCAGGTCTTCCTCAAGGAGTGGTTGCGTCACAGCGGCCGCACCCAGGCTGACCTGCGCCGTGCGCTGCGGGCGAGCTCGATCCGGATGCCCGTGCTGCTGGAGGAGCTGGCGGCCGTGCATCGCCGCGATGGACTGGTCGGTCTGGCGGAGCGCCTGTGCGCGATCGAATCGCTCTGGTTGGAGGAGGAATCCTTCGATCCCGAGCGCGAGGCGTTCGCCGGTTCCCTGTCAGCGGATCTGGAGGATTCCTTCGGTCAGCTTGATCTGCTGTTGCGGGAGATCCGGTTGGATGCCGGCGAAGGCTGACCAGTCAGGCCTGAACGCGTCAGAGTATGGGCCGAGTCGCCTGTCGCCATGAACCCGCTTCGCGTCTGCGCATCCCTGCCGGCCCTGCTGATGACCACGGCCGCGTTTCTGAGTCTGCAGCTGCCGGCCCGGGCCCAGGTGGAGAGTTTCCTCTGGGGGCCCGGCAGCAATGTCGGCCCGTCCACCACCGTTGAGCCTCAGAACTGTGTCACCGCCAGCGATGGCACCATCACCTGCGATACGCGTCTGGTGAATCCTGCTGGCACCACCGAGGCCAAACCGCAGTACAACCCCTTCAAGAACTGATGCATCGCCTCAGTGACGGCGCCTTTCTCAGCGCTGTCAACCAGTTCGAGCGAACCCTGGCCAAGCTGCTGGCTGCGGCGCTGACCCTGGTGCTGGGGGTGGCATCCATCCAGTTGCTCGTTCAGCTCGTCCAGGGTCTCCTGGGTCCGCAGCTGGACTGGACGGGGGAAGGGCTGATCCGGCTGTTGGATCGCGTCCTGGTGATCCTGATCGGCTTGGAGGTCCTGCAGAACCTCACCGCCTATCTGCGTGAACATGTCGTGCAGATCGAGCTGGTCCTGATCACGGCTCTCACCGCCGTCGCCCGCAAGGTGATCGTGATGCCTCCGGGGATGCACAAGAGCCCGGGCGAGCTGATCGGTCTGGGAGTGGCGGTGCTGTGCCTGGCGGCGGCTTACTGGCTCGTTCGCCAGTCCCACATCACGCGGCGTCCCACCAGAACAGAGCCAGCCACAGCGTTCCAGGCTCCGGATCCGTAGCCACCAACCGGTGCCGGCGATGGGGCGCAATCATCAGGCTGTCGCCCACACACAGATCGCGGGGCTGCTGTTCATCGGCGAACTGCAGCCTCGCACTGCCGCGCAGCACCATCACCCATTCCCATTCGTGTTGGTCGTACCAGAAGCCTGCGGCACTGCTGGCCAGGCAGGAATGAATCCGCTCCAGTCGGAACTGCCTGCCTTCCATCAGCACCTCCACCTGCTCAGCGCCTGGATGGGGGCATTCACCGCTGAGCAGGTTGGTCTGATCCGCTGCGGCTGATCCGGTCGATGGTGCTGTCGCTGCCGGTGCAGGATCACCCCAGCGCCGGCCGATCTCAAAGCCATGGGTCGCCGCCAGGGCCACGACCTCATGGTGCTGGCTGCATTGCCGCAGGGCTTCACGCAACTCCGGGCTGGCCTCACTCAGGGCGACGAAGGCATTGAGTTGACGGACCTTGTCGAGGAACTGCTGCAGTTGTGCGTCGGCCATGGCCCCAGTATCGGCTGCAGCGGTTTGCGCAGCCGGAAGCGGCGAAAGCGCACGCCGTTGATCAGCAGTTCCTCCCGCCAGCAGTGCTGCCAGCCTTCCCGCATAAACAGGCCGCAGGAGAGGAAGCTGGCTTCCGTGCGCAGGCCGGTCTGGCCCTCCAGTTCGGCCTGTTCGCTCAAGGCCCGCAGCAGGGCGGTGCCATGTCCCTGGCGCTGATGGCTGGGGTGGCAATAGAGCAGGGCGATTCGATCGGCGGGTTCGCGCAGAGCGAATGCGACCACTGTGCCGTCGTTCAGGCAGCTCACCAATCCCTGCCCATGTTCGAGACTGGCGCGAAGGCGGTCGGCCCCGGCTCTATCAACGGCCTGGGCTGCCCAGGCATGCCGCTGAAGGTCGCTGTAGAGCTCGGCCGGGCATCTCTCCACCGCCTGGCGATAGATCTCCAGGGCGGCTTGCACATCTCCATAGTCCAGGGGTCGCAGCACCTTCATCTCCCGGTGGGCTCTGTGTTCAGAGCTGGATTCTCGCCGAATTGCGCTCGATTGGCTGGCAGAAGCGCCCTTGATGTTGTAGGTTCGTGGTGTTGATTAACCTCACTCACCAGATCAATGCTCATCGGATCCGAACTGCTGGCCAAGGTCAAGGAGCTGGGCGATGTGGGTAAGTCCGAGATCGTCCGCTCCTGTGGTTATGTCTCCACCAAGAAGGATGGGGGCGAGCGTCTGAACTTCACGGCCTTCTACGAGGCTCTGCTGGAGGCGAAGGGTGTTGAGCTCGGCGCCAGCAGCAAGGTCGGCAAGGGTGGCCGCAAGCTCAGCTACGTCGCCACTGTCCAGGGCAACGGCAATCTGCTGATCGGTAAGGCCTACACCGCCATGCTCGATCTCAAGCCTGGCGATGAGTTCGAGATCAAGCTCGGCCGCAAGCAGATCCGCCTGATCCCCGCTGGCACCAGCGAAGACGACGAAGAGTGATCCCTCGTCGGGCGTTCTGCGCATGTCCTTGGATCGCCCCGATCTCACCTTCACCTTCGCGCCCTCAACCCAGGCGCCGGTCCTCCCGCTCAGCCGGGGGGATTTTTTGTTGGCAGGCTGATGATCTCCGCAGGGCTCCATGGCCGTCGCCTTCCAGCCAGACTGCTGCAAACTGTGCGAAGTCGTTGGCTCATGGCCGTCATCCTCGACCGATTCTCAAGCCGTGGCTGGGCGTCTGGGCTGGTGGCGACCTTGCTCAGTGTTGTGGTCCTGATGGTGGTGTTCGCCCTGCCTGCTGCGGCCCGCGCCGATGGCGGCGAGCTGTTCGGCCAGCACTGCGCGGGTTGCCATGTGCATGGCGGCAACATCATCCGTCGCGGCCGCACCCTGAAGCTTTCGGCTCTTGAGCGCCAGGGACTGGCTTCGCCTGAGGCGATCGCCGCCATTGCCGCCAATGGCCTCGGCCAGATGGGTGGCTATGGGGCGGTGCTCGGTGAGGAGGGGACGCAGCAGGTGGCCGCCTTCGTGTGGCAGCAGGCCCAGCTCGGTTGGCCCAGAGGCTGAGGCCG
>Ga0129333_10004745_pt1 | contig 12717 bp, 11 predicted proteins | sample CPB6_08_DNA_FD_94474 | JGI IMG/M metagenome (GOLD analysis project Ga0129333, IMG submission 94474) | Freshwater to marine salinity gradient microbial communities from Chesapeake Bay, USA - CPBay_Sum_0.6_0.8_DNA | ecosystem: Environmental > Aquatic > Marine > Coastal | place: USA: Chesapeake... | reverse complement strand
TCCTTGAATCGGGGATCGCTGGCGTGAGTTCCGGTGCGGAGCTGGGGCGCGGTGCGCTCGACGAGGTCATCGCCTGGACCCCGGGCAACGGCTCGGGGCAGGCCAACCGAGTGTGGTACGGGGACCGGTACTTGCCCAGCGGCGGGTTCGAGGACCTAACGCTTTTCGGCGGGTTGACCGATGTTTACGGCAACTCGATCAGTTTCAATAAGGTCTATGTGATTGCGATCAAGAACCCAGGCACGACGGCGTCGAGCCTCGAAGTGGGGCCGAGTCCGGCAAATGGGTTCGGCGTTGGCGGATTTTGGAAGGATGCCTCGGACCGTAACGTCGTCGCCCACAACAACGGCGTGCAGGTCCTGCTGAACCGGACCGGTATTACGGTTACGGTCGCGTCGGCTGACTCCATCCGCGTCACCAACGCAGGCCCGAACGCCACAACCTATCGGATTTCGATCCTCGGAGCGTTCTGATGCCGGTTGTTCGCACCGACTACGCCCCAGGCGCGGAGATCCCCGACTGCGTTCAGCGGGACCTGAATACCACGCTCGCCTACCCGATTTACCGGGATGATGCGATCGTCGCGCCCTCTGCCGGAACGTTCACGCTACGGCGACCGGACGGAACGATCTTGATCAACGCTCGGGCCTGCTCAATCGTGAGTGACCAAGCGCAGGTCGGCCTCACGGCGTCGGAGTTAGCGAATGAACCGTTTCAGATGGGCTACATCGGGGAATGGACGCTCACGGTAGCGGGGCAGACCCGAACCTTCCGTAATGAGGTCGGGCTAGTTCGGTTTGCGCCCCTCCTGCCCATCAGCGACCGTAACCTCACGGGCCGGCATCAGAAGATCGATACCTGGCTAGCCGGAACGGGGAAGACGACCTGGCAGAGTTGGATCGACCTGACTTGGAACGAGTGCCAACGCTGGCTGATTCAGAAGGGAAACCGCGCTCATTTGATTGTTCAGTCCTCCGATTTGGTGGACCTGATGCGCGTCTGGACGATGAAGAATATCCTCCTCGACGTCATCTCAAGCCAGAACGGCGAGCGGTTCCGCGACCTGTTCGACGACTACCGCGGCCAGCTCGATCACATGCAATCCAACCTGACCTTCGCCTATGCCCCCACCGACGACACGAACCCGGAACCCGTGAGGCGGGCTTCGCAGCCTGTTACGTTCCTGGGGACCACGGGCTATTGGGACTGGGCGAACCGGGGCTACGGCTGGAACCCTGACCCCTGGGATCCGTAGTTGCAACCCTACTTCCCCGACATCGTCCACGCGGCCATCACGGCTCGGATCACGGCTCTCACGCCGACCGATGGGTATTCGTCCTCGACGGCGTCCGGTTACGCTCACGACGTCAACGATGCATGGACGGCGAGCGATCAGGCCCTTGTTCCCGAATACGCGCCAAACCCGGCGACTCACCTGTCGTTCTTCGTGGATGACCGGAATCTCGAAAGCCTCGATGGCGAAACCGAGGACCATGAGTTGCTGGTGGCAGCACCAATCGTCATCCGCTACCTCTACCAGATCCGGCCCTATGACCAGGTCCGCGACTGGCGCGGGTCATCTCGTGCGGCGCAGGCCCTGTTGGCTTGGCTGATAATGGATGGCTGGTCGGGCGAGTTCAACGTCTTGCCCGCTTCCGGCCCGTTGCTGAACCGGACTCCCGTTGGCGATGGGGAGTGGTTGGCGTGTGAGTTACGCTTGCGGGTGCTATACTCTCTCTCGACTGCGATCTAGGAGGCCGCGATGGCTGTTTACACTTCCAAACTTGTCGCCAGCATCGTGGGCTCTGATGCGACTGGCACTCCGATTTCCTACACCTTCGGCCCGTTCCCCGGCGCGATGGACCTGTCGATCGACGGGTTGCAGGCCGGCCAGGTCGAGGCCCTTCCGGTGATGTCGAATGGTACGTTCCTCGAACTCGTCGAAGGCGACGACGTCCCGGTGACGTTCTCGATCACCCTGCTCCATGACGGCAAGCTGATCGACAATAGCAGCGGAAAGCCCTTGAACATGGCTCTGAAGCTCGGGACCTACGCCTCGGGCGTGACCAAGGACCCGGGCGGACTGGTCTGGACCGTGGACGTTGTCGTCACCCTGACCCGGTCTGCCGTGTCCTCGACCATCACGCTCAAAAACTGCCGACTTACGGCGACCTATGCCACGGCGAAGGAAGGAAACACCGTGTCGCTCTCCGGTACTGCCTACGGGACCGGCTCGGCTCGCCCGGTGACTGTCGCCTAGTTTCGATTGACCCACAGGAGAAGCCAACATGGACGCGATCAAGCTCGGAGGGGGGCGACTCGCGCCCATGACCCCTCCACCGAAACTCGACCAAATCAGTCTCATCCAAGCGTGGATGACGCACCGAAGCAAGCCGGCTGCACTCAACCGGCTGAAACTGGCGACGATCGGTCTATGTTGGTGGGCGTCGGTGGATGCGCTCCCCAACCGGACCCAGGCCGACAAGGCCGAGCGGTTGGGCATCTCGCCCCCATTCCCAAGGCTGGAAGACTGCGACTGTGATTTGCTGAAACTCGGGGCGGCTGTTGGTGGTGCGCTTGCCGACGAGGATGTTCAGGAACTGTTCCGCCTCGGGGACCTGCTAGCCGCCGAGCTGTTCGCGTCTCTGTTCCCCAGCGACAAGGACCGCGAAGACGCCCAGGGAAACTCCGGGGGGAGGCAGGCCCCGCCCTCCGAGCCTATCTCCGACTAGGGGTGGAGCTGTACCGCGACCCGTTCGCCTTACTCCGGTTGCCGGCCCGTGAGGCTGCACTTCTGATGGAGTGGCAGGCCCTCGAAGCCGAGGAGGCAAAGGAGGCGGAATCGCGGTATGCTTCGCGCAGGGGGCGCGCCCATGTTTGAGGGTTTCTCGGTTGAGATCTCGTCGTCATTCTGGGCGCAGCAGGACTCCTGGTGGAGCCAGGGCGGGAAGCAGGGCAAGCGGTTGCAGGCCAAGGCCGGATGGCTCAGGGTTGCCGATAAGGTCGGGACCCGAGACTTCGCAAATATGCCCGACTCTTCGCAGTGGTACTATCAAGATCCGAAAAATCAGAAAGGCCTAATCCGTCAGGGGCCAGGCCTTGCGCAGACCCTGTTTGACCTAGTCAAAACACTGGATAGCAACCTGAGTGAGTCATACGATCAGAACCTCGGAGAGTTGGCGTTACAGTCCTTCGATCGATGGCCGGTGGCGTCCGGTCTATCCAAGGCGATGCTCGAACTCAGTTACACTTCGGCGGGCGGGAAATTCGTGGGCCGGATCAACAGCCGCGCCCCCTATACCCGGTATATAAAGTCGAGGCCGCAGAAGATATACCAGGATCAAGGCTACCAAACGACGGTCAAGATCGCCAACCAAGCCCTGAATAAGATTGGCGGTGGACGCGGAGGCAACCGTGGCTGATTTTGCGCTGAACATTATCGCGGATGTCGAGCAGTATAAGCGCAAGATCAGCGAGATCGGCGGCATCACCGAGAAGCAAGCAACGCAGATGGCGTTGGCGTTCGGTCGCCAACAAACCAAGATGCAAATGAACGCCTACAAGGCGGCATCCAAGGCGGCTGACGCTGCGGGTGAAGCCTGGGAAGCTGCGGGAAAGAAGACCGACGCGCTAGTCCGGATCGGAGAGAAGACCCTCGGCGGGATTGTCGGGGACATCAAGGATGTTGGCGAATCCCTGGGCGCGCTTGGCCCTGTGGGCGGGGCTGCGGCTGCGGGCGTGGTGGGTATCGGCATCGCTGCGACAGGGGCTGCGGTGGCCGTGGCAGGCCTTGTGGTGGGGTTTGTCGAACTGGTCCGCAGTGCTGACGAGGCCGCGAAACGGATCGAGGCAATCGGTGCGCAGGACCTGTTCAGCGCGGATCAGATCGAGCAAGTCACCAGAGCCAACGCGGCCCTCGATGCGCTGGCCCTCGTCGTCGATGCGTTCGTCGTGCAGGTCGTCGCAGACTTCGCCCCGACCATCGAACGGGCTGCAATTGCGCTCATAAACATGGGGCATACTGCGCTCACGGCGTTCGATGCCTTTACCCGGGGGCGGGACCTTATCGAACAGTTTGGGATCGCGGTTGCGCAGACCGTGATTCAGAACATCCTCGCACCAATCGGCCAAATGCTCACGAGTCTGAGTATGGCCGACCGGGCGTTCGAGGCCTTGACCGGCCATGCAACGGGTATCCGGCAAATCGCCCGTGAGTACGATCAGTGGACCCGTGAGCAGGCCAAGGCCCTTACCGGACTGGACGGGCTCGACAACGCCCAGGGCGATCTCAATGATCGAACCAGCTACGGGGCGCAGCTCATCGACCGGGTAATCGAGAGTCTCCGCGCCCAGGAGACGCAGGCGAAATCCACGGCAAAGGCGCAGAAGGAAGTCGCGGCGGCAGTCGAGCAGACTGCGGGCTTCGATATGGAGGCCTTCGAGGCAGACTTACAGGCGCGGCAGGAGGCCAACCGGGCCGGCAACCTCGCCACGCTGGACGCTATCGTGGCAGATCATCGGGCCGCGATTGCTGCGATGGAAGCAGAGGAACAGCGACTAGCGGCTGCACGAGCGCAACGGCTCGAAGACTGGGCGATGGCGAGTCTCGACGTCACCGATCGTCTAATCGACCTCGGAGCGGAACGGCTAGGGCATGAACTGACGCAGGAGAAAGAGGCGCACGAGGCCAATATCAGCCGATTGCAACAACGGTTGACCAGCGGAAAGAACTTGACCAAGGCCGAGCGGGCAGAACTTCGCGCCCGCATCGACTCCGAGAAGCAGGCGATCCTAGAAATCGCACGGGCGGAGCGGCGGATGGCGACATTCCAGATCCTACTCCAAGGCGGGATCGCGTTGGCCAAGGCTATCGCAACCGCGCCCCCTCCTCTCAACGCTGCGGCAGTCGCTGCACAAGCGGCGTTACTTGCGGTCAACACGGCAGCGGCTGCGACCGCTCCTCTCCCGAAGGTTCATACCGGAACCCTTGGCTCAATCGGCCTCGCTCCCGACGAGGGCCTATCGGTAATCCGTCAGGGGGAAGTTACACTCTCGCAGCGGGCAGCACGGCAGATCGGGGAAGTCCTCGACGCCAATCGAGGTGGCGTGAGTGGTGGGGGCGTGGCAGTCCAGCGGGTTTACTACGATGGCCGGATGATGGGCGAGATCGTGGGCCGCGCCATGGAGGAGCCTGGGGCAGCCCGGCGGGTACTGGAATCCCGCGCCGCGATCCGCCGAGGCTACCGGGGATGATTACGCGGGCCTCTCTGTGGTGTAGTCTGTCACTTCTCCTGCGGACCATCTCCGAGGGGTCCGCGTCTGTTTGGAGCGTACATGGGTAGCCGTATCGTCCCCGCGAACGGGCGGGCAGCACTGGTCGGATTTGCCGTAGCGGATGATCGGCTCACGGTGGACGGGTTGCAGGCGACCTCGACCTATACCCAGGCAGGCCCGCATCCAGGGTCCGACGTCCCGGGGTCTGCCACGAGCCAGATGCAGGTCGTCATCTCCGGGGAACAGTCGAACGTCCTCACGCTCACGGCTACGCAGGCGGGACAACCCATGCTCGGGGGTGGGGCGCGACTGGCCTACCGGCTGGACTCCGAGAGTGCAGACGACAACCGGGGATGGTCCCCGCCGCAGTTGCTATCGGGCTGGACTGCCGCAGAGTACGAGGCCGCGGCGACCGAGACGTTCGCGCTGCCGTCAGCCGTGACGATCCCCAGCTCGCAGAAGGTGGTGGTGGTCTATTCGCTGACCGACGACGATGGATTGTGCAGGGTGTATGACCCTTTCACTGATACTTGGTCCTCACGGATTACCATCGTCTCGGATGCGTCAGCCCTGAATCCTCGATGGGCGGTGTGCTGTCTGCCGGATGAGCGGTTGTTGGCGATCAAGGTGGCGAACGGCAAGCGCAACGGCGAGATTTACTCATCCTCGGACTCGGGCGCGACCTGGTCCCTCTGGGCAGATAACCCTCTCCCGAGTGCGGACACGAACACCGATACAAAGGAGCGTGTGAGGCTGATTTCCGTAGGCGATGACCTGCTGTATTTCCAAGTCCACACAAACGGGACGGTGGAGTCGTTACACTTCGCCAGCAACAGTCTAGGGACCACATGGCAGACCATCGAGGATTGGACGGGTCACACCGGAGTCCCCGACGTTGCAGCCCTGCCCGATGGGCGGATTGTGGTAGCGACGATCAAGAACGGCAACAACCGGCCAGAATACCGGATCGCGCCCTCTGTGTGGGAACCGTTCTCGTTTATTACGGCTACCGAAGTCAGTACACAGTCAATCGATGAGATCGCCGTAACCGTTGATCCGACCGGGGTTATTTGGATCATCGGTCGGGATAATCAGTCGGTGTACCTGTGGCGGTCGGCTGACGTCGGCGCAACCTGGGAGCAAACGACGTTCGGGGCCTACTACGCCGGAACCTCTGCGACGGGGGCAGCTCCGATCGACTTCGCCCCGACCTGGTCAGCGGGCGCGCTGCGGATCGCCCATCAGTGGCAGGCCACCACGGGCGATGAAGAAGCATCGATCGGGCTGATGACCTGCGGGGGATGGGCTAACGTCGTCGCGGGACCGGGCCGAGAGAGTGTGACCTATCTCCTCGACGCAGTCCGGTTTGGCTTCGGGCCTGCCACATCGGCGGGCGTGACCTCGGCGTCGAACACTTGGCTGCCGTTCGATCTCCCGAGCGTTACCGGGTACACGACCTCGGGCGCGGGTACGCAGACGCTGGACAACGGCGCGCTCGAAATCAGCACCACGGCGCAAAGTCGTGATTATACCTCGTCTGATGCGCTCGGGACCACGAATGAAAGATTTATTACCCTATTGCAGGCCAAGGTGACGTCGGGGGGCGCGGTCGGCTCCAACGACGTTGCGATCCGGCTTCGGTTGTCGGATGGGACATCGGGCGAAGATATCGTTGTGAGGCTGAAAACCGATACCATCCGGTTCCGCGATGTGATTGGCGACGTCAACGCGGACGTCAGTGTTGACTGTACCGAGTACGTCCAGATTCTGATTTATGGCGGGCTGGGTAGCCGGTATAGCGTGTTCTGGCGCCGGCCCTACTCGACCAAGTGGACGCTGATCGGGTCCAGGGTCTGCACTTCCTCTGCGACGATTACCACGGGCCTGTTCGAGTGGGGGCATATCGCCAGTTCGACGGCGTCCAGCTCGTGGCGGTTCCTCCACCGGTTCCAGTGTGATGACTTGGCGTTTCAGGGCGTTAGTTCTGACCTCATCCCGTCAAACCTCGTCCCGTTCCTGGGCTTCGCCGTTACGGCCTTGCCCTTCGCCCTCGGGGATAAGGCCACGGCGGGGGCGACGTTCCTCTCTGCTGTGGCAGGCCCTGCATATACCGATGAAACCCATACCGTGACGCCGATTTACGATTATGGGGTCGAGCGTCTGTTCTGGCAAATCTCGCCCTCACTGGCCGAGGAGTGGCGCAGCTCCGGGACTGCCGAGGCTACGTTCGATTGGGCGCCGTCCGAGATCAGCGCGACCACGGCGACCGGGTTTGACTCCCGCTCGATTGCCGTGGCGTTCCTCGGGGCAAACTTCCGGACGGCCTACCTCGAAGGGTTCGACGGAACCTCGTGGACCACGCTCGGGACTTACGACGGCGCAACGGGCTTCGCGACGAGCCTAACCGCTACGGTGACAGGGGACTCGGTCGCGCCCAATACCTCGACCACGGCAGACGCGGGCCGATACATTCAGCGGGGCGAGTTTGCCGGGGCTACTGCGATTGTCAACTCGACCTACTGTTACATCACTTGGAACGAGGAGGGCGGCTGGACCCAGTCGGCTACCCGTCGCGCCCGGCTGCGGGTGGACAGGGCCGTGACCTCGGGAGCGATCACGATCATCGCCCGTAACGGCGTCCTAGTCGTCAACAACGCGACCACGCTTTATCAGCGTTACAGGGTGCGTATCCCGTCGCAGTCCACGCCCGATGGTTACTTCCGGTTGGCGGGTCTGGTAGTGGGCGGGGTTGTGGTCCCGGGTCTGCCCTGGGACTGGGGCTGGACGGAGGCCCGTGAGCCGAACGTCGAGGAGACTGTCTCACGGCGGGGGACCACGAGGCGCAAGCAGGAAGGCCCGCCCCGGCGCGTGCTGACCTTCGCCTGGGCTGATGGTGGCGTCCCGCTCTATCGGCTGCGGGCAGGCCTGAATAATGACTTCCTCACGCCCCACAGCACGCTCGGGGAGTCAGCGGCGGTTGCTACTTACAAGGATGTTCCCTGGCTTATGGCGGGATTGCAGGACCAGACCCGCTCGGGCGAGGTTCCGGTCGTGGCCCTCAAAGCCATCCCCGACACGGCAACGAGCGCCACGATCACAGACCCGACGCTGTGGATGTATGGCCGACTTGACGGAACCGTGCAATACGCACAAGTAACCGGCAAAACCGGCGACCGTGAGTATGTCCGGGTCGAGACGATGTCGGTCCGGGAGATCGTCTGATGCCGGCGCAATCACAGACCAGGTCGGGGGACGCGGTTTGGCTGCTCGCCTACCGGCTAGGGGGCAGTACCTACCGCTTCGCATCGGAACCCGTCGAGGTGGTAACGGCCTCGGGCGCGACAACCAGGTGGGCCGAGGGGCTAGGCTCCTTCGATGGTGCGCTTCCCCGGTCTGCCACGAGTGCGGCGGTATCCATCGCGGGCGGGAGTGTGGACTGGGCCGAGTTGCAGGCCCGAGGCCTCGACCTTGCCAGCGGGCGGGCCACGCTTTATCGCTGGTTCCCGGGGCAGACCCTGGAACAGGCTGAGGTCATCCTCGACGGCAACGTGGACGATCCGGAGTGGGGCGACATCGACGAGGCCTTCGAGTTCTCACTGATTGCCGACCCGTGGCGTGAACAGTCGGTTGTTCCGGTTCGAGGTATGACAATCGACGCTACCACATGGCCCGTGCAGTTTGCCGCAGGCACGACGGGGGCGAACGTCTGGTCAATCGACGAACCCGCCCTCGGGGCGATGTACCCTATCCCCATCGGTCGGCCAGGGGCTGCGGGGTGGGACGGGTTAGGCACGCTTCAACGGGCGGGGGGCGCGATTACGGCGGTTCCTGCTTACCTTGTCGAATACTCACCCGGCGCGCAGTACGTCAACGACTCCCGACTGCTAATCGCAGGGTGTGACATTCAGGCCGACCAGGTCCTGATCTTCGACGCCAGCGACGGAAAGTCGGAGTTCTTCGCGGTCCACTACACCACAGACCTACAAGGCCGGCGCGTGGCGTATGTCTCGCCCGGGGACGGTACGGTCGTGCGACCCTGGACGGGGCACGAGTATTACTCATCCTTCGGGCCTGGGCGCGGCGGGATTTGGAACCTCGACCGGACCGACTACGCCCGTGGGGCTGGTGAGGTTCTAGCCGTCTTATATACGCAGTTACTTCCACGGATCTCGCCCGGGGACGCGATGGCCCTGCCCATCGACCGGGGGCGGATGCTCGCGCAGCGGGCCTACCTCGACCGGTTCTTCGTGGACGGGGTCATCCGTGAGCAGATGACCATTCATGATTGGGTATTGCGTAACCTCGCCCCAATCCTGCCTATCGAGTGGGTACGCGGGCCGAATGGGTGGTACTGGCTGGCGTGGAGGTGGGATGCGACTGCGGACGATGTCGTGGCCGAGCTGGACGCTGACGCGGGCCGAGTGCAGAGGGCGTCGAGGCACCGGGCGATCGGGACTGCCCAGCTCCGCAGCGTGTTCCGCTTCGAGTATGGCGCGGGCGCGGATGGTGGCTTTACCCGACGTCGAGTCCTTACCCCTGACTATGACGCCAGCGATGACCGCGTGCGGCCGAATCTCCGGTGTTGGCTGGCCCGGTCCCGAATCCAACAACGGATCGGCGGCTCGGGGATTGCGGAGTGGAGTGGAGGCTCGCAAGTGGTGCAGGATGACGCCACAGCAGACAGGATCGTCGAGTGGTTAGCGGCTCGGTATGCCACGCCTCCGACTGCGGCAATCTACACCGGAGGCCCCGAACTGGAATCGCTGGCCCTGGGGGATGTGGTACGCCTCACGGATTCGGAGATGTACCTTGACTCACGGCTCGCCCTGGTGCGCGACGTTACGCCAGGGGTTCAGACGACCGTGGAACTCGAAATCCTGACCGACCCGCTACGCGCCCCGAGGAGGACCACATGAGCAGCCCGTATCCGGCCCGGTTGGCGGCAGGCCCTGCGGGTGGCGTGTTGGCCGGCAACTTCCCGAACCCGGCGTCGGGTCTGCCCATCGGCGGGGTGTCGCTTTACGACGACTTCGTGGGCGATGTCCTGAAAGCGGCCCTGCGAACGCAGTTACCGTGGAAGGTCGGGGACCTTGGGGGCGGGGTTACGCTGGTCGAGAGGACCAGCACAACGACCGAGATCGGGATCATGGATGTTTACACAGGTACAACGCTCGCAGACGGCGGGAACGTGTACCTCGACTCGTCGAAACTGATCGGCGGTATCCCTGTCGGGCTGACCTGGGCGGTCAAGATCCGCGCAAACACCACGGCGAACGGGCAGAACGTGCGGGTATGGTCAGGGTTTGCGGACACGGCGAACGGGGATTGGTTGATCGCTGGATCGGTGAATTGTGTAGGGATACGGGCCATCGCCTCGGGCGCGACCGTCAATTGGTACGGCGTGGTCAAGGACGGCTCTACCGCCACCAACGAATCCACGGTAGACCTCGGCGTGACTTACGATACACCCTGGCAGATCCTGGGCTTCCGACGCACGGCTACCGGGATTCAGTTCTTCAAGGCCGACGCATCCGAGATGTCTCGTTACGGCCTGCTCGTGGACGATGTCGGGGCCGAGATCACGACGAACATCCCGACCTCTGACCTGGTCCCGGTGGCGGTCGGCCTGCGTAACGCTACGGCAGCACTCAAGAGTGTTTGGCTGGATTTCTGGGCCTGCGGGGGCGCGATTCCTCGGTAGTAGCGTGCGACCTCCGCAGGTGCTATGCTCCGAATCACGGGGGTCCTATGGCCGTCTCACTCGTGATCAATGTTCCGCTTCGGACTACGCTCAACGCCACGCCCGGGAACGTGTTGGAGGTTTCGCTACCTCCATTCGCGAATACCGTCGAGGTCCAGTTCCTCTCGGACGACGGGAAGATCGCGTGGTCCGGCACGGATGGCGCGGCAATCGGGACCGCCTACCAAACGTATAGCGCGGACGCGATCCACCGGATCGAGGTTCCCTTTCGGCCAGGGCAGACCGCCCTACAGAAGTTGTACCTAGCGAGCGTCGGGGTCAGCACGACCGCCGAGCTACGCGCAGCCCGGAGTTCACTTCTAGGGGCTACCGAAGACGGTGGCCCAGGCGATGTAGGCCCGCAGGGCGCGCAGGGTGCGACCGGAGCTCAGGGCGCGGTCGGCTCGACTGGGGCGCAGGGTGCTAGCGGTGCGCAGGGGTTTCAGGGCGCGGTCGGTGCGCAGGGCCTGACCGGAGCGCAAGGGGCAACCGGGGCGCAAGGGTTCCAAGGCGACATCGGCCCGCAAGGTGCGACCGGAGCGCAGGGCGCGACAGGATCGCAGGGTGCAACGGGCGCGCAGGGATTCCAAGGCGATACCGGCCCGCAGGGTGCCACGGGCGCGCAAGGTGCCACTGGGGCGCAGGGTTCAGCCGGCGCGACTGGGGCGCAGGGATTCCAGGGTGTTACCGGGGCGCAGGGGGCTACCGGAGCGCAAGGCTCGACCGGTGCGCAAGGTCCCCAGGGCGATGCAGGCCCACAAGGTGCCACAGGTGCGCAGGGTCCACAGGGGCTAGTCGGCGCGGTAGGAGCGCAGGGCGCGATCGGGTTGCAGGGCGCGACAGGTGCGCAAGGGGCCACGGGGGCGCAGGGCGCGACAGGTGCGCAGGGGGCTCAGGGGTCTGCCGGGACCGGGGCGATCAAGCAGGTCGTCTCGGCCTCGACCTCGACGGAAACGGCGGTAGCCTCGACGACTTACGCAGACATCGGCCTGTCCGCGAATATCACGCCCGCCAGCGCGACAAACAAGGTTCTTGTAACCGTTACCGTGCAGGCCGAAACAACTCGATCGAGTAGCCAGAACGGCTGGGGCGTGAAGATTCTTCGCGATTCGACCGCGATTTGGACGGCGTCGAGCGTATCCGGTGAGGGTCCGACCGACACCAACTACCTTGGCGCGGTGATCAGTTCGATGACCCTTTCGTCCATTCAGACAATCCAGATCCTCGACTCGCCCGCTACTACCTCGGCAATAACGTATAAGGTCCAGGGCGCGTGCAAGTTGTCAACGTCCAGCGGTACGGTCAAGTTCCAGGTGGACCGGACCGGCACTGACGGAACCTCGATCATCGTGCTGCAAGAGGTGGTCGCATGAGGCCCGATCTGACCGATGCTATCCACTCGCTCTGTCCGACCGCCCAATGGGTGCTGCGTGGGCAGGACTTGGCGCAGTTAGAGTGGCTATCCGGCGACATCCCTCGCCCCAGTGACGCGGAGATCCAGTTCGAGCTGGCCCGACTGATCGCAGCGTGGGACGCGGCGCAGTACCGGCGGGACCGAGAGCAGGCATACCCGTCGTTGGAGGCCATTTTGGTCGCGCTCTGGGAACAGGTGATCGAGGGCCGACCCGCTACGGCGGCACAGTTGCAGGTCTTGCGTGAGGAGATCAAGCAACGCTATCCCAAGCCGACGTAGGAGGCCGAAT
>Ga0129333_10004744_pt1 | contig 12719 bp, 11 predicted proteins | sample CPB6_08_DNA_FD_94474 | JGI IMG/M metagenome (GOLD analysis project Ga0129333, IMG submission 94474) | Freshwater to marine salinity gradient microbial communities from Chesapeake Bay, USA - CPBay_Sum_0.6_0.8_DNA | ecosystem: Environmental > Aquatic > Marine > Coastal | place: USA: Chesapeake... | reverse complement strand
CCACCATTGGCGACAACGGCGCGGCGTATTGCCGCCGCAACTAACACGTAATCTTTTCTGGTCATGCCGCACCTTCATCTTCTAACTGGTGCCGCGCTGACGCGGCCACGGCCTCCTCGCGGGAGGAGTACGGAAGCTCCCACGAGATTCCGTTCCACTCCAAGGCCTTCTCAACCATTTCTTGATGGGCCTGCTCGGAGCAGACCCAACCAAGCGATTTCCCTGCATACTGTCCGTATCCCCATTTCATACTATTCTCCCTTTCGTTTGGTTACTCATCAGGCATGGCTACCAATGCCATGCGAGGGCGGGCCGATGCGTGTGGTTTCTGCGCTAGTGCGCTTTGGCTTTTTGTATTATGCCTAACCTACATCGGCCCGTTGTTGGGGGATAGTACGTGTTACCCTTGCGGGACTATCCCGGATGCTCTCAACGCCTAACCCGTAAATGGTGTGGCGTGCGGACTCTGCACTCGACGTGCTGGTCCCTCCCCGTTCGGCCATCGTCTGTCAGCGCATTTGCTGACCCAATCGGGCTGTTCCTGAATATGTGGGAACAGCGCAAGGTTTAGACTTTCCGTAATAGGGACGATCTGCATGGAGCGCCATGCTATCGGTGGTCTGGCGCACAGCCTCGTGGACTGTACCCCGCTTTGCACACCGCGTGGACATTATCAGAAAGGTTAGCCGAGCTAACCTTTTCGGATTCCATCTACACACACACCGCTTCGCATGGTCCGTTATCGCGTCCTCTATGTTGCGTGCCTTGCTGTGCTGCTGGACTTACATAACCAATCGGGGCGGACTTACTATCGGCCACCCATCTGCACCGCTTGCGGCGGTCGCATTGGACTTATCACTTGCCAACAACAACTTCCCTGTGAGGGGGGATTTGCACGAGTCATGACGCCGTGCGCATGAACCTTGCGAACCTATGTGCTGCTATCTGGTAAAGATCAGAAGGTTAGTCGAGCTAACCTTTTCGGTCATTTCCCCGTCTCGCGGGGCGGCTTCCGATCCGCCGTAGTGGATCTGTCCGGTAGTCGTGATACCTGATCCAATCGTGCATATAAGGTATCAAATGTCTACTGATTTGTCAAGCCCTATTTCATGCGATAGCCACCCCGTATCCATCTGCAATCCGCGTTGCTGGCCGTGATCCCCGCTTATTACTGGAACACGAAAGGTTAGTCGGGCTGACCTTTGGCAATCCCTGTTATCCGCGCACGCTCCGCAATCCACTAAACAATCCGCCGCCCGCGATGCGTTACGGAATGACGCACGCGCACGCGCACGATCTGCGGGAATATGGCCAGTCCCTGGGAATGATGCCCGGACAATCGCAACGGCCTAGGGGACGGCCTAGGGGACGGCCTAGGGACGGGACGGGGACGGCCTAGGGGACGGCCTAGGGGACGGCCTAGGGGACGGCCTAGGGACGGGACGGGGACGGCCTAGGGCAAAAAAAACGCCCCGCACGGGATAACCCGTACGGGGCGCGGGGCGGGGCGTGTTACCTACGCACGCCCTGCTTGTAAAACGCCCGCACAAGGGCGAGGGCGTCGCTCTCCTTTTCGATTCCGCACGCTAGCAAGCACCGCGAAAGCACCGCGAAGCGGTCCTTCTGCGTGTTAACGACAAGGGGCGCGGTTGGCTCCTGTATCTTGGAAGGTGCCGCTTCGGGCGCGGGCGTGCCGCCCTTGCCCTTGCCCTTGCCCGTCGCGCCCTTGCCCGTCGCGCCCGCTTTGCGCCCGCCCGCGTTTTGCGCGGGGATGCCCGCCGCGCGTCGGGCGTCTGTACGGTACGTCTTTATGGTACCGGATGACAAATCGCCCCAGCGGATTGCATCGAACGCGGCGGCGAGTGCCGCTTTGCGTTCGGGCGTGCCATTGTACTGTTTCCTGATAGCCGCGCCTATCTCACGAACAAGCGGGGCGACCCGCTTTACGCGGGCGGCGATGTCCACAAGGGCGGCGTTCAACTTCTCTACAGCCGCGCACACGGGCGCGGTCAGCTTCATGCGGTCATTCATGCTTACTTACTCCGTGCGTTTGGGTTACTGGCCCGAACGTCACGTGAAGAGAGTCCCACAAGGGCGGCAGGTTGTCAAACATCATTTGCAAAAGGTCAGCGGAACTAACCTTGCCCGCCCCGCACGCCCGCCCGCTGGCCGCCGCCGCCGCCGCCAGCTGGCCATGCCCGCGACCCCCTAGGGGGACCCCCACGGGCCGGCTCGCGCCTGGGCCGGGGGGAAGGGGACTGTCCCCTGCCCAGCCACATGGTTTCTAGTTATGGTCATCTCGGGCGGACCCCCGTAGGGGTGCCCAATGGGGGTAGTCTTGGTATGCTGTATAAGGGTAGGGGTGCTCTATATGGGAGGTTTGTGACAACCGAGCACGTTTAACAACGCGGCCAACTCAAAAAGAAAGCCCCGGCACCGTGCTGTCGCAAAGCAGCAGAGGGCGCTCGGGGCTATAAAGAGAGGGGGCCGATGATGGAAAGGTTAACACCACCGACCCCCAAGACTCAAACGTCGGTCAGTACGCTTGAGCCGAAATATGGAGGGAGGGGCTGGGCGAGCCATATAAAGCCAGGGCAGGAGCGACCTTGGCACCCCTCTCAGTTCCTCCGTTGAAAGAACCAACCTTCATGCGCGTATCTTATCAGACGATCCCGATGCCCATCAAGATATTTTTTTCACTTGCTACACCATGACCGTATCTGATAATATGCCGGACAGAAGTAGCAGATTGTGTATCTGTTCTTTATCAGTCTAATATGTCCCTGCTAGTTATATCCATGAGGTGCCTTTAGAGGCACACACAAGGACCGTAAAAAGGGGCATGGCGAAGCGATATGCTGGGATCGTGTCGGTCAGATGGAGTCCCTTGAGCCATGCGAGAAGCTACAAGTCAACTCGCTTGACGGGTGGTGAGCCAAGTGCTGGAAGCAGGATAGCGATTAGGCTGAACATACGTCCGTTGGTCCATAGCTAGGCTGGCTCGCAAACCGGCCAACGCAACTCCAGAATTGGGGTAACGGAACGGTAACAGGCTAAAAGCCCTGTTTTTACAAGTGGGCGAAGCTCTGCCAATCTGCTTTCTGGGTGGTGAGTTAAGCCTGCCAATGGGAGCCACGTTGGACACTGTTGAAGTACATCCAAGGGATAAAGAAGACAAGGAGGGTCTATACTACGCTAGGCGTAAGATAGGCTATCCAAGTCGTGCTAATCTACCAAGATGTCCTGCAAAGGCATTGTCTCAAGTGGATAAGCTGGAAGCGGCTGGAGATGCAAGCCACCGCGACAATAAGCATTTCTGCGAGAAGTGCGCGTGTAGGCGCGTAGCTGGTTGGGGCACAACGCATTATGGATGGGGCTTCTGCAAATACCACGAGACTGGAATGAGAAAATCTAAAGCCAACGAGCTGGCCAATAACCATTTGCAGGCGCTTCAGCAGCGTCATCCTTTCAGCTACAGGGACTCAGAGCGCTGGGTAGATCAGGTGCAGATCAGCGCCGATGATGCTATGGCGGTGCTGAATCTCCGTTCCGAGATAGATGTAATCCGTGGTGCCTTGCAGGAAGTGCTGGCAAAGTGCCGCGTTGATACCAAGGAAGCCCGCCAGTACGCCGACCATATCAAGTCCATACAGGAAGCAGTAAAGGCTTCTGGCATAGATCCTGATGAGGCCGAGCGGCTCAAGAAGATCCTGACAGAGATCTCCGTTAAGCTCGATGGCCTTCTTATTCCTATTACTGAATCAAGCAGCCGTGGTCCGGTTCCGGTCTCCGATGTTACCCGCATCGAGATGATCCGCAAGCTGGCCGAGACGGTAGCCAAGATCTCCAAGAGCAAGTTCGACATAGACCAGAACAAGTTCATCACCGTCGATGAGCTGAAGGTCTTTGTCGGCATGATCGTCAGTTCGTCCAAGCGCGTCATCAAGGATCCCGCCATGTTCCAAGAGTGGGCTGAGGCTATGGCCAAGATCCCATCCCCTCGCGTCATGGGCGCTCATACGACCAGGCAAGACATCGAGGGCGATGATGTCTGACGCCTTTGCACAGGCCACATCGCATATCCTTGATCTTTCTACCAATGTAGAGGTAGATGCTTTCATGTCTTTCGAGCCGTGGGATGTGCAGAAACGCGATGACTGGTTCATTGAAGAACTGGCCCGTGATGGTATTAATTTCAAGGATCATGCAAAGATCATTCCGCCTGATCCTCATCCATTCCAAAGCGGCAGCCTTCTTTCATGCAATACGCTCGATGTGAATCAGGGAGCCAACCAGATCGGCAAGAGCTTCCCTGAAGTCATCGACACGATCATCCAGCTTACCGGGGAGATACCGTTTTCGCTCAAGCATCCGAAGGGCGTAGACACAGGCATCAAGCGCCCGATAACGATTGAGAACATCAAGAGATTCGGACGCTTTGATATCCGATCCGGTGCGTTCATTGACAACGACATATACGCCGTGCGAGACAAGCTGGCGTGGGACTGCGGTACCATCAAGGGCGTAGGCATCTATCCACGTGAGAAGATCTGCCCAACCAGCGGAGGCATGGCTTGGATAGGCACAACCAAGGAAGCCAAGAACCAGTTCTGGTGGCCTCGCTTCAAGGAGATAATTCCGAAGCATCTACTGGACATCAAGCGCGGCGTGGGCGGATTCTCCGAGCTGCGGCAGCAAGTCCATCTGGTGGGTGGGGCCACCATCACCATTATCACATACGAGCAGGGCTATAACAGGTTCGAGGCCCGTCGAGTCTGGAAGTGCATCCTAGATGAAGAGCCTGAGGATCGCCGCATCTTCGCTGCTGCCATCCAGCACTGCAACCGTCTGCGCATGTGCTTCACTCCGTACAACGGCATTAGCTGGTCTTACTTCGACATCTTCAAGCGTATCGAGGAAGGTGCCAACATCGGACTCTTCCATGCTACGCAGTACGACTCACCGTACCAGAACAGGCAGGATGTCAACGACCGCAAGGCCATGATGAAGAAGTGGGAGGTAGCATCCCGCATCTATGGACTCTACTCCGAGCAGACTGGGCGACCGTACTACGACCGTGAGAAGATCTACGTCTGGATGCAGAACCATGCCAACTACTGCCGCTATGGATCGTTCATGCCATCCAAGCCGTATGGATCTATCTACGAGCTTATCGCTACGCCAATCGGCGTGGTGGATAGCACTCGGGTGGCAGCCGAGGAAGAGCGTGATGTCTGGGAGATCTACGAGGACGTAAAGCCCGGAGCCGAATACTGGATGAGCATCGACACCTCCGATGGTGCCGAGGACCAGTCATCTGCTGCCGACCGCAGCGCCGCGATAATCATGCGTGCGCCGGACGAGCGGGCCGCCGAGACAGAGCCTGTGATGGTCGCTGCCATCAGATCCATCATGGAGCCTTCCGAGTTCTCGCGTATATGCCTGTGGGCCTGCGTGCATTACAACAATGCGCTGATGTGCCCAGAGACCCGTGGCCAATCGGCGGCCACATTCCTTGCCTCGGTGCGGGACTATCCGTACATGTTCAAGATGACGGTTATCCGCGATGCCGACCGCAAGACGACGGAGCATCTTGGGTTCGATACGAACGCCAGAACCCGTAAACTTCTTTTCGATTTGGTGGGCGACTGGATCAAGGAGCATCAGGACGATCCGAGGATCCCGCACATGCCGCTGCTCAAGGAGCTTTCTGCCTGCGTAGTCGGGCAGGACGGAAGGCCCGACCATACAACGGGCAAGACCCTTGACTCGGCTGTGGCGTTCGGAATCAGCCTTTATGTGTACCGCCATGCCCGCGACCAGATACGATGCAACCAGAATGTAGTAGAAGACCCGCAAGACAAGCGCAGATCACAGCGATCCGGTTTCGTTGAGACGCGCCCTGTGCTCGGGTCAGAGTACGGCTTAGACCGTAGAGAGAAAATGCAACATGCCAACAGACAAAGATATAAGGGATTTGGAAGAAATCATCCAGCAATTTAAGGTCGCCTACGATGCCGTGCTTCCGCACTGGCAGCGCATGGAGCGACTTCAGGCTTCGTATGAGAACATGATTGATCTCAATACGTGGCCTACCATGTCAGAGATTCCGATTCCGCTGATGTTTATCACGGTGGAGCAGGCGTTGCCGTACGCTATGGACTATCTGTTTCCTGACAACAAGTTCATCGAGCTGACCCCGCGTGATTCCCAGATCGAGAGACAGACCGTAGAGACTGCCGAGGCCGCTCTGCATTACACGCTGCTCCGCAAGATGCAGATCAAGAAGCATGGCTACAAGACGATCAAGGACTGCTTCAAGCTGGGCGTAGGCTACGGCGTTATCGAGCCGAAGATCATCACGCCTCCGCGTGCCATGACCAACCGTGCCGTTATGGATGGCCGCGTAATGGCCCGCACCCGCCAGATGGCTCTTGGCGAGCCTATCGCGGTGGAGAGCTATCGCTACATCTCTCCTGGTCAGGTCGTGCCCATGCCCGACGGAGATACGCCGGACACCGTGTCTGGGTACTTCATTCTCGATGTCTACAACGAGTACGACTTCCGTGCGATGTACAAGCAATCCAACGCGGCCTTCGGCAAGAACATGTACAGGGGCGACGTTGAGAAGATCATCGAGGAGGCCCGCTTTAAGAACTTCCACTCCAACATCCAGACCGCAGACTTCATGGCGGTGCTAGGAGGGCGGAACATTCTTGTAACCAACCAAGGCTTGAACACCGGATGCGTTCAGGTTCCCGTGCTGAAGATGTACACGAAGAACCGCTGCGTCTGGATTGCCAATGGCACCACCAAGATCTATGAGGTCAAGGACAAGTACCAGACGCTCAAGGGTCCGCTGGTCAAGGCGTCGGCATGGCCCGATGGCGACCGCTGGTTCCCGATGAGCATCACAGAGGCTTCAGAGAAGCTCTCCTACGGCGTCAATGTGTTCTTCAACGCCATGATGGACCTGATGACCCGCCACCTCAACCCGCAGCGCATCGTCAACGACCGCTCGGTGCTGGACGCCCGCAAGCTGACCCGCGACCCATTCGCGGACATCCATGCGACAGGCCCGGCTAATGAGGCCGTACAGTACCTTAATCTGCCGCCTATCCCGCAGCAGCTCTTCGGTATGGGCGATATGCTCCAGAACTGGCACGCCCAGACCAATGCCCAGCCAATGGCCCTTAACGGCCAGGGCTCTGCCGGACTAGTCCGTGGCGGTATCAATGCGTTCGAGAGCCTGCTCCAGAACCCGATTGGCCGCGAGAAGCTGGCCTCTACCATCCTTGAGATGGGCTGGCTGAACGATGTTGTAGAGCGTACGATCATTCTAATGCAAATAATGGTACCTGATTCTGGGCAGAAGATCGTAGAGGGTGACTTCGACAGGCTTACTGGCGACCGGGTGTTCGTGGAGAAGACCATTACGCCGGACGATCTACGCCATGTCTACGACTTCGAGATCAACCTGCGGGCCAAGATGCGCAACTCCACGGCAGAGTTCGGCAGCCGTGCGGCCCTATTCGACCGCCTAATGAACTTCCCGCAGTACGTGGATGTCAAGGGCGCTCTGGAGTATCTGGCCAATGACGACGCCCTGCGGCGCAAGGTATTGCTGCCTGATGACGTGATCCGGCAGAACCAAGCCCAGCAGCAGCAGATGGCTATGCAGGCTCAGGCTCAGGCGCAGGCCGAAGGAGCGGCTGGTGGGCCAGCCCCCACATCGCCAGGCCAGCAGGCAATGGAGGGAATGATTGGTGCATAAACATATACAAATGCTTGATGTGGAGGCGCTTGCAGAACACAGGCGTCACCTCGCGGACGAGGTTGTTAAGCTAAAACTCTTCTCTGACATATCGAGATCGCCAGAGGGAAAGTTCATTATCGACTGGATTGATGGTCGCAAGCGCAACCTACAGGCATTTTATTCATCGCTCCCAGCACATGATCCGCACGCCACCCTAGCGCTGTCTGCTATACAGGCAGCCGAGGGGGAGCTTAATGCCCTACGCAATCGTATAACAGATGCAGAAGAATACAAGAAAGTTCTTGAAGACCAGTTAGCTCATGTGGTAAGATTACTGGAAATCAAGCGGAACCCTGCAAAGGGTACTGCTAACAAACTTGTTTCGACTGCAATAAGGAGAGAAGATGCCCAAGACTAACGAGGAGCTAGAGTCTGAATTGTTGGCAATCGGACAGAAGCTGGTGGAGGAATCCGCCGAGCGCGTCAAGTTGCTAGAAAAGCTGAACTCGGTAACTACGAAGGCATCTGAACTCGAAAGCGTCAAGACCGACCTGCTCAAGCGGATTGAGTCCGCAGAGTCCGTCAAATCGGAAATTGAGAAGCTAAAGCTGTCCCAGCAGGCTAAACCGAGTGAGGCCCAGAAGCCCCCGAAGGAAGAAGAGCCTGTAGAGGACATCGACAGCCTTCTCAGCGATGATGACAAGAAGGTTGCCGATGACGCCTTCAACAAGTTGTCTGACGACCACCAACAGTGGGTGCTGTCAGGAAAGAAGAACCGTGCAGAGTTCCTTTCAGATATTTTGGGGAAGGGCAAGGCGTCCAAGCCGCGTAGCCTCTTCCAGTCCGGTAAACCAACAAATCTTAGTATTCGAGATCAGATTCGGCAGGCGTTGAACCTGGAGAGCGCGGAGACTATTCCTCCGGGTGGTCCGGGGGTACGCACTCCATCTAAGTCCAAGCCAGCCAGCCAGCAAGAGCAGGAGGTTGTCACCTCCCTTTCCAATGGCGATGTTCTCGGTGCTTTGAAGAACAAGAAGAAATAAGCAGTAATACTGCTGGAGAGATAAAATGTATCGCGTCCAATTACCTTATACAACCCGTACGACCGGGATTGATGCTATTGATTTCAATAACATTTTCCGGGTCCGTGAACTTGACACCCAGATCCACATGCTGAATCAGGATGACGGAACCTTCTACAAGGTTCTGAACATGTTCAGCCGTGGCCCTAGCGTGTCGCAGCCCGTCTATCACTGGATCGAAGACGACATGCTGAACATCCACACGAACGTGAACTACGCCGCTGGTTACAGCGCGTCGGCCACGTCAATCGTCGTTGATGACAGCCTGCTCTGCGTCGCCAACACGATCCTCACCAACCCCAGCACGTTCGAGCAGTTGCTCGTTACCGGCGTTGACTACAGCACGCACACGCTGACGGTCACTCGCGGTTACGCGGGCACGGCTGCGGCTCCGCTGGCGGACAATGATCCCCTCATCAGCGTAGGCGATTACCTGCCTGAGCGTGGCTCGGCCAACGATGGCACGGGCAGCCTGCCGGTTACGCAGACCTATAACTACATCTCGCGCATCTCCACCTCGTTCGACATCTCGCACATGCAGGAAGTCGCTGCGATGGTTGACGGGATTGGCAAGGTCGAGCGCGAAGTGGTCAACAAGCTGCTTGAAACCAAGCGCAAGATCAACAAGGCGCTGATCTTCAACAAGCGCGCTCTTGAGACGACCAACGACGGTGCGATGTACATCAGCAACGGCTTCCTGAACTACGTGCAGGATAACGTGCTGAACCTCGCCGATGTCGGCGGCAACCTCTCGTGGCCGATCCTGAGCGATTGGCTCTACCCGATCTACACGGCGAAGGCTTCCAGCCCGAGCAAGGCTTGCATCGCTGGCCCGCATCTGTTTGCGCAGCTTGCCAAGATCCAGCGCGAGCTTGAGGTCGGTGAGCGTCCGTACTTCGAGCCGGGCCTCGGCACGCAGGTTATGCGTATCGTGACGGACGAGGGTGCGGATCTCCAGGTCATGCTCGACAAGTGGGGCTTCCCGGCCTCCGAAGGTCTGGCTGGCTGGGGCATCATCGTTGACATGGCGCACGTCCAGTTGCGCGAGTACAACGGAGAGCCGCTCTCGTGGCGTCAGAACATTCAGGATCCCGATTCGCACATGCGCAAGGATGAGCTGTGGGGATCGTTCTCGCTCCAGTTGAAGTTCCCGTCCTGCCACGGGTTCATTCGCGGGGCTCCTGCCCGTTCGATCAGCCGATAATAATTGGTGAATGGGGGCTGCCCTCGCGGGTGGCCCCCTAGCCAACAACAACAAGGAGTAACATGGCGCAAGAAAAAGAACCGAAGATCGAAACAAAGGTGGCACCTCCAGCGCAGGCGGCTAAGGCCAAGCGCGGCAAGGAGGAGTGGTCATCTCAGTATTCATCGTATACGACTGTCTTGTCTATCAACGGTGAAAGCAAGATTGTACGATTCCTTGGCAACAAGCTGGTTCTTGATCTTGATGATGATTACCAGTCGAAGTTAAGCGAGGCGATGCACGCATCAAGCCGCAACCACATCGACTTCGAGGTGATCCGCGACAACGCCGGTGCTGACGTTGAGAAGCAAGCCATTACGCTCCGCAAACTTTATGAAATGAGCGAGGCTACCCTAGCTCGCTTGATTGGGCCGGAAGAGCTAAAGAAATGCGGCCTTCCTCCTAATTGTGATAACAAGGAGAAGCTAATCGTAGCTTTCCTTAAAACTAAAACTCTAGGGTAATAACAAAAGAAAGCCCTTAAATGGGCGAAGGAACACACAACATGTCATGGAAGTATTCTTCGACTCTTAATGAAGTGCGGTCGGCAACGATCCGTGCTACCGATACGTCTAACCCCCTTCTGGCCATCCGCTGGAACAACAAGGGCAAGGACGCTAGCGATCCTCTTTACAAGGCCACCATCACGATCCAGCCGACCAGCGGTACTGGCTCGAAGCTGCGCATCGTCCTGAAGGAATATGAGCAGAACCCGACGACCGGAGCTGTCACGGCCCGCACCACGACCAACCTCGATGGCGCGACCTACACGACCCTCGGCGCTCTCGTTGCTGCGATCAATGCGATTGATGGCTTCAAGGCTTACCGTCTCCACGCTGCGGCTGATTACAGCCTGAACAGCGATGACTTCATCGCCCTGTCCGAGACGGCTATCCGCCCGCTCGTGCTTCAGGAAGTCCTCTACCGCGATGCGTCCTCGTTCACCGCTGCTGCGGCGAACTGGGCCGTGCGCGTTGGAGTTCCCGAGGCGTTCGATGGCGGCAAGATCAAGCTGCTGTTCGTTAAGGCCAATGTGGATTCGGATACGGATTGCACGATTCGCATCTCGACGGATCCCTCGGAGACGGATGCGACGAAGGAAATCCTTCGCTTCACCCGTGCTGTGCCGGATGCGACGCAGACCGATCTGTACGACTTCCACCAGAACCCAGTCGTCATTCGCGGCCCGGTGCTGGTAGAGTTGATCTCCACGGCTGGCATTGTTGAAAATGCAGCCGAGTTGATCGTCACGTACCAGTCCTGCGAAGTCTAATCAAACCAATAGCTGGGCTGGTCCGTAGAAATGCGGCCAGCCCCAGCCTGTTTTCTGGAGGGTCCACTATGTTCTCACGCAAGTTCTTTTCCTTCGCGGCTGCGGCACTCTCCGCTGTTTCCGCTTTCGCTTTAGATATGGAGCAGCATCGGGCATCTGGCTCGGTTGTACTCAAGACGTACTCTGTCACTAATAATTTTGTTTCGACTAATCGCCAGGATCTTTTGCTTAGTCCGGTTTCCATTTCGTACCAGAGTGCAGTCGGTATCACTAACACGTTCTCAGTAAAACATGTCCGCGTAGACTTTCAGGAACAGTTCGCTACGAACAACTTTCTGCAACCTACCAATACTGTCCGCTTCCGCACGACGAACTACTGGATGCTTGTGGATAGCGAGCGTGGCTTTACGGGGCAATCTGTTACAATCACCAATGACGCAAGCGTTGTGCTTGAGGTCGCTGGATACCCGTTCGTCGGATACCTTGACGAGATCACTTTTTCACACTCCGCAAGCAATGTGCCAGTCCGCACACACGTAGTCTATAAGGGCGAATAAATGAAGCGACTAGCCGCCGGTTTAGTAGCTCTGGCGACGCTAGCGTTTCAGGGGGCGAACGCACAGTTCGTTCCGATCAACGTAGACTTTGCTGAAGCGCCAGTTAGCTATGAGCTGAAGACATCTGTTGGCAACACGCCGACAATCCGCGTCAACCTTTTGAGCGGAGGCTCCAGCACAAACGTAGTCGGCTGGACTCCATACTTGAAGTGGTCCCGTACCGAATCAGCCATTGACGGCATGGTAACGGTCACGGGCACGCTGTCCGGGTCATACGCCGAGTTTGTGTGCCTTACCAACTCGTTTGGCAGGGCTACCAAGGATGGCTACTTCGCCATCTACCTAACCAAGAACAGCGGCAACGATAACCTCACTATCGTGCGCGGTCGGATCAACATCCTTCCGTCTCCAGAGATCAGCCAAAGCGCAGCCCTAGTCACCACAACGCTGGTCAACTGGAACCTGCTGTCGTTCACGGGTACGCCTCCTTGGTATGCCCTGAACTATCCCACCGATGTAGTGGTCGGCGCGTGGGTACGTGCGGCTAGTAATCTTGCCTTCTCTGCATATACGTATGCTACTGGTGCTATCCCGCTGACATCTACAGGATTGTTCTACTCGGCCAATAACACATCTGGGTATGTGTCCTATGCCAGCATACACCCGTCTGCGCAGTTGGCCTCTGGATCCGTACAGCGAGCCGGATCTGAAGTAAGCGGGAACCTTGTCTTTACCAACTCTGGCCTAGACTCAATTGACTATGCCGTGTTTGATGCAGCACCGGTCGGCGCTGTATCAAATCGAGGAT
>Ga0129333_10004743_pt1 | contig 12719 bp, 11 predicted proteins | sample CPB6_08_DNA_FD_94474 | JGI IMG/M metagenome (GOLD analysis project Ga0129333, IMG submission 94474) | Freshwater to marine salinity gradient microbial communities from Chesapeake Bay, USA - CPBay_Sum_0.6_0.8_DNA | ecosystem: Environmental > Aquatic > Marine > Coastal | place: USA: Chesapeake... | reverse complement strand
GCGCCGATGCCCGCACCCGCCTCGATCAGCACGCGGGTGCCCAGATGCCGCAGTTCGCGCACCGCATCGGGCGTCAGTGCCACGCGTCGCTCATCGCGCTTGATCTCCCGGGGCACACCGATGCTGCGGATCGGGCCGGTAGAGGTGGTCATGCTGCGGGAGAGCAGTAGCGCCAGCTTGCCGCGATCGGCCCGCGACGGCCAGCCCTCAGCGACAGCGACGTCCGTCAGCCCGCCGCCGCGATCGGCATCCGCCAGCCGCTGCCGAAGGCCCGTGGGCTCACCTTGAGCAGGGGTGCGGCCTGACGGCGCTTGAACTCCGCCCGGCGCAGCAGGCCCTGCACCCGCTGGGCCAGAGCCGGATCGGCACCGGCGGCGATCAGGTCCTCTGGGCCCCGCTGCTCCTCGATCAGGGCCCGGAGCAGCGGATCCAGCTGCTCGTAATCGGGCAGGGAATCGCTGTCGAGCTGGTCCGGGCGCAGTTCGGCGCTCGGCGGCTTCTCGCGGATGGCGCGGCCGATCAGTTCCCCCTCGGCCGGTAGCCCCAGGCACTGGCGGCAGGCGCTGGCGGCGGGGCTGTCGATCCAGGCGCACAGCCGGAACACGCTTGTTTTGTAGAGGTCGCCGATCACGGCCAGGCCGCCGTTCATGTCGCCATAGAGGGTGCAGTAGCCCACCGCCAGCTCCGATTTGTTGCCGGTGGAGAGCAGCAGCTGCCCCTGCTGATTGGCCATGGCCATCAGCAGGGTGCCGCGGATGCGCGACTGCAGGTTCTCGGCGGTGAGCCCCGCCGGCGGGCCCGCCAGTGCCGGTGTGAGCGCGCTGGCGAATCCGTCCATCAGGGGCGCGATCGGCACCCTGGTGGTGGCGATGCCCAGCCGCTGCGCCAGGGCGTGTGAATCATCGATCGAGCCGGCCGAGCTCCAGGGGGAGGGCATCAGCACGGCCTGCACGTTCTCGGGCCCCAGCGCCGCGGCCGCCAGCACCGCCACCAGGGCGGAGTCGATGCCGCCGCTCAGACCCAGCAGCGCCTGCCGGAAGCCGCATTTGCGGGCGTAATCGCGCAGGCCGAGCACCAGGGTGCGCAGCAGCAGTTCGTCTGCGGCGGGCAGGGGGAAGCGGTCGTGGTCGGTCACCGCTCCGATCCCGGCTCCGGCTGTTGTCGGAGCCGCCTCCCACACCTGCAGATCGGGCGCGGCCCAGGCCAGCTGCTGGCGCACGCTGCCCTCGGGGCCGATCACGAAGCTGCCGCCGTCGAACACCAGCTCGTCGTTGCCGCCCACCTGGTTCACGTAGACCACCGGGCAGCCCAGCCGCCGCGCCGCTGCTGCCGCCAGCTCCCGCCGCAACGCGGCCTTGCCCTGGGCGAACGGCGATGCCGAGAGGTTCAGCAGCAGATCCGGCCGCAGGGCCTGCAGCTCCCCCACCGGGTCGGCGCCGGCCAGGCGCTGGTCGTGCAGGTCCTCTTCCACCCAGAGGTCCTCGCAGAGGCTCAGGCCCAGCCGCCAGCGGCGGCCACCGCGCTCCAGCTCCAGCAGGCAGGGCTGGTCGGCGGGACGGAAATAGCGCCGCTCGTCGAACACGTCGTAACTGGGCAGCAGCCGCTTGCGCGCCACGACCCGCCAGCGGCCGCATTCCACCAGGGCGGCGGCATTGAACAGATCGGGCTGGCGCTGATCGCTGGCTGGTTCACTCACCCCCAGCAGCAGCGCCAGATCGGCGGGAAGTCTTGCCGCCAGGTGATCGAGCGCTTCAGCTTGCCGCTGCCGCAGCGCCGGGCGCAGCAGCAGATCCCGAGGCGGGTAGCCCCAGAGGGCCAGTTCCGGTGCCACCACCAGATCGGCCCCCGCCGCATGGGCCTGCTGGCAGGCAGCCAGCAGCAGCTCGGCGTTGCCGGGCAGGTCTCCAACCAGGGGATTGATCTGGGCGAGGGCGAGGCGCATCAGCGGCGGGGCCCGGCGGAGGGTTGCCCCAGGCCGTAGAGATTGTGCTTGACCAGTTCAGGCCAGAGCACCGCCGGCACCTGGTCGGGGCTCGGGCAGGCCCGCACGGCTGAGCTGGCGGTGGCGGGGATCGCCAGCGGCAGCAGCTCCGGTCGTCCACCCAGGCGCTGCAGCTCCGTCAGGGCGTTGGGATCGAGCGAAAAGTCCTGGCGCGGTACCACGGCCAGTCGGCAGCGCCGCAGCAGCTCCGGCGCCCGGTACCAGCGCGGCACCTGAGCCGCCAGATCACCGCCCACCACGAACACCAGGTCGCGGCCGGGCCAGAGCTGCTCGGCTCGCTCCAGGGTGTCGAGGGCGCGCGGACTGCTGAGCTGCTGACAGGCGCGGATGCGCGGGTCGGCCAGGTCGTCCACCAGCAGCTGCAGCAGGGCGGCCCGCTGGTTCAGGTCGGCACCATGCCGTTTGAAGGGGTTGTCGCTGGCCCAGGTCACCACCTGGCCATAGGTCTCGGCCAGGCCCGTGAGCAGCGCCCGGTGCCCGGCGGTGGGTGGATCGGCGCTGGTGCCGAACAGGGCCAGGCCGGCGGCGGGGCCGGTCATGGCAGCAGCGCCTGCAGGTCGGCGGCCCCGCTGGCCTGGGGGTGCCAGCGCAGCAGCCAGCGCTGCACGTCGGGATCCTGACGGGCGAGGCGGCGCAGCAGGGACGCTGGCCGCAGCCGGCCACGCTGGGCGCTGCGCAGCAGTTCCGCCGCCGCCAGGCGGCCTGTGAGACGGGTGGTGTGCACCGCCAGGGCAGCCTGGGCCATGGCCACCGGCGCCGCCGGCGCCAGGCTGAGGCCGCCGCTCAGGGGGGCGGCCAGCAGCAGCAGCTGACGCACGCCCCCCAGCAGCAGCTGGATCCCCAGCTGGGTGCCCCCCAGCAGGGCGTTCTGGGCCGAGAGGCGGGCCAGCAGGGCACGGGCGCCGCCCCCGCCGAGTTCCAGGCCGTAGAGCTGGCAGAGCTGCAGCACCAGGGCGGTGTCGAGGGCGATGCCGCCGGCCAGATCGAGCAGCAGCAGTGGATTCACGGCCACGCCGGTGGCCTTGAGGGCGGCGTAGCGGCCGATCACGGCCTGGGCCGCGCTGCGGCCGCGCTGCAGGCGCCACTGATGCAGGTGCTGGGCGAAGCGATCGGCGGCCCGCAGGCCGTTCAGCCCCAGCAGCAGGGCGCCGTGTTCGCGCAGCAGCTGCTCCAGCGCCTGGCGCAGCGGGGCGATGCGCGGCGGCTGCGGTTCGCTGCGCACGCGGCCGTCGTCCAGCAGCACCGCCCGCCGCGGCGCCGAAGCCACGGCATGGAGGTCCAGGTTCCGGGCGGCAGACGGCAGACGGTTGCGGATGCTCTGCAGCAGCGCCTGCCGTTCCGCCGCCGGCCAGCAGTCGCAGCGGTTGAGCACCAGCAGCACCGGTTTGCCCGCCGCCAGCAGCTGGTCCAGGGCAGCGGCTTCAGGGCTGGTCAGGTCGCTGTCGAGCACCAGCAGCACCAGATCAGCGCCGAGGGCCACCCGCGCCGCCAGCCGCTCGCGGGCATGGGCTGCGATCTCATCGATGCCGGGGGTATCCACCAGCTCCACCGCCGCGAGTCCGGGGATGGTGATCCGCCAGCGGGCCCGCTGCTGGTGGCGGGTGCAGCCGTGGGCCACGTCGGCGGCGAAGCGCTCCTCCCCCAGCAGGGCATTGAGCAGGCTCGATTTACCGACCCCCACCCGGCCGAACACCGCCACGCGCAGGGTGCGCTGCTGCAGCGCCTGCAGCTGGCGGTCGAGCGCCTGCAGTTCCGGCGCCAGGGCGCTGCGCTCCCGCTCGCTCAGCCGCAGCTCCGACCGCCAGGCCTGCAGCAGCAGGGCGCAGCGCTCGGCGGCGCTGGGGGCGGCCTGCGCTGGGACTTGGGGCAGTGGCTGGCGGCGGCCCGGCATGCGCGTGGAAGGTTGTGCCATCGTCGCGCTCAGCAGCGCCCGCGTTCCATGTTGATCGGTCCGGAGATCCACGCCGAGCGTCGGGCCCGCTTCTTTGCGGCCCTCGGCGGTGCCGCCGCCGTGATCCCCGGCGCTGCCCTGGCCACCCACCACGCCGATTGCGAGTGGCCGTTCCGCCAGAACAGCGACTTCTGGTACCTCACCGGCTTCGATGAACCCGAGGCGGTGGCCCTGTTCCTGCCGCATCGTCCCGAGGGTGAGCGCTACGTGCTGTTCGTGCAGCCCAGGGAAGCCAGCGCCGAGGTGTGGCATGGCTTCCGCTGGGGCTGCGAGGGGGCCGTCGCCCAGTTCGGCGCCGACATCGCGCACCCCCGCAGCGAACTGGCCGAGCGCCTGCCCGGGTATCTGAAGGGCGCTGAGGGCATCGCCTTCCGGGTGGGCAAGCATCCGGCGGTGGAGCCGCTGGTGCTCCAGGCCTGGGCGGGGCAGCTGGATAGTGCCCCCCGCAGCGGTCTGGCGGCCCTGGGGCTGGTGGCCCCCTGTCCGCTGCTGCATGAGCTGCGGTTGCGCAAGGCGCCGGAGGAGCTGGCCCGGTTGCGGGAGGCGGCCCGCATCTCGGCCGAGGCCCATGAACTGGCGCGGCAGGTGGCGCGGCCGGGGTTGCGTGAACGGCAGGTGCAGGCGGTGATCGAGCAGCACTTCCTGGAGCAGGGGGCGCGCGGGCCTGCCTACGGCTCGATCGTGGCCGGCGGCGACAACGCCTGCGTGCTCCACTACACCGCCAACAACGCCCTGCTGCGCGACGGCGATCTGCTGCTGATCGATGCCGGCTGCTCGCTGAGCGATTACTACAACGGCGACATCACCCGCACCTTCCCGATCAACGGGCGCTTCAGCGGCGAACAGCGGGCGCTGTATGAGCTGGTGCTGGCGGCCCAGGAGGCGGCGGTGGCGGCGGTGGCGCCGGGCCAGACCGCCGAGGACGTCCATCACACCGCCGTGCGGGTGCTGGTGGATGGCCTGCTGGAGCTGGGGCTGCTGGCCGGTGAGCGCGACGGGATCATCGAGCAGGGCGCCTACCGCCACCTCTACATGCATCGCACCGGCCACTGGCTCGGCCTCGACGTGCACGACGTGGGCGCCTACCGCCTCGGCGAGCACCACGTGGCCCTGGAGCCGGGCATGGTGCTCACCGTGGAACCGGGCCTGTATGTGAGCGACCGCCTGCCGGTGCCGGAGGGGCAGCCGGCGATCGCGGAGCGCTGGAAGGGCATTGGCATCCGCATCGAAGATGACGTGGCCGTGACCGACCACGGCCACGAGAACCTCACGGCCGCGGCGCTCAAGGCGCCGGTGGCCCTGGAGCGCTGAGGGGGGCAGCGGATCAGTCCGGTGTCAGCGCCTGATCCAGCGCCGCCAGCACCAGGGCGGTGGCGGGAATCACCGCATTGGCGCCGGCCTGGCGCAGCTGGGCCTCGTAGGGTCCGCGGCGTCCGGCCGTCTCGGGTCGCTGCAGGTGGGGCGGCGCCACGGCCAGGGCCAGGAAGCGCTGCTCGGGGGCTTGTTCACGGGCCCGCTGCACGGTGAGCACATCGGCAACCGTGTCGCCCAGGTAGGCCACCGGTGGAGCGCTGGGGCCCAGGGGAACGGGGCCCAGCAGGGTCCGGGCCAGGCGGAGGAAGCCGGTGGGGTCGGGCTTGTCCGGCGCATCGCCCATGGCGATCAGCGGCGGATCGGCCAGGCCCAGGCGGCGCTGCAGGACGAAGCGGGCGGAGGGTGGTTCGGCGCCGCTCACGAAGCCCCAGGCCACATCGGCGGCCGTCAGCGCCTCAAAGAAGCCGCGATCCACCAGCAGGGGCTCGTCGCCGATGAAGCCCCGCCAGGTCGCCGGATCGCCTGCGGGATCACCGCCGAAATAGAAGCCGTTGAACACGTCCACCAGCTCCGTGAAGGCCGGCAGGGGCTGCTGCTGCGGTGTGCCGAGTCCGCCGCGCCGCAGCAGCTCCAGCGATGCCTCCCAGTCGTTGTTCCAGCATCCCTCGGCCTTGAGGGCATCGATCGCCTCCGGCGCGGGCCGCTCACCGCTGTAGTGGTGCACCGTTTCGACGATCGCACGCCGGTAGCTGCCCCCCACGTCGCGGATCACGCCATCGATGTCGAACAGGAGGACGGCGCGGGGTGTCAGGGGCCCTGGCAACGGCAGCTGGTAGGTTAGTTGTTTGTGATTCAGCCTTGAGCGCCGACACCATGAGCACCGAGAGCGCTGAAAGCGCCGTGGCGACAGCCGCTGCCGAGGGTTCCGTGGAGGACACCACCGAAGGGCGTCCGGTGCTGCGTGGTGCCAGTGCCGTGCTGGCCTCCGCCACCATCGACGAGAATGGTGTGCCCTCCGGCCGCACCCCCAAGGCCGATGAAGGCCGCTTCCTGCTGAAGATCCTCTGGCTGCCCGACAACGTCGCCCTGGCGGTTGACCAGATCGTCGGTGGCGGCCCCAGCCCTCTCACCGCCTACTTCTTCTGGCCCCGTGAGGACGCCTGGGAAACCCTGAAGACCGAGCTCGAGGGCAAGAGCTGGATCACCGATAACGAGCGCGTTGAGATCCTCAACAAGGCCACCGAGGTGATCAACTACTGGCAGGAAGAGGGCAAGGGCAAGAGCCTGGACGACGCCAAGCTCAAGTTCCCCGACGTCACCTTCTGCGGTACCGCCTGATTCGTCGCCACCCCCTGCGGGGGACGACCCTGGCCGTTGCTTGCGCCACTCGACTTGCGCCTCAGCCGAGGCGCTTTTTTTTGGCTTCTTCGTGGCCCTGGACCGGCGCGGCCTCAGCTGCGCGCCTTGATCACAGCACCGAAGCTGCTGGCGGTGATCAGCGGCGGCTGGCTGGTGGTGTCCACGGTGTAGCTGCGCGATTCCACCTGGCTGCTGCCGTCGGGGTAGACGAAGGTCACCACCCCCTCAAGATTGATGCTGCTGCCGCTGCGGCCAGTTTCGCGCAGATCGCTCACCCGCACCTCCCGGAACTGACTGAAGAAGCTGGCATCGAACTGATCGGCCGCCGCCGGTCCGAACAGTTGGCGAGCGGCCTCCATGTTGCCGCTGGAGAGGTTGGCGTAGAGCTGCTGCACGCTGGCGATCGCCTGATCCGGGCTCGCCTGCTGGCTGAGATCCGGGGCTGGCGGTGGCTGGCTCGGGCTGATCGTCGGGGCCGGCGCCACCGGCGCCGTTGGTGTCGCCGGTGCGGTGCTCGGCGCCGGGGTGAGGGACAGCGGTGTGCGGTTCAACAGCAACAGCCAGGTCAGCCCACCGACCACGCCCACCATCACCATCCCGGCCATGGCCCCCAGCAGGGCCACCACACCGCAGCCACTGGCACTGCTGCTGCTGACTTCGTCTGGGGTCTGGGCTGATGGCGTTTCCGCCATCAGGGTTGCCTGAGGCGGTTGCGGTTCTGCCGGCTGTTGCGGTTCGGGTGCCGAGCCTGATGGTGCACTCGCTTCGGGAAAGCCCAGCAGTCCACCCACCACGGCGGTCATCCGCTGGCAGATCGCCTGGGTGAATACCTGTTGCAGTTCCTGCTGCAGCCGCAGTTGCAGCCGCCCATCGGCCGCCAGGGGCGGCTGCTGCGCCACGGCGCTGCTGAAGCCGGGGCTCATCACCAGGTAGCGCAGGGCCGGCAGCAGCGTCAGCTGGCTGTCGCCGCAGTAGTCCCCCACCAGCGCCTGCAGGCGCCGCCCATCACAACTGATCCCCCGTTCGAGGTCCGTCAGGATCTGCTGGCGCAGGCGGGTGCCGAGCTGGTGGTCGTTCATGGCTGCTGGCTGGGCCTCGGCGGCGGAGCTGCAGGCATCCTGACGGGTGGCGGGGTGGCGGGGGTCGAGCGCTGCTGGGGGGGCCACTGCCGTTGCAGCTCCTGCTGCAGGGCCTCGCAGGCCGGCAGCGGACCCAGCCGGCTGGCGGCGATCAGGGCCCCCAGCGGGTCGCGCTCGGCGGAGGCCAGCCACGTCTGCGCCTGGCGCCGGCCATCGGCCTGCAGCAGGCGCAGGATCTGTGGCCGCCTCTGGTTGAGGTTGGTGGCGATCAGTTGCGGCTGGGCGCACTGGCGCCTGATCTCCTGCCGCACGGCTTCAGGCAGGACCGCCGCTGGCTGCGCTGGCAGCACGGACCGCGGCGCCGCGACCCGCCGCTGCCACCACCAGCCCGCCAGGCCCAGTCCCGCCGCGGCCGTCACCAGCAGGAGCGCCATCGCCGTCAGCGCCGGTGTTGGTGAGCGTCCCGTGCGATCGGCGCCCTTCGCTCGGTACTGCCCCACCGCCACGGAGACGTCATCGCCGCTGCCCTGGCTGGTGATGTGGGCCAGTCCGTCCGCCAGCTCCGCGGCGGCTTCGATGGCGGCCAGCTGGCTGCAGAGCTCCAGAAAATCCGCATCGGTCGCGCACGACTTGCGCACGCCATCGGTGCTCAGCACCAGCGTCAGCCCGTTCTCCGCCAGCGGCTGCAGCGCCGCCCGCCCGGCACAGAGTGCGGCGGCCTGCGGCAGGCAGAGGCTGGCCGTCGCCTCAGCGCCGTGAGCTCCTGGATCCGCCAGCTCTTCCTCGCTGAGCAGCTGCGCCGGACCCGTCGCCGGCAGCAGCACCAGATCCCAGTCGCCGAGGCCGGTGTAACCCCACCACCGGGGCGTCATCAGCACCAGCCCCAAGGTGCAGCCATAGGTGGTCGGTGTGAAGGCCTGTTGCGCCGCCTCGGGTCGCTGCTGCCAGTCGGCGCTGATCGCCGCCAGCCAGCCCTGCACGATCGCCTCTGGCAGGTCCCGGCGCAGCAGCTCGCGCCAGCGCACCTGATCCGTCAGCGGTGTGTGCTGCAACGCCGCCGCGACGGCCTGGCGCGCCTGCTCACAGGCCAGGGCGCTGCCCACCTCGCTCAGCCAGTAGCGGCGGCTGCCATGGCCATCGGCCACCGCCATCAGCTGCACCGTGGCATTGCCGGCCATCAGGCTGCAGGCCAGCGAGGCGTCCTGGCAGGGCAGCTCGCGGCGCCGGTGCGCAGCGCCGATCACGCTGCAGCTGCGGGGCGGGAGCCAGTCGCCGCTCACCACACCAGCGGCCCGACATCGTCGGTGGGATCGAGGATGGTCGGCGGCAGATCCGGCAGGGGGATGTTGCTGGCGCCAGCACCGGCGCGATCGGCCGCCACGGCCGCTGCCACACGGCTGGCGGGCATCGAGGCCGCTCCCACCACGGCGGTGGAGGCCCACTGGATGTACTGGGCCAGGCTGGTGGCATTGCTGGCCTGCAGCGGCCGCCGCGCCGAGCGGCCGCCTGCGGCTGTCTCCGGGCCGATGAACTGCTGCAGCACCTCCAGGTCGGCGTCATGGCCCATGGCGATCGCCAGACGCACGGCCTTCTGGGCCCAGGGCTGGCGCATCAGGGTGGCGAGGCCGCGGTCGAAGTCGTCGGTGGGCTGGCCATCGGAGATCAGCACCAGCACCGGCGGCAGGGCCCGCTCCTCCATCGGCGGCGACTGCAGGGCTGTGGCCACCAGCTGCAGCGCCTCGCCCATGGCGGTGATGCCACCGGCCTGCAGGTCACGCCACTCCAGCTGCTCCACCGGGGTCGGTTCCGGCAGGTGCCAGGCGGCCCGGTCGGCGAAGCTCACGGCCCGCACCAGCACCCGCGCCTCCGGGTTCTGGCGGGCCACCTCGGCCATGCCTGGCAGCGACTGGCGGATCGCCTGATTGAGGGCCTGCATCTTGCCCTGGGCCGCCATCGAGCCCGAGCAGTCGCACAGGTAGATGAAGTGCAGCGGCCGATTGCTGAGGCGGACGTTGGGGAAGGCCATGGGGCGTCGAGGGGGGCGGATCAGGCCAGCAGCGTCAGCGTGCCCGCGCTGGTGCGGATGTCTTGCAGGGCCGCGAGGTTACAGGTTCTGCCCGGCTCCAGCCGCAGCGTGCGGCCGTCGTTGAGCGTGGCCTGCCAGGGTTCGCCGCTGAGGTTGCGCAGGCCCAGCAGGGTCGGGTCGCTGGGGTGTGCCTCCAGCCGGCCGATCGGCTGATGCAGATCGAGGCCGAGCAGCGGGTTGAAGTGGTGGGGGTAGAGGGCATTGCCGGCGGCGGCGACCACGCTGCCGTGGCTGGCCTGCAGCCGCGCCGCTCGCGGCAGGGTGGCGCCGCAGTGCCAGCAGCGGCCCTCCTGCTCCGGCTCCGGGAAGGTTTCCTGGCCGCAGCTCGGGCAGAGCTGGCGCTGATCGAGGCAGCGGGAGAGGGCCTGGGTCCACTGGCCGGTGAGCGCCCGCCGCTGCGGTTGCCTGAGCCCAGTGCAGAAGCTCTGCACGAACAGGGCCTGGAGGGCGGCCGGGTAGATCGGCCAGGTCACCAGGGCCGCAGCGTGCTCCTCCGGGTCGGGGCGGTTGCCGGCGTCGTCTGGATCGAAGATGAACAGGGCCTCCTCGCCGTAGAGGCGGCGGCGGGCCGGTTCATCCAGGCAGCGGATCGTCAGTTCCCGCCGCCCGCGGAAGGGATCGTGGCGGGTCAGCAGGCGGAAGATCAGCACCGCCAGGGAGAAGAGGTCGCTGCCGGCGCCGGGGCGGCTCTGGCGCAGCAGGACCTCCGGCGCCATGAAGCCCGGCGTGCCGAGCACGCTGCCGGGATCGCCGCCATCGATGTCGACGTTGTCGTTGTCGCAGATCAGGATGCGGCCGCTGCCCGGCTCCAGGAACAGATTGCCGAGCGAGATGTCCTTGTAACAGAGGCCCTTGAGGTGCAGCTGGTGGAAGCCATCCGCCAGGAAGAAGCAGGCGCGCAGCACGTTCTGCAGGCTGATCTCCAGCTGCCCACCGGCGTGCAGGTGGGCGCCGAGGAAGCTCGGCGGGCGCAGGGCCATCAGATAGCCGAAGCCCGCCTCGGGATGACGGATCAGGGGCCGGCTGGCCGCCGTGGGCTCCAGCAGGGCCAGGGGCCAGAGGAAGTCCGGGTTCGGGCTCCCCAGGCCGATGCTCTGCCGCAGCCGCCGCGGCAGCCCCGGATCCCCTGCCAGACAGGCCGGCAGGTACCACTTCAGGGCCAGGGTTTCGCCGCCCGCCTCCACGGCATACACCTGCCCCTGGGTGCCGCCCCCGAGGCCGCGCAGGATCGTCAGCGGTTGATCGAGCCCCTGAAAGTGCAGCCGGGCCCCTTCCGGCAGCAGCCAGCTCATGCTCATGGGGTCACCCCCCCTTCCCCGATCGCCTTGCGGATGCCGTTGCGATGGGCCAGGGCCGTGCGCCGGTTGGCGAAGGCATGCCGCAGGGCCTGGCCGTCGCGCAGTTCCACCACCAGCGTGTGCTCCTTGCGGGAGCCCAGCAGGATCCAGCCGGCCAGGGCGGCGAGCTGCAGGGGCCAGAACAGCAGCGGGAAGGGCAGCAGCAGCAGGCCGCCGAGGCAGGCCAGCAGCCACCAGCTGAAGATCTGTGGGTGGCGCGGCTCCGTGCGCACCGCCGCAGAGCGGATCGCGGCCACGGGCAGGGTCTGGTCGGCGATCGTGATGCGGCCCGTACCGGCGGCTGGTGGCGTCGGCTGCCGTGGTGTCGACTGCTGCGGTGTCGCCGGTTGAGCCGCCGCTGCCGGGGGGGCCTGCGCAGATTGCGCCTGCGTTGCGCCCAGCCGTTCAAACACCAGCACCGGGCCGCAGCGGCCGAGCCGGATCTCGTCGCCGTCGCTGAGGGGACGGCACTGCTGCACCCGCTCGCCTTCCAGGTAGGTGCCATCGCTGCTCTGCCAGTCGCAGATCAGCCAGCCGTGGCTGCGGGAGTGGCGCACCACGGCGTGATGCTCCGACACCTCGGTGGCACTGGCCAGGCAGAGGCGGTTGGTCGGCGCCCGGCCGATCGTCAGCGGCTGGGCTGGATCGAGGGGGGCGATGCGGCGCCGGTCGCTGGCCAGCACCAGGCGGGCGGGAGCAGTGCTCATGGCTCACCCCGGCGGCGGCGCCACCACAGCTGCCAGTCGTCGCGCAGATCGTTCCACCAGCCGCCATCGCCCGGGCGCCAGGGCACCACCCGGCCGGGAAACAGCAGGGCCTTGCTGGCCAGGGCCAGGGCGATCAGCACCATCACCAGCAGCACCCAGCCGGGGATCGCCCCCACCCAGGTGACGGCGAAGAAGGCGCGCAGGGCGTACAGGCCGATCGTCAGGGCCAGCCACAGCCGGAAGGGTTCCCAGGGGTCCCGTTGGCGCTGCAACGAACGAGCTCACAAGGCTGGCCGTAGCCTATGGCCGGGCCGCAGCACACGCCTGGCATCCCTCCCGCTGCTCGACACCCTGCTTCCGCCGTCCCAGCGGCAGGCCTGGGGCACCCTGGCGCGCGCCTGCCTGCGGGGCCCGCTGCAGGAGCGCCCCGCCGCGATCCGGAGTGCGCTGGCGCCGCTGCGGGCCCATCAGCCCCGCCTGGAGCTCTGGCGGGGCGACACGCTCTGCCAGGAGCTCCCGCTCGAGAATCGCCGCTACCGCATCGGCCGCGATCCCGCCTGTGAGCTGGCGCTGGAGGACCCGAGCCTGAGCCGCGTGCACGCGATCCTGGAGCGCGACCGGGCCAGCGACCGCGACTTCAGCCTCGACGACTTCAATTCCGCCAACGGCCTGTTCCACCGCGATCGCCGCATTCGTTGCATCGCCCTGCGCGATGGCGATGTGGTGCAGCTGGGCTCGGGGCTGAAGGGCCAGGCGCCGGAGCTGCGCTATCGCCACCCCCGCAGCCCGCTGGAGCAGGCGGTGCATCTGCTCGGCATCACCGGCCTGGTGGGTTCGGCGCTGCTGGTGAGCGGCATGCTCGCCGCCGCCAGCATCGGCGGCGG
>Ga0129333_10004742_pt1 | contig 12722 bp, 11 predicted proteins | sample CPB6_08_DNA_FD_94474 | JGI IMG/M metagenome (GOLD analysis project Ga0129333, IMG submission 94474) | Freshwater to marine salinity gradient microbial communities from Chesapeake Bay, USA - CPBay_Sum_0.6_0.8_DNA | ecosystem: Environmental > Aquatic > Marine > Coastal | place: USA: Chesapeake... | reverse complement strand
TGCACGCCGGGCATGCTGGTGGCCTGCTCGGCCCTGCTGCAGGAACATCCGCATCCGACGCAAGCCCAGGTGCGTGAAGCGATCAGCGGCAATCTGTGCCGCTGCACCGGCTACCAGCAGATTGTGGACGCCGTGTTGTATGCAACCGGAGCGGAGGACCAGCAGCATGGCTGAGACCCATCCACCCAATTTCAAGTACATCGGCAAGCACCGCCGCGCGGTCGAGCACAAGCGCTTTGTGCGTGGCCAGGGTCGCTATGCAGCCGATATCCAGCTGCCTGGTCAGCTGCATGTGGCGATTGTGGCCAGCCCCTATGCCAGCGCGCGCATTGTGCGCATCGACACCGAAGCCGCGCTTCAGATGCCCGGAGTGCATGCGGTGGTGACTGGTGAGGAGTTGCAAGCCCATACCGAGCCCATGCTGCCCGGGGTGGATGCGCCCAAGGTCAGGCGCTATGCCCTGGCGCACGGGGTGGTGCGCTACAGCGGCGAATGGGTGGTGGCGGTGGTGGCCGAGTCGCGTGCGCTGGCCGAAGACGCCGCTGAGCTGGTGGAGGTCGACTACGAGGTCAGCCCCCAGGTGGTCGATCCGATCCAGGCGATGCATGCTGGCGCACCGCTGGTGCACCCCGAGCAGGGCAGCAATGTGATTTTTGATCGCACCTTCAACTGGGGGCCGGTTGACCAGGACATGGCCGCCTGCGCGCACCAGCTGAGCTACAGCGTGCAATGGTCGCGCAACGCCACCGTGCCGATCGAGACCTTTGCGGTGTGCTGCCAGTGGAACGACAGCACTGGCATTCTGGATGTCTGGGCCTCAGTCCAGATGCCCAAATTTCCAGACCAGGTGGCCAAGGCCTTGCGCCTGCCCGGCAACGCGGTGCGGGTGCACTTTGATGTGGATGTGGGTGGCAGCTATGGCGTCAAGCGCGGCCTCAAGCACACCGTGCTGGTAGGCTACCTGGCCAAGCGCCTGGGGCGGGCGGTGCGCTTTATCGAGGACCGGCTGGAGAATATGCGCGGCGGTGACATGCAGGGCCCGGACCGGCGCTTTGAGGTAACCCTGGGCTTTGATGCCGACGGCACCATCCGCAGCATGCGCATGCATGCACTGGACGATATCGGCGCCTACTCCGGGCGCTCGCCGCTGCAGCTGGGCAAGCCGGTGGGCGCGATTGTGGGGCCCTACCGCATTGGCAGTGTGCAGTACCGTGCCACTGCGGTGCTGACCCACAAGACACCGCAAGAAGCGGTGCGCGGCTTTGGCCAGTCGCCCACCAACTATGCGATCGAGACCGGCATTGACAAGGTGGCACGCTTTCTTCAGATCGACCGCTTCGCGCTGCGCGAGCGCAACCTGATAGCCAGGCACGAGTTCCCTTACCTCATTCCCAGCGGCACCCAGTATGACTCGGGCGACTACCGCACCGTGCTCGCCAAGGCACGCCAGGCCATCGACCTGGAAGAACTGCTGCGCGAGCGCGATCGCCTGCGCGCACAGGGCTTTTATGCTGGGGTGGGCATCTCCACCTGCCTGGAGCCCTCGGGCGGCAACTCTTCCTTTGAGCCGCTGTTCAATCCGAAAAACGAAACCACCACCTGGATGGATTCCTGCCTGGTGCGGGTTGACCTGTCGGGCCATATCACTGCCCTGATGGGCACCTCCTCCTCCGGGCAGGCGCATGAGACCCTGGTCTCCACCGTGGTCGCAGAAATCCTGCAGCGTGACCCCGAGGCGATCCGCGTGCTGCACGCGGATTCGCTCAACGCCCTGCCCTCCAACAGCCCGGTGGGCAGCCGCATGGCCATCATGCTGGGCGGTGCGGCGGCCAATGCGGCCAAAAAAATCCGTGCCAAGCTGCTGCAGCTGGCGGCGCACCAGTTGCAGTGTGCGGTCGATACGCTGGCCTATGAGGGCGGCGATGTGCTGAGCAAGTCCAACCCCGGCCAACGCCTGGGCTGGGATGCGCTGGTCGAGATCGCCCACCGCAAATACCACCTGCTGCCCGCCGGCATGGAGCCTGGACTACAGGAAAAATTTGTCTGGGAAGTGCCCACCGGCGGCACCCTGCCCACGCCTGATGGCCGGGTGCAGATGTACCCCTGCCACTCTTTCGAGGCGCACCTCTTGTTGCTGAGCATCGACCCGCAAACCTACAAGGTCAAACTCCATCGCTATGTGTGCGGCCACGACTGCGGGGTGATGATCAGCCCGGATGTGGTGCATGGCATGACCTACGGCGGCATTGCCCACGGGCTGGGGGCCGCGCTGATGGAAAAGTTTGCCTACACGCCCGCGGGCCAGCTGCTGACCGGCACTTTCATGGACTACCTGATCCCCAGCGCGATGGAGGTGCCCGCCATCTCCATCGTCGACCACTGCACCCCCTCGCCCCTTACCGAGTTTGGCCAGAAAGGCTCGGGCGAGGCCGGATATCTGGGCAGCCCTGCGGCCATTGCCAGCGCGGTCAACGATGCCCTCAGTGTGCAGGGCGTCAGCCTGGACCAGTTGCCCATGACCCCGCAAGCCCTCTGGCAAGCCCTGCACCCCAACGCCAGCAACGCACACTGAAAGGCACCGACATGCATCCTCATCTCATCGTTCAACAAGACCAGCGCCTGCTGCGGGTGCAGTTCAACCGCAGCGAGGACAATGGCGTGTCCGACAGCATGGCCGCTGCCCTGTCCGAAGTGGTGCTCAAGGCCCACGAGAGTTCCGATGCGGTGTTGCTGAGCAGCACCGGGCCCGATTTCTGCACCGGGCGCATCCGCGATGCCGGCCACCCGCCCTCGCCCGAGGCCTTTGCCCGGCGCCCGGAATACGACGCCATCTTCAACAGCTACAAGGCGCTGCGCAGCTGCCAGGTGCCGGTGATCGGCATGATCGAGGGTCGCGCCATGGGCTTTGGCACCGCGGTGGCCGCGCTCTGTGATGTCTGCTTTGCCAGCGACAGTGCCAGCTTCAACATCCCCGAGATCGCCCACAATGTCATGCCCACCATGGTCATGTCCGCGCTGTACGACCGCATGAACCGCAACGCCATTCTGTGGATGGCCTACTCGGCCGATTTCATTTCAGCGGCCCAGGCCCAGCAGTACGGCATTGTCAGCAATGTGGTGGCGCAAAAAGAGCTGCATGCCGAGGTCAAACGCTTCTGCGACATCCTGCTCAGCCGCCCGCGTCCGGCCATTCTGGGACTCAAGGAGTACCTGCGGGTGGCCCCGCGCATGGATGAACAGGGTGCCATCGACTACGCGCGCGCGCTGCATTCCATGGTCAACACCGCGGCCGAGATGAAGCGCAAGCCCCACTAGCAGGGATGATTCAACAGCTTGTATCGAGTATTTGCCCGGGCTGATTCGGAAAAACTGCCAATCACCAAATCCTGGAACATCAACCATACATACGCCCATGATCACGCCAGACTCAGCCATATCCGCTCATTGGAAATAGACAAACAGAACTTTAAGCTAGCACCCCTACCTGGTCATCACACGTAGAGTTCAGCCCTGCGTTTTTGACTGTTGACGATCAAGCCTGGTGTAGAAAAGTAGTTGGGCGTAGCGTAGTCAATATGAAATGCTGCGACCCGAACCACCATCTACAGCAATAGCCTGTCCGGTAATGGCACTGGCTGCCTCGCTCGATAAAAAAACTGCCAATTGAGCTAAATCTCCAGGTTGGATAAATCGCCCCAATGGAATTTCCTTGAGCCTTAAGGACGTGATTTGTCCCACAGTTAATCCCTCAAGTTCAGCCCATTTTTTTAAAGCGCTAGCCAGACGGGGGGTTTCCGTAAATCCTGGATGCATTACATTGACTGTGATTCCATAAGGGCCGACTTGCTCGGCTAGATGCTTAGTGAAATTCGTGACGCCCGCATTGACCACCCCATTGGTCATTCGATATGAACTGACATCTCTCGCCGTTATCCCTGCCACGTTGATGATCCGCCCCCAACCATTAGACTTCATACTAGGCAAGACTGCTCGTGCGCAACGGATGTAACCCATCAATTTGACATTGATGTGATGTTGCCACTCCTCTTCAGAGAGGCCATCAAAGGTGTTTTGGGTCGAACTGACAGCATTGTTGACAAGAATATCTACTCCACCGAACCGCGCCCTTGCCTTTTCCATCAATTCATCCACATCATCAGGGATCGAGACATCCGCCCTAACGCTGAAGGCGGTGATGCCACTTGATTGAAGTTGTTCGCATGCAAGCTCCAGAGTGTCCTGGCTGCGAGCACATATCACGATTTGCGCTCCAGCATCGCCCAGGTGTTGAGCCATCGCCAGTCCAATGCCCTTGCTACCACCAGTCACCAGGGCGGTGCGGTTTTTAAGACTAAGCAGCATGATCTATCAACGAAATTGCTCCCTCATTACAGTGAACTTGTCTACCAGTGACATATTGAGAGCTGGCCAATAACCAGCAGGAATTGTTATGCCGCCATTTTCAAAAGAAAGTGGCTGCTCAAATAATCTGTCACAAGTTTTGAGAAAGCCATTGAATTCACCCGCATTATTTATGGTGGCATAGGCAATGCAAGCTTCCATCCAGCAACCAACCTCGGAGGCCACTCCATTTCCAAGCACCCTGCACATGCCGTTATCTGTGATGGTTTGGAGGTCATGTAACAAGGAAGTCAGACCGCCTGATTTGACCAATTTAAGCTTGATGAATTGAGCCGCACGCATCCTTGCAGCCTTAAGAATGTCATCCACAACATAAATAGACTCGTCTAACATCATGGGCACAGGACTAGTTTGTGAAATTTTCTGAGCAGCCCCCCAATCGCTGTCCAGGCAAGGCTGCTCAAAAAGTTCAATTGATTCAGTAGACATTTTTTCGATAAATTCGAGCGCCTGCTGCAAACTATAGCCCTGATTTCCGTCCAGCCGAATAGATGCACGCTGCGACACTCTCGCCTGAATCCATTCCAAACGTTTCAAATCCTGCTCCACATTGAAGCCAACCTTAACCTTCAATGTTTTAAAGCCCTCAGCAATCAAGCGATCAATTTCAGCATTAATCAATTTTTGTGATTTTGAATTGACAGGGGCCAGCAAAGGGACGAATGCCTTTTTGGAATTAATACTCAGCGCGGGATGTGACATGGCCATTTCAACAGCCGAGACCATTGCCGCCACAGCGTGCGAGTGTTGGGCGCGGTGCGCCATCCATTCATTTATTACATCTTCACAGGAACGGTCAATGGCATCACGAGCGTGTTGGCGACAAAATTCCCACCCCCCCTTACGTGTCTCGTGTGTATAGCCCTCGACAATAGCGGCCTCTCCAAAGCCATACGAACCGTCATCGGTAGCAACAACAACCAGCAATGTCTCAAGATTGGTCAAAGTGGCAATAGCGCTGGGATAAGGCTCCTTCAGGGGCATGCGCAGATCGCGCAACTCAACTCTCTCTATTTTTGTCAATGCCTAAGCCCCACAAAAAATCTTGATTGCTCAACCTTAAGGCAGCGATTTACATTCTTGAGATCAGGAAATCATTTTGAGTTGTTTTAATAACTGAGTGTCACTTTGAGCTTGATCAGACAGCATTTGAGCCATCTCTGGACGGCTCATCGTTCCTTCCAGCGTGCCAGATTCTTTTAAGTATTTTTGAAAGCGAGCCGAACTTACACCAGCCTTGACCATCGCATAACTACGATCGATCAACTCGACAGGCGTACCTTTCTTGATGAAAAAACCGCGCCAATGGTATTTAATGATATCAATTCCCTGCTCTTTCAGAGTGGGCACATCCGGGAGTTCTGCCAACCTGCTTTCTCCACTTTGAACAAGAATTTTGCTGCGTGGAGTGAACGTTTTGGCAACGCTCACGTTGCTGACGGCCCCCTCTATTTGTTCACCTATCACCGCCGCAATGGCTTTGCCACCACTATCATACGGAATCCAACTGAAATCACCATTCACCTTCCGGCTGATTTGGATCATCAGCAGCTGGAAGGGGCCTCCAATGGCATAGCCACCAATCCGAACATGATCTTTTTGTTTGCGCATTTCTTCCGCGAAACTGGCAAAGTCCTTGAATTTCTGCGGCAAAGCATACAAAGCAAATGGATCCAATTGAACCCGATAGAGCGGTTCAAAATCTGTCCATTCATGTAAGCGGCCAGGTAACTGCAAAATAGAAGTAATGCCCGTTCCATCGGCAAATAACGTATTGCCATCGGCCGGGGCTTGCTTCAGCACTGACATCGCCAATTGCCCCGAAGCACCAGGCTTGGGCTCAACAATCACCGTGCGGCCGGCGGCCTTTCCCATCTCATCAGCCAATATTCTCAGCATCACATCTTGTGGTGCGCCCGCATTTGAGCCATGAACAATACGAATTATTGGCTGCTGCGAGAAAGCGGTTGTACCAAAACCTGCCGCAAGGCTAACGGCCAGAACTTTACGACGCGTTACCATATGCATGGTTATGTCTCCTTATGATTGAATGTTGAAGTTGCGTATGAATTACCCTGTATGACTTTAACTAGCAGCGATTTGCGTTCGCAGCATTAGGCGGCGAGAGTCAGGGTCAAAGGCATCTCGTCTGTGCATTGTGCAAGTGTTGTCCCACATCACCAAGTCTCCAACCGACCACACTTGTGTCCACGTAAAATGTTTTTGTGTGGCGTGCGCCCACAACAAATCAAGCAACGACTCGCTTTCGTCTAAGCTTAACCCCTTGATGTAAGCGTTGCGTCGGCGACCCAACAATAAGGCCCTCTCTCCAGTTTGAGTTTTTGTAGTCACTAGCGGATGGACGGCGCCCACTGTTTGGGTGGGGTCGCTGTTATCTGTAAAACCCAAACGCAGTTCTCCTGCGCTGTTACGACTTGCATCGTGAACACAACTTAGATTCTGGATGCGTTGCTTTAGGTCTTGAGAGAGTTCTTCATACGCCATATACATGTTTGCAAAGTGAGTGTCACCGCCACTCGGGGGAATTTCTTTGGCTAATAGACAGGCGCCCTTTGGTGGTTTTTCGTTATATGTCATGTCAGCATGCCATACAGCCTCACCATCTCCGAGCGCCCCAAGAGGCTTGCCGCCAACCTTGACATTTGAAATTACGGCAATTTCCGGTGGCAACTCGTCATGCTCCTTGCTCATGCTGTAGCTCAACTTTGGTCGATTGTCCAAAGGGCCAAAATGACGGGAAAAAGCTATCAGTTGGTCCATGGTCAATTTCTCTTGGTTACGAAAACGTAAAACCAGATGTCTACTCCATGCTTGCTGTATCTCATCAATTTGGCTCGAACTCAGATTTCGAGATAAATCGACACCCGCAATGTCTGCTTCTATCGCTCTTCCAGACGGGATCACTTTTACCGTATGGTCTATGTCATTTGCCAGCATGGATATCTCCTATGAGTTGTCTCTTAATCAGGTTTAAGCGGTAAGCGGTAGCGTAAAAGTCAATTTTCATTGTTAACCATGGAGCGGGGCAAGCATACCTTCTAAGTATTTTTTCATTCCGAAGTCCGCCTTAGCGCCGATACCAGCGCAGCGACAGGGCTGCGGCCAGCAAGACCAGCAGGAAAGCGGCCGCGGCAAACAGGGCGGTGATTTCAGTGTCGCGCTTTTCCAGCGCGAACTTGCTCGACAGGTGCTCATAGACCTGCTTGAGGTCTGCTGCATTGGCAGCCCGGAAGAATTCAGCCCCGGTGATGCGCGCCACTTCCTGCAAGGCCTCCTCATCCACCCGGGCGTAGAAGGACCAGCCTTCCGCGCCCGGAATAAACCCGTTGGGCGTGCCAAAAGCCACGGTATAGACGCGCACGCCGCGCTGGGCTGCCAGCTTGGCCGCTGCCGCAGGGTCCGGGCCGGTGGTGCGCCGGCCATCGGACAACAACACGATCGCGCCGGCGGTGTAGGAGCCCACTGGCACCGGCGCGACCTCTTTCTTGGCGGCGGTCGTGCTTTCGCGCTTTTCCAGTGGTCGGGTCGGGCCGGCGCCCCAGTTGCCGTAGTGACGAAAGTCGCTGCCGTACAGGACCGATTCCAGGTCGATGCCCGAATCAGGCAGCAGGGTATTGAGGGCCACCAGCAGGCCACTGCCGGTGGCGGTGGCGCGCTGCAACTCAAAGCGGTCAATGGCGGCGCTCAGCTCATCGCGGTTGTCGGTGACTTGCTGCACCACTTGGGCATTGCCCGCAAAAGTGACGATACCCATGCGCACATTGGTTGGCAGATCCTGCACAAAGGCCTTGGCCGCCGCCTGCGCCGCCTTGATGCGGCTGGGCTCGACATCTTCGGCCAGCATGCTGCGCGAAACATCCATGGCCAGCACCAGGGTCATGTAATCTGCCGGCAGGGTGACACGCGCGGTGGGACGGGCCAGTCCGATCAGCACCGCCGCCCAGGCCAGCAACATCAGCACCGGAGGAATATGACGGCGCACCCGTTGCGCGCGGCCCAGCGCTGGTCGGATCAGCATCAGGCTGGGGTAGGCCAGCGCGGTTCTGCGTCGGCGCCGCAAGGCAGTCAGGTAGGCCAGGACTGCCAGCGGCAACAGCAGCAACGCCCACAGAAATTCCGGCCATTGAAAATGCATCGGCAGCCTACTGGTGAAAATGCGGGGCCCCGCGCCGCCGCTCTCATGGTATGTTACTCCCATGGTTTCAAATCGTCTTGCATGAAACGCTCGGGGCTTTACAGCCGCCCACCCGCCAAGCCGCCGGCCCAGCCTGCCTCCGCGCTGGCCAAACCCAACCCGGCACTGACCCAGGCCTGGCGCTGGCTGCGCCAGGATGCCCGGCTGTTGTTTTTCCTGGGTGGCCTGGTCCTGGCGCTCGGCCTGATGCTGGCGCGCGATGCCCTGCAAACGCCTGCCCAGGTCCTGACCCAGCGCGACATCGACGCAGCCGTGCTGCACACCCTGAACACCCAGAACCTGCCCTCGCGTGCGGCCAAGGCCGCTCAGATCATCATGCCTTCGGTGGTGCGGGTGCGCGGCTTTGGGCCCACCGCCAAAGATCCCAAGGGTGAGGACAAGGAGCTGGGGGTGGGCTCGGGCGTGGTGCTGAGCGAGGAAGGGGTGATCCTGACCAATCTTCATGTGGTTCAGGGATCGCGCAAGCTGATGGTGACCTTCTTTGATGATTTCGAATCCGAGGCGGTGGTGGTGGCGGTGCAGCCCCACAACGACCTGGCGGTGATCAAGGCGCTCAAGCTGCCCGATGACCTGCAGCCCGCCACCCTGGCGGGCAGCGGCCAGTTGGTGCCCGGCGACGAAGTGGTGGCGGTGGGCTTTCCCTTTGGCATCGGCCCCTCCACCTCGGCCGGTGTAGTTTCGGGCCTGAACCGCGCCTTCGAGAGCGAGGGCAAGGTTCCCATGACCGGCCTGATCCAGTTTGATGCCGCGGCAAACCCGGGCAATTCCGGCGGGCCGCTGGTCAATATGGCGGGTGAAGTGGTGGGCGTGGTCACGGCCATCCTCAACCCCACCTCGGCCCGCACCTTCATTGGCATCGGTTTTGCCGCCACCATCGAAAGCGCCGGCACAGCCGTGGGCATCCCTCCTTTTTAGTACCTGAAAGCGAGCTAGACATGCAAGATTCGTCGCAGACATGGAGCCGTGGCGCTGCCACCCCTCTGAGCCAGGACACCGCCCAGCTGATGGAGCAGGTGCTCTACGAGGTCAAGCGGGTGGTGGTCGGGCAGGATCATTTTCTGGAGCGCATCCTGGTGGCCATCCTGGCCCAGGGGCACCTGCTGATCGAGGGCGTGCCTGGCCTGGCCAAGACGCGCACAGTGAGCACCCTGGCTGAAGTGCTGCGCGGCCAGTTTCGACGCATCCAGTTCACCCCCGACCTCTTGCCGGCGGACCTGGTGGGCACCCGGGTGTACAACCAGAAAACCAGTGAGTTCGGTACGGTACTCGGCCCGGTGTTTGCCAACCTGCTGCTGGCCGACGAGATCAACCGCGCCCCCGCCAAGGTGCAAAGCGCCCTGCTGGAGGTGATGCAGGAGCGCCAGGTCACGATTGCCGGTGAATCGCACAAGGTGCCCTTGCCCTTTCTGGTGATGGCCACACAGAACCCGATCGAGACCGAGGGCACCTACCCGCTGCCCGAGGCTCAGGTCGACCGCTTCATGATGAAAGTGCTGATCGGCTACCCCTCCGAAGACGAGGAGGTGGTGATCGTGCAGCGGGTCACCGGCGCGCCGATCCAGGTACGGCCGGTGGCCAGCACCGAGCAGCTGACGGCGCTGCAGGCCCAGTGCCGCCAGGGCTATGTGGATCCGGCGCTGGTGCAGTACGCGGTGCGCCTGGTCAGCGCCACCCGCGATCCGGCGCGCTATGGCCTGGGCGAGCTGGCCAGCCTGATCAGCTTTGGCGCCAGTCCGCGCGCCACCATCAGCCTGATCGAGGGCGCACGCGCCTTGGCCTTTCTGCGCGGGCGCGGCTACGCCTTGCCGCAGGATGTGATCGACCTGGCCGCTGATGTGCTGCGGCACCGGCTGGTGCTGTCCTACGAGGCGCTGGCCGAGGGCCAGACTGCCGATGCCCTGATCCTGAAAATCCTGCAGACAGTGCGCCCGCCCGATCGGCCGCTGGAGACCCATGTTCAGCTTTCTGAAACGACGAGCGCCTGAGAGCTCGCCTGCTGCGGACAAGCCGCCCGCTGGCCAGAGCGCCGCTGGCCAGGCCGAGCGCCTGCTGCGCCGGCTGGAGTGGACTGTGCTGCGCCGCCTGGATGGCCAGCTGCAAGGCGATTACCGCAGCCTGTTTCGCGGCGCCGGCCTGGTGCTGGCCGACTTGCGCGAGTACCAGGCACACGATGATGTGCGCCACATCGACTGGAATGTCACCGCCCGCATGGGCACCCCCTATGTGCGTGAGCATCAGGAAGACCGCGAGGTGGCTGCCTGGTTTTTGCTGGATGTCTCTGGCTCCATGGACTTTGGCGCAGGCACCACCAAGCGCGAATTGGCAGCGCAGGCGGTAGGCACCCTGGCGCGGCTGCTGTCAGGGCGCGGCAACCGGGTCGGTGCCCTCTTGCATGACGGCCAGCAAGGCCGCGCAGACCGCCTGATTCCGGCGCGCGGCGGCCGCCGCCATGTGCTGCACCTGCTGCATAGCCTGCTGGAGCGCAAGGCGCAGGGCACCATGGCGCAAACCGCAGCGGCCACCGACCTGGGCGCCATGTTGCGCCAGGCGCAGGCGGTGATCCGGCGGCGTTCGCTGCTGTTTGTGGTGTCGGACTTCATCGCCCTGCCCGGCTGGGAAAAGGCCCTGGACCAGCTGGCGCGCCGCCATGAGGTGCTGGCGGTGCGTCTGCGCGACCCCCTGGAAAACCGATTGCCCGAGTCTGGCCTGTTCTGGGTGCAGGATGCCGAAACCGGCGAGCAGTTGTTGCTGGATGCGGGCGATCGCGGCATGCGCCGACGCTTTGAAGCCCAGGCCCAGGTGCGCGAAGAACTCTTGCAGGAGACCCTAGCTCATGCGGGCGTGGACTGCCTGGAGTTGAGCACCGACGAAGCGCTCGACCAGGCGCTGCTGCGCTTTGCCCGCTTGCGCAAGCTGGCCAGCCGCCTGGCTGCCGGGTCTTCCAGCGCCGCCCTGTCGGCCAAGGCGGTGCGCCATGCCTGAGCTGCACTCGATCAGCTTTATCTGGCCGCGCCTGCTCTGGCTGCAATTGGCGCTGCCTTTGCTGGCGCTGGCCTACTTTGGCTGGCTCTGGCACTCAGGCCGCAGGTCTCAGGTCTGGCCCAGCCAGACGCCGGCGGATCAGCGCGGCTCGCGCCTCTGGCGCCAGGGACTGACCGCCATCAGCCTGGCCATCGGCCTGGCCCTGTTGCTGCTGGCAGTGGCCCGGCCGCGCGCCATCCTGTTGCTGCCAGGCTGGACCGACAGCGTGATGCTGGTGATCGACAGTTCGGGCAGCATGCGCGCCGATGACATCAAGCCCAGCCGCATCGAGGCGGCGCAGGCAGCTGCGCGCGCCTTCATCGATGCCCAGCCGCGGCAGGTGAGGATGGGCATTGTCAGCGCCGCCGGCGCGGCTGCCGTGGTGCAGGCGCCCACCGATGATCGGGACGCGCTGCGCCAGGCGGTGCAGGGGCTGTCGCTGCAACGTGGCACCGCCCTGGGCAGCGGCATTGTGATCGCCCTCTCCGCCCTGCTGCCGGGTGCTGGCATCGATGTGCAGGCCCTGCTCAATGAGGAGGCGCGCCCCAGGCCAGCCACCGGCGCGCCCCTGCCTGGCGCTGCGGCTGCAGCGGCTGACAAGCCCAAACGCCCGCCGGTCGAACCGGGCTCCAACAAGGCCACCGCCATCGTCTTGCTGAGTGATGGCCAGAGCAATTTCGGGCCCGACCTGCTGAAAATGGCCGAGCTGGCGGCCAGCCACGGGGTGCGCGTCTACACCGTGGGCATGGGCACGCCCGAGGGCACAGTGCTCAAGGCCAATGGCATGAGCATGCGGGTGCGGCTGGATGAGGCCGCGCTGGAAAAAGTGGCCAGCATCACCCGGGGCGAATATTTCCGCGCCACTTCCGAGCATGAGCTGGTGCGCATCTACAGCGCACTCAGCCGCAACATCACCCTGAAAAAACACCAGCTCAGCGAGGTCAGCGCCCTGGTGGCCCTGCTGGGCCTGCTGTGGGTCACGGGGGTCGCCAGCCTGAGCTTCTGGCGCCATGGCCGCGTCTTCTAGCAAACCGAATTCGCCCCGCACTAGCTTTCATTCCTG
>Ga0129333_10004741_pt1 | contig 12726 bp, 13 predicted proteins | sample CPB6_08_DNA_FD_94474 | JGI IMG/M metagenome (GOLD analysis project Ga0129333, IMG submission 94474) | Freshwater to marine salinity gradient microbial communities from Chesapeake Bay, USA - CPBay_Sum_0.6_0.8_DNA | ecosystem: Environmental > Aquatic > Marine > Coastal | place: USA: Chesapeake... | reverse complement strand
CTTTGGCACAGCCGTTAATATCAAACAAGGCGATACACTTAGTGGTAGAAATCTTATTGAATTATATGTTCAAGGCAACGGCAATAATGTCACTATAAGCCAAGCTAGAAATACTACTACCGGAGCTCAAGACGGAGCTGAAAGTGGTGGCCATATTTCTCGTGTATCGATCACCGGCGATGTGGGAACTTATATATTACGACAAGGTAATGACGGTGGCGCGGCCAGCGGACATTTTTTAAATTATACAATGTCTGGCAGTGGTGGAACACATAGAGTTACACAAAGCAATAACGGTGAAAAATTAGCTTTTATATCTATTACAGGAAACAATAACAACGAAACAATACTACAAAGTGGTACAGGCAATCACTTCCTAGATTTGACCATAACTGGCAATGGTAATAGCGCAAATATTACACAAACTGGAGCAGGTAGTCACAAAGCTACTATAAACCTTGCTAACGTTGGCGGTGCTAGTTCTTTAACATTACTGCAACAAGGTAGCACTAATCAAGTATACAGTATTACTCAACAATGTGCCAATTTGAGCGGATGTTCTGTTTCAGTCACACAAGGCGGTGGCCCTTAATGTCATGGTCATCTAATGACCCATTGTATCCTCGTTATATTAAAATCAAAGAAGAAATAACAAGGTTGCAAAAAGAACTGGGTGTCGAGCCTCTTACTCTTGAACAAAGATATCAACGTTATCGAGATAGATTAGCTCAGGAAGCTGCCGAAGCCGAAAAACGTCAACGGCAACAAGAAGAATTCAAACGAATGCAGGCTCTACGAAATTCTAGGCCGACCTTGCGACGACCCAAATAAATACAGTTTTAAAGGAACACTATGTTCAAGAAATTTTTAATTAGTGTTCTACTCTTACCCGCTGTAGCTATCGCACAACCTGTAATCGTAGATCGAAAAATTCTTTGTAATAGAACCGATTTAGTTTTCGCCGAATTGGCGAACAGCGATTTTAAAGAAATTCCACTTTGGGTCGGTGAAGGCCAACAGAAAACTAAAACTGTTTTAGTTGTCAATCAAAAAACTCGAACCTGGACACTAATTCAGTTCAATGAAACTGTTGCCTGTTTACTTTCTGCCGGCGAAGATTATCAATTGGTTAAAACCCAATAGATTTGTAACACAATTGTAACAATTTTCTGTTAATATTACTGTAAATACTTTTGTATATCAAAGGAGACACAGTAATATGAAAAAGTTATTTGCGATTTTATTTGCGGCTGTTGCAATGACAGCCCAAGCTCAAGTCAACGGCGCAGGTGCAACATTTCCTGCTCCATTATATTCAAAATGGGCCGATGCCTATAATCGAGAAACAGGCGTGAAGATTAACTATCAAAGTGTAGGATCAGGAGCCGGAATCAAACAAATTGAAAGCCGTACTGTGGTATTTGGCGCCAGCGACATGCCACTTACAGATGATAGATTAAAGACTATGGAAGCCACACAGTTTCCGACTGTAATCGGCGGTGTTGTGCCTGTGGTAAATCTTAAAGACGTTCAGCCAGGACAACTACGTTTAACTGGCACAGTATTAGCAGACATTTATTTAGGTAAAATTACTCGCTGGAACGACGCTGCTATCAAGTCTTTAAATCCTACATTAAACTTACCCGACGCAGCCATTATGCCTGTGCGCCGTGCTGATGGTAGTGGTACAACATTTATTTGGACCAACTATCTTAGCAAAGTTAGCAAAGACTGGCGGGAGCAAGTAGGCGAAGGTACTGCTGTTAACTGGCGTGTTGGCGCAGGCGGTAAAGGCAATGAAGGTGTAAGTGCCATGGTTCGTCAACTACCCGGCAGTATCGGCTATGTTGAGTATGCCTATGTTAAACAGGCTAAGATGAATTGGGTTCAAGTTCAAAATCGCGACGGCGCATGGGTCGCGCCAGATGACTTAACATTTAAGGCAGCAGCCGCAGGTGCCGATTGGAACAAAACATTTTATCAAATTCTAACCGATCAGCCTGGCAAGAATTCGTGGCCTATCACAGGTGCAACTTTTATTATTATGCCACTAAAGAGTGCTGATGCCGACAAAGCACAACAGGCCATTAAATTCTTTGTCTGGGCATATGATCGAGGCGATAAGATGGCCGAAGAACTAGATTATGTTCCTATGCCAGACAGTGTGATTGCTCGTATCAAAGCCGAAATGGCTCGGATTAAATAAATCGACTACGAGATAAGGTAGTGCTGGATATCCGTAACCAGCAGGCCCGCAAGGGCCTTTTTTATTGGCCGATAAATACATAATCAAGGAAAATGTTATGAAAAACGAAGCCAAAAAGATATATCTTAATCCATGGATAGCCTTAGTTACTCTTGTTGTAATAGTTGCTATACGATTCTGGGATCCTAGCTTTGTAGAGTCAGTAAGGCTTCGTTATTTTGATCAATTAATTACCAGTCAGGATAAAGTTGACGTTCCTGTACATACTGTAAACATTGATGAAGACACACTAGAGAAGTATGGGCAATGGCCTTTTCCTCGTGATGTTTACGCTAATATAATCAAAGACTTATATGCCAGAGATGCTGGGCTAGTTGTATTCAATGTGCTAATGCCGGAAAAGGATCGATTCGGCAAGGACGCTGTACTAGCCAAGACCATGGAAAACTATCCTATTGTTATTCCTGCACTGGCACATACTAAAAGTAAAAACCCAGACTATGGCAGTACTGTGCAGTTAGTAGGACAAGATCCCAACGGTAAACTAGTAGAGTATCCAGGACTAATTACCAGCATTGAATCTATTAATCAAGCAGCTACTGGTATGGGTATCGTAAACACATTTCCTGAAATTGACGGTGTTGTTCGTCGTGTACCATTGATTATTGCCGCAGGGGAAAATGTACATCCTGCACTAAGTTTAGAAACGCTGCGAGCTGCTGCTGGAGATAAAATACAGGTCAAGATTGGTGACTTAGGTGTTGAAGCAGTTCGTATTCCTAGAGTAGGTAAATTTGAAACCGACAACCTAAGTCGTATTTGGATCGACTGGCGCAACAAGCCCGAAGAGCATAGTCTAGCTAAACTACCAGACAGTTTTAACAAAGGTATAGTTATTGTAGGGCTAAGTGCCGCTGGTCTGGCTAACCCCATAGCTACTGCTGCTGGCGAAGTATGGCCGCATTACTTGCAAGGTGCAGTTATCGGCACAATGGTAAACAACACAATGATTAAGCGTAGCACCTATGCTGATCACATTGAAATAGCCAGCATTGCTGTCATGGGTGTACTCATGATATTCTTAATGCGTTGGACTTACGTAGGTGTTTTTACCACTGGTGCTATTGTCTATGGCAGCGTTGCAGCCAGTATATATGTTTATAGAGAATATAGTTATCTATTTGACGTTACAGCATTCAGCGTGGGATTATTAGTAGTTGCCATGCATGCCTATATTAGTAAGTTTATCACAGAATTTTTACTCAAGCAACAAATTAAGAAACAGTTCAGCAGTTACCTAAGTCCAGACTTAGTTGCTAAACTAATTAAAGATCCTAGTTTATTAAAACTAGGCGGCGAAGAAAAAGAACTATCTATTATGTTCACTGATGTTCGCGGTTTCACAAGTATTAGTGAACACTATGGTAAGGATGTTCAAGGTCTTACAAAGATTATGAATAGATACATGACTGCTATGACTCGTAAGATTCTCGAGAATTCAGGAACATTAGACAAGTATATTGGTGACGCACAGATGGCATTCTGGAACGCACCTATAGATGAAACCAAACATTGTAAAGATGCTGTTAAATCGGCACTGGAAATGCTAGGAGATTTGGAGAACTTTAATAATGAAATTCGTTCGGAAGGTGTTCCTCCCTTTGGGATGGGCATTGGCATTAATACTGGGGTTGTTGTGGTTGGTAATATGGGTAGCGAACAAAGGTTTGATTACACCTGCCTTGGAGATGCTGTTAACCTTGCTTCTAGACTCGAAGGACAAAGTAAAAATTACGGGGTCTTAATTGTACTTGGTCCCATTACTGCTGAAAGATTAGGCAATGAATACTTTACTCTTGAATTAGATTGTATCGCTGTCAAGGGTAAAAAAGAAGGTGTAACAATCTTTACAGTATTCTTTAATCCCGACACTGAGGTTAAGCGAGTATCTTGGGCACAGGCCAAGGAACAGCACAATGAAATGCTGGCTTTATATAGACAACAAAACTGGAACAAGGCCGTTAAAATGGTCAACGAACTTAAAGGTGAATTTGATGGACAAATGGACCACTACTATGACTTATGGCTCGAGCGTATTGAAGAAATGCGTAATGCTAGTCTTCCTGCTGATTGGGACGGCGTCTTTAGGGCAACAAGCAAGTGATAAGCCTTTTAAGGTTTGCCCCGAAATTGTCACTGCTAAAGACACCCCCTGTAGAGTTCTCGGACCTACAACTGCTATTGTTAACAGAATGGAAAAGCCCGACACTAGCAAAGAAGATAGAGAACGTGTCAAGGAGACGATAAGACTTTTAAGATACATTGCTGATTTGTTGGAGAAAGATCTTGAAAAATCCAATAGATGATATTTGGGGATGGTGGTACGACGAATTGATAAATCAATGGTTAATGGTATATTATTGGCCTTATTTTATTACCGGAATTTCTGCGTAAAACGAGCAGATTGAATTTGACTTTTTACAGCGCGACCAACTACATTTAAACATAAATATATCTACAAGTTTATTACAGGACTTGTTCAAAGGAATTTAATGTTCGAAATTTTATTGGTAATGGTTGCATTACAAATCAAGCATTATTATGCTGATTTTGTAGTCCAGACATACGCCCAAACTGTTCGAAAAGGAATTTATCGAGACCCTGTGGGCATTAGCCACAGTGTGGACCATATCATTGGTAGTTTAGTTGCTCTGCTAGTTGTAGGACTTTTTGTCAATATTGATCCAGTGTTATTATTTGGTGTATGCGTTGTCGAAGGAATCCTACACTATCATATCGACTGGGCAAAAGTACACTACGGATCTAAAGACATTACCAAACCGATATTTTGGAATCAATTCGGTATGGATCAACTAGCACATCAACTTACCTATATTGGTATGATTATTGTGCTGTTGTCTTAATCGTCACCAGCAGCATCTTTAATTTCTTGTGCCGTGGCCTTTCTTCCCTTAGGGCCGCCTATAGGTTGTTCAGCAGCCTTCTTAGCAGCTTCTTCTTCTCGTTTCTTCTTAAACGGATCTATATTAATTTCCTGTTCAGCAATAATACGTTCTTTGTCAATGGTCTTGCCACGAAGTTGTAGAACAGTTTCAACCTTTTGATTTAATCTAATCAAGTCATTGTCTAACATGCGGATACGGTCAATCAACGCAATTAGTGTGCCGTTGGCACCTCCAATCACCGGTTTGATTTCTTTAGTTACCCAAGTCCAGACGTAAAATATAAAGTATCCCATGCCAGCAGCACTGACAATGGGGAACCCATATTTTGCTATTAGATCTGCTATATTATCCATGATTACAATCCGCTAGCACCTACTGTGGCCCACTCACGTGCTCCGCTGGGTAATGTCTGCTCACAGGCCAATTGTGCTACTAGTGTAGTTACAATACCTGCTACAACTGCGGCACAACTTTGTGGAACAATCATAGCACCGGCTGCCTTGTCAATGCTCTTGGCCAGAGTAAAGGCAATAGCATCTGTTAGGATCTGTTTGTTCTTGTTGCCAATTGCTTTTTGTATATCTTTAGAAATCCAAATCAATTCAACAAATGCCTTGGCAGTTAGGTCGCAGGCTGTACCCAATGCTGCTGCACCCACAGTTTCTTTAGCACTTAGATAAAGAATAGCTGTAGAACTTAGCGGAGCAGTGGCAGCGGTAGTGGTTGCTTGACTGCTGGGTTCGGGACGATATAGTAAGGCAGCAAAGATTGTGCCTAGGGCAACACTAACCCCAATTTGGCAATAGTTTTCTTCAACCCATTCGGCAATAAGTTCGCCTGCTTCTTGTAGTTCGTAAACACCCTGCTCCAGGATCTGACCAGTTAGTTTGGCACCAGCTTCAACATCTGCCATGGCTTCGTTAGCTACCTTTGCTGTGGCCAGTGCGGCTCGAGTAGTTTCTGTATAGGCTTTTACTGCATCACTAACCACAGTCTTTTGAATTGTGCTAACTGTATCTTTGGCTAAGTTTTCTGCGTCTTTAGTTAGCTTACCTGATGTATCAACAATGGTCTTGCCTGCTACATTAACCGCTTTAGTTGTTTCTTTTACCACAGTATTAACTACTGGAGTTACAGCTTGTTGCACAGGTTGAACTACGGCTTTGTTAATATCACTACCAATTTTTTTCCAGGTGCTTTTCTTAAATGGGTTCTTTGGCATCTTTAATCTCTCCGTTGATCTTGTTGCTCTGCCCTACTAATACGATAATAGTCAGGTTGTAATCCCAGTGCGTGACTTATTTTAACGTCTACACGCTGTAGGTCGTTAGTCATTGTATCCACTCTAGCATCTAAGCCTTTAATGATACCTGCCATGCCGTTTACTGAACTTGTTACACCTGCTAGAATAAATTTTAGAGTAAGGAAAACAAAGTATCCGGCAGCAATGGCTGCGGCAATAGGAAATCCAACGTCGGCAACTAATTTAAAAAAATCCATGATAGGGTCTTTCTCGAACTAACAATATTTATTGAAAAATGGGCAAACACGCTCACTGTGATATATTGGGTTTTAATGGCTAAAATTTGCTATTTTGAACACATTTTCATTAGTATTTGTGCTGAGAACCATATATACTATTCTGTGTGGCCATTAGAGGCCAACAAGAAGGAAAGAAAATATGAAAAAAATTGTACTAGCAACTATTTTATCGGTCGCATCAATCACAGCTTCAGCTCAGGTTACTCTCTACGGTAATCTAAGAGGCCTGGTAGATAATACCAAAGTTGGAAATCAATCCGAAACCTCAATGGTCAGTGATTTAAGTCACTTTGGTATTCGAGCTAATGAAAAGTTGGGTAAGGGCTTGAGTGCTCGTGCAGTAGTAGAAACTTCTATTGCATCAACTGATCCAGTTAGCGGTGGAGACACCAAATTAGGCGATCGTCAAAGTACTATTGGCTTGACAAACCGTGTTGGTTCTGTTGACATTGGAAGAGCTTTTAACAGCTATTTCTTGGCAATCACCAACAATGATGCTTTCGGAACCTTTTATGGTTCTGTTGCTGGCGACGTTCACAACGTAAGAACCGTTCGTAGTGGCGATGCTGTGTTTGTTAATGTCAAGGTTGGTCCAGCTAACCTAGCACTTGATCGTACTTTTAACAGTGCAGTCGAAACTACCACAGGTAGTGTGTCTGGTAGCCTAGGTCCAGTGACTGCCACTGTTGCACAATTCAAGTCTGGCAGCGATACAAGTTCGGTATTTGCAGCTCAGACAAAGATGGCAGGTGCTCATATGTTTGCTTCCATGAGCGAAAGCAAGACCAACAATGTTACTACCAAAGGTGCATTAGTTGGAGTTGCACTACCTGTTGATCGTGCCACTCTCAAGGCCAGCTATGGTCAAAAGACTGGAGACGTTAGTGCGTTTTCTGTTGGAGCTGATTATGCTCTTAGTAAGCGTACAGCCATTGTTGTGGCTTATAGAAATGTAGATGCACCTGTAAAGGTTGAACAAATTGGTTTGGGTTTAGCACATAAATTCTAAATTAATTGCTACATTTTAATAAAAAGGGCTATTAACTTAGCCCTTTTTTTATGGTTGACAGCAAGGTTATTCTAGTGTACAATACGGATTCATTCACTGAAAAATATTTACTATGACCATGCACCTTGAAGGACCCTGGTTGTCCATGACCGGTAAACGTAAAGGCAAAGTAAAGTTTCGCAATGCCGAAGAGGCTCGCCGTGCCCGAGAACTTGCAACTGAATGGGAACAAAATCAAGCCAAATGGCGTGCAATGAGTCCCACTGTTAAGCCCAAAAAGATCGAACCCAAGGTTACAAGTTCTGCCGGGTTTCAATCTCGGCCTGCAGATGAAAATCGACCGCGCAGTCTTAACTCTTGGGTTACCGGCCCTGTTAATACCAAAGAGACGCCCAAGTACACCGGTACTAAAATCCTGGGCATTGGCACCATGCACAAGAGCAATGCCGTTCCTGTCTTTAGTGATGAAGAAGCCAAGGATATTTCCAAAATGCGCCGCAATTGATTCGTTGTCAATTGACCCAATGACCCGCTTTGGCGGGTTTTCTTTTACCTATAAATATAACTAATAAGGTTATTACTATGGGTGCACCAAATTGGATTACACCAACTCACGTTGGTTCTGTTCGTTACGCCGAATTTTTTGAAAAGGTACTTGTTGCCGACGAAGCAGTTAGTTATGATCTAATTTCGGGAACTTTACCCGGAGGTGTAACTTTATCATCGGGCGGAGTTTTATCTGGCTCACCTGTAGTCAATAGTGTTGGTCCTAACCCAGTTTTGTTGTTTACTTTTACCGTAAGGGCGACTAGTGCAACCAACGAAACAGTTAATCGAACATTTACATTATCAGTGGTATACGGAACTGTGTTTGTTCCGTCAAACCTCGATCAAATTGGTGTTCGCTACACCAGTAATTATTATCAATACCAAATATTTCGCGGCACAGTGAATTCTCAAACCAATACTATTTGGCGATTGGAAAGCGGGCAGATGCCACCTAATTCTAGTTTAAGTGCCAACGGCATTATTTCTGGATTTATGACCGGCGTTGCAACCACAGCACTGCCTTTGACCAGAGAATTATTTTTAAATCCTAATCTTTTAACCCAGCCCGGTAGTACCAGCCGGGCGGCTTTTGAAGAATGGCTCAGACCTTTTTTATCACAAGGTCTCGAATACGACTATCAATTCATCATTACACTTTCTAATGGAATCGATGCTGCCGAAGTATCATTGACTGCAAGAATAATTTATACCAAACTACCCACATCCAACAGTTGGTTTCAAACTAATCAAATTGCTATTGATCCCAATCAATACTATTTTTTTATTGCGGTGTCGGACAATGATTATATTATATGGGAAACCAATAGTGATCTTGGATCTATAGATAATGGATCAGTCAGCGATCTATCTGTTGTTGCACGTAGCTACTCAAATAAAACGGTTAATTATGCAATGAAGCCTGCTTATTTTAGTAAATTGCCTCAGCAGGTCTATCTCATGCGAAATGGATTAATTTCTGGAAGAATTAGTTTCAAAACTTATCAAGACGATCCAATAACAATACCTGCCAACGACAACTATTCATTTACTATCAGAGCATACACAACTGATGGATTCAGCTACGGCGAAAAAACATTTAACTTACATGTAAATCGTTTACACCAAACACCCTACGATAATTTATGGGTTCGAGCTTTTTCTGTAGTCGAAGAACGTGTAAAATTAAGAGAAATTTTAAGTGATCCTATTCTTTTTCCATCCGAAGCAATATATCGGAGAAACGATCCTTATTTCGGAAAAGCAAAATCTTTAAAATTTTTATTCAGTCCCGGTTTGCAGCCAAAGAGCACTCAAGAGTATTATACAGCTATGGAAAATAATCACTACACCAAAAATATTAGCTTTGGTGAAGTTCGCACCGCGGTTGCCTACGATGAAAATCTTAATATTTAATATGAAGTAGTTTACTTACCAGTAATTGACCCATTCACTGGTGTTGATCCAGTTACCAAACAAGCAGCCGGACTAGCTGATGTTATTGATCTTAGAGATCAAATCTCCAATTTTTATTTGGAAAATGATCGTGCGTTTTATGTGTTCAAGCCCAACGGTTTAGAAAATATGAAAAATCAATTGCGCCAAGTAATTGGTTACTACGGTTTAGGGATTCTTCCAACTTGGATGACTAGCCCTCAACCTATTCCTGGAGCCGTTGGTCAATTTTACGCACCCACGGGATTTATTCCAGCAGTGGTATTGGCGTACACTAATCCAGGAGGTAGCGATCTAATAGCATTTAGACTTCGCAATGAAAAAATTAATTTTAATGATTTTAGATTTGAATTCGATCGCTACGAATTTGATTCAGAAATGAGTTTCAATTGGGATGCCGGCGAATTTGATAATATTGTCGAAACGACGTTTGATGGGGATTCAACAATTTTTGAAAACAGAGGAACCAGATTCATCGAAGGTTTAGATTATCTGCCCGATGAGGATTCTGAAGGGGAACTATACGGCGATAAATACTTGAAGTTCCCTAAATACGGAGAGTTTAATTAATGGCCAGCAAAATTGATAATTCAAAAATTAATGCTAATTACCCTGTTGCTGGGCAAAATAATAGTAGTCAGGGATTTAGAGATAACTTTGCCAACATTAAGTTAGCATTAGGTCAAGCTCAGGCTGAAATCAGTGAACTGCATCAGAAGAGTCTTTTAAAGAATGCAATCACTGGAGAAACATTAAACAACAATCTTGGCTGGAACCCTATTTTTCGTGCACAGTTACAGGCTTACAGCGAAACATTTTATGATCATGGCGAGAAGAGTGGAATAGTAGGATTTGATTACAGCCTAGGATCAGTACAAAAAGTTACACTAACTGGATCTATTATTATTGGATTAGGAAATTTTCCTCCAGCTAACCAAGCAGGAAGAATGGTTGTATGGGTCAGTGTAAATAATCTAGCCCATCAAATAATTTTACCCGAAAGTGTTCTCTACGGATTAGATAATCCGCAAATTGTAAATCGTCAAATTAAATTTACTCGCACTGGTGATTATCTTTTAGAGTTCGCTAGTGTCGATGGTGGATTTTCTTATTGGCTGGTTAAATTTTTTGGTGCAGGGACCGGGGATGGTGCCACTGGTGCCACTGGTTCTTTAGGTTATACTGGCAGCCAGGGTGGCCCGGGAGCCACTGGCGCACCAGGTCAATTTGGTGGCGTGTCGGTATACTACAAATTTAAAAATGTAACTACCAGTCAAGACCCCGGTTCGGGTTTTTTAAATTTTAATAATTTAAGTTTACCCCTGTCCACAGAAATGTACATAAGTGACATCGATAATACTGGACAAGATATTCAAAGTTATCTAAGAACCATCGACGATAGCAACAATCCGGTCAAAGGACATTTTAGAATCGGCGACCGAAATATTATTTCAAATTTTAGTATTTTTGTTATTACCAGCATAACTGAACTTCCTGCGTATTTTAAAGTTGAATGTACTTTATTAAGTGGAACTACTTCCTATACAAATAATCAAGAACTAGTAATTACTTTTGCTAGAAACGGTGACATTGGGCCACCCGGGGCTACAGGTGCCACAGGATTTGGATATACTGGTAGCATTGGTCCGATTGGTTTTACAGGCAGTCAGGGCGGCCTAGGTGCTACAGGTGTAGGAGCCACAGGCGCCACAGGAGTTATCGGACCACAAGGAGTCCAAGGACCCGAAGGTGCGACCGGAGCTACAGGCCCGGTGGGCCCAACTGGTCCTCAAGGAATTCCCGGGGTTGTAGCAAATGCAGGTCCTACTGGTCCTACTGGTCCTACAGGATTAACTGGTTATACTGGTAGTCAGGGTATACCTGGTTTGTTTGCCGCATTGGGTGCTACAGGAGCCACTGGTATCAGAGGTGCTACTGGCGGCCTAGGTGCCACCGGACTTCCGGGTCCTAGCGGACCCACTGGTCCTACTGGTCCTACTGGGCCCGAAGGCCTAACAGGAGCCACTGGCACAGGAACCACCGGTGCCACAGGAGCCACTGGAGCTTCTGGAAGTACAGGTGCTACCGGATTTACAGGTAGTGCCGGTTCTGGTTTTACAGGTAGTCAAGGATCTCAGGGATTAACAGGTTACACAGGCAGTGCTGGCACAGGTGGCGGTGGTAGTGGAACCCCGGGATTTACAGGCAGTGCTGGATTCGTTGGTAGTCAAGGATCTCAGGGATTAACAGGATTTACAGGCAGTGCCGGTACCGGTGGTGGTGGTAGTGGAACCCCGGGATTTACTGGTAGTCGGGGATTAACAGGTTACACAGGTAGTAGCGGTGTTAATGGAATTACGGGATTTACAGGTAGTCGAGGCGCCGATGGCACCAATGGAATCAACGGATTTACAGGAAGCATCGGTTTTACCGGTAGTGCCGGTTCCGGCGGATCTGGTGCAGCCAGCAGCCGTTTGTTTTCTGATACTAATATCACAGGCACTGTGACCGTTGCATCAGCAACACTCGATTCTGGTGGTGCTCCGATCTATGTGTTTTTTGGGATGGATGGATTTATTGACGCATCAGGCTACGATTTACCGTCAAATTATGTTTTCACCTCTGTTCCTATTGAAATAAAAAATAACGGAGCAACTTTTGTAACAGTCTATCCTCTTTATTATGGTGGAAACTGGAAAATTAGAATTGATAATCCCGGCACCGGAACAAGAACTATATCTGCTGTAATAACAAATTCTTCAGGTTTTTCAGTATCCTTGGTCGCAGGCTCTGGTACCAATGGTTTATTGTTAGTCAGTGCGCCAGGTCCGTTGCCCACCGGAGGCGGAACTCAAACTGGTGGTGGTGGAAGTGGATGCTTGGCTTACGGAACTGAAATTCTAATGGCCGATGGAACCGTTAAGAAGATAGAAGATTTAGTTGTATCCGATGTGATTAAATCAGTTCAAATTGCTGGACTATCCACCGAAGAAAATGCCTGG
>Ga0129333_10004740_pt1 | contig 12726 bp, 15 predicted proteins | sample CPB6_08_DNA_FD_94474 | JGI IMG/M metagenome (GOLD analysis project Ga0129333, IMG submission 94474) | Freshwater to marine salinity gradient microbial communities from Chesapeake Bay, USA - CPBay_Sum_0.6_0.8_DNA | ecosystem: Environmental > Aquatic > Marine > Coastal | place: USA: Chesapeake... | reverse complement strand
TACAACAACTACCAAAGCGAACTAAAATATCTGTTAGAAGAACGTGGAAGGCTAGATGCTATTGCTGATCTAGTTGCTCAGATCAAGCAGTCAGGTAATACTCTGATACTTGTTGACCGTATTGCCGCGGGCGAAGCCTTGGTAAATAGACTGCCCAATGCAGTATTCATATCAGGATCCACCAAGGCCGGGGATAGACAGGAACACTATGACGAAGTGGCAGAGGCAACAGACAAAATCATCGTCGCTACTTACGGCGTTGCAGCAGTTGGTATTAATATTCCCCGTATTTTTAATCTTGTTCTGCTTGAGCCTGGTAAATCTTTTGTTCGTGTTATACAGAGTATTGGGCGCGGAATTCGTCGTGCAGAAGATAAAGACCACGTTCAAATCTGGGATATCACGAGCACCTGTAAGTTCGCAAAACGACATCTAACCAAGCGCAAGGCCTACTACCGAGAGGCTCGCTATCCTTTTACACACGAGAAACACGAATGGATGACAATAAAGTAACTGTCAAAGACTTTGCTATTGGTTCAGGTGAACCATTGTGCGTGATAGCAGGCCCCTGTCAAATTGAAAGTCTAGAACATGCACTGATGATGGCCACAGCCTTGAAAAAGATCTGTGAAGAGTTAAGAGTAAACTTTATCTACAAAAGCAGTTTTGATAAAGCCAATCGGACTAGTATCAGTACTAAAAGAGGTCCTGGAGTTAAAGAAGGCATGGATGTTATGTGGGGTGTAAAACAGGCTCTAAATGTGGCTACACTTACAGATATTCATCATCCTGATCAAGCTAGTACTTGTGTTGCTGCTGGTATAGATGTATTACAGATACCTGCATTTCTTTCCAGACAGACAGATTTATTATTGGCAGCAGGTGAATCAGGTGCTGCGGTTAATATCAAAAAAGGTCAGTTCATGGCACCTGGTGATGCGGCTCGTGCAGCAGAAAAGGTCGCTAGCACAGGCAATAATAGGATCTTACTATGCGAACGAGGAGTAACACATGGATACAATAATCTTGTGGTTGACATGCGTAGTCTACCTATCATGGCACGCTCTGGTTATCCCGTGGTATTTGACTGCACACATAGTGTTCAACAACCAGGAGGATTGGGAACGACTTCTGGCGGGGATCGCGGGATGGTACCCTATCTCTCAAGAGCAGCAGTCGCCACCGGCGTAGTAAACGCGATGTTTATTGAAACTCATGAAGCCCCTGATTCCGCACCCAGCGACGGTCCAAACATGGTACCATTAAATAAAATAAGAGAGTTGATATTACAATGCAAATCTATTCATGATCAGGTTGCAGCGTGGCCAAAGATAGTGTTATAATTCTTTTATGAAAATTCTAACCCTTGACAACCAATCCTACGACCTAAACACGCTGCCTGAACAGGTAGATGATCTAAGATTTGCCATACTGGACAACAGTAACCCTAGCGATCCAGACTATCACTATATTCCCCTGATATTTCTAGAAAGTTTTAACTCGCCATCCTTGGTTCTGCGCATAGGTGATCACAAGATCAAGATGCCTGTGGATTGGCAGGTACTCATAGGCGAACCGGACTTTGGTGATCTTGAAGTACTACCACTTACATCAATCAACGATCGTGGCTTTAACGTGTTTGAATTTAATCCACTTACCAGCTTTCGTCCCAGCTTTCCTTCCATAGAAATCATAGATGTATATCATGATGTGAACTGGTACTCACCCAAACTCAAAAACGGACAGCTATTAGCAGTGCCTCTTAATGATGATCCAGAGCCTCCTTGTGTGTACTTTGTCAAAGACATTTCTCGCAACTGCGAAATTGTAGACTATCGCAGAGCATGGTAGAGTACCAATCCTGGCCTAGACAGCGCATCAACTTTGATAATGATAGTGCTGTGTTTGTGCTCTATCCCTGGGGAGCCGGTGGTAAGTTCCTGATCAATAGTCTAGCCGTGAGTGCTCGGGCAGTGTTACAAGATGTGGTACTAGCTCAACAACAGATGGATAGACATCTATCAGTCGCAGAAAAAAAACTAATCATACTCAATAGACTAGCAGAGGAAAAAGATCGCTGGCAGGATCTGCATTTTAGTGTGGATGCCCTCACTGGTGTTAACGAACGCTGTTATATTATTGAACCACCTGAAACTGCACAATATTGGCCCTGGAATAATTTCGTTTCCACATTATCTCGCAGTTCTATTAGATGGTTTGCCGACATACACGACGCAGGCCATTTGGCAGCTTATTTGGCTGTGTGGCCTCGAGCTAGAATTATTCGCATCACAAACACCAAAAAATTCACTCAGTGGCGCAGAGTCAACTACAATCGTGAGGCACTGCAACACTTTTGGCATGCTGTGCGCGACACTTCCTGGCCTGACACAGCGCCTGAAACCTGGGAAGAGTTTGTTTTGATGCCGCTAGACATTCAAAAAGAACTGCTGTTTGTTCGCCATGGTGATATTTTACAGTTTATTCAACACCCAGAAGCCCAAATGAAATTAGAGCAGGCAAGACAACACGAGATTGATCAGGTGTGCTCCGAACGTGAGGTATATGAATTCAACGGAGAATGTTTGTTAGACACTGATCAGTGTCTAAAGACTCTAGAGCAGTGTTATCAATGGGTCGGTTTATATGATTTTGACAAAGCCTTTTTAGAATGCTATCATAAACAATGGTTAGAAAAAATACAGCAAGTACCAATCTAAACAGCGACAAACTGTCAATCAGAAATGAAATGAGTCGCCTTGATCTCAAAGATCGTGATTTCTATGACAGTTTGACTGATGAAGAACGCAAAAAGTTTTCACCCTATCTCATGATTCGTTGGGGTAGCGCGGTTAACGGAAGTGCGGATCTACAAAAGTTCTATGTGATCTCTGTGAATGAACGCCTTAACAAACATTTTTTTGCTGTGAACCGTCATCCCAAACTACAGTGGCTCATGGCTACCACAGTGAGTCCAGGACTAGGTACTCAAACGCACAATTGGATAGCGCCCAAGAAAAAAGAAGGCAGCAACAGCGCACGTAGAAAGTTCCTAGCAGATGTGTATCCCAATTTAAAATCATCAGACATTGACGTTTTGAATTTGATCATGACTGATGATGAATTTCGTGCACTAGAACGTGATCACGGAGTCAGCAAATGACCACTGACAATAGCACAGCCTATGTGTGTGCATTTTGTCAAAAAGAGTTTCGCAAAGAATCCAGCATGGAAGTTCACATGTGTGAGCCCAAGCGTCGTTGGCGCGAACGTGACGAGCGTGGTGTACAACTTGGACTCATGGCATATCTAAAGTTCTATGAGTATCAACAGGGCAGTGCTCGACTTAAAACTTTTGAAGACTTTGCAGCCAGTAATTATTATCGAGCGTTTGTGAAGTTTGGTAGATACTGTGTTAACACCCGAGTGATTAATCCCTTGCTGTTCATGGAATGGTTACTGAAAAACAATCGGAGGATTGACTACTGGTGTCGTGATAGTGATTATGGAGAATGGTTAAATGAATATATCCGGGTGGAGTCGGTACAGGACGCACTGGAGCGAGGCATGCGAGAAATTCAAGACTATGCTGATGGAAACAGCGGCCTTGCTAGCTTTTCTCATTATTTCCGCTATGGTAATTCTAACCGCATCTGTTATCATATTTCCACTGGTCGCGTTAGTCCTTGGATTATCTATAATTGTGATAGTGGCCGCGATTGGCTGGGAGATCTTAACCAAGATGGCTTGGCCATTGTGCTGCCTTTTGTTGATCCTGATTTTTGGAATCGCAAGTTTGAAAGTTTTCCAGCTGATGTAGAATGGTGTAGACACATCTTGAAAGAGGCTGGATTTTGACTCTGGTAGTTATTGATCTTAATCGATTCAAGGACAATGCACTAGGCTGGCGTGCCCAAAAAGGTGTGGAACTTAGTCATTGGTGTAGAGAACAGGGAATGAATATCGGTATTGATTATACCTGGAGCTTTGAACATGAAATCAATCAACTACATTTTGAATTCCAAGATCCTGCGTTTGCCACCTTTTTTAGTTTGAAGTGGAGTCCTGTGAAATGAAAGTTAGAATTCAAGCACCGGATCAATATTTCTTTGGTCAAGATATCTTTGATTACCTTGTGGCTGAATATCAATGGCGCACAGATTACAATGCCACGCCTGATATAATTTATGGCGAACCAGAGAAAGATGCTGTTAACATCGCTTTTGTGAGTATGCCTAACCACATTGATTCCGACCTGGATCAAGCCGACATAATCATACTAGACAACATTGATGAACCCTTTGGTAGAGGCACTCAAACCCTATACGATATCTTTGATGCCTATCCTAATAGCTATCTTAGCTGCAATAGTTATCTACACCCAGATCATGTGTACTTTACCAAACTAAAAGATCGTATAATCAACACCATGATAGCCTGGACGTATCACAGACGTTACTACACAGAACCTGTGTTTGCTAGTGCTCTTGAATTTAGATCACGCCCACATGATCCAGCCAGCATGGTATGGATCAATGGTAAAAACCGTAGTTGGCGCGAGTACCTTAGTCAACTCTTGGCCACTAGAGTTCCTGATCTAGCACAGCACAATATCATTCATAATCAAACCGTTACACCCACAGCCTACTGTTGGTATGAAGATCTGCATGACACTAAATTTAGACAATGGTGCAATCAAGAATATGCCAATGATCTAATCAATCTGGTACCGCCAGACACTCGCTGGCCTGCGCTACCCAGTGGGGTAAACGGCAGGCATGGTCAGCTAGAATGGCAGGACTGGTTTGTTGATGCCATACGTAAAAACTCAGTGATTGTGTTCCCGGAGACCACATGGCAAAACAACATATTGGCCATGAACGAAAAGTGTCTAAAATGTTTCATACATCTGCGTTGGGCTTTTCCATTTGGTGGAGCACGCATGCATCAAATGCTTGAGGATCTTGGGTTTCACACAGCTCGAAGTCTGTTGCCCCGGGAACTACAGGCTTTTGATCAAGATCCAGATCATCAGCGTCGCTGGCAATCACAATGTGACGCTGTTGTTTGGCTTCAACAAAACAGCCAGGTATTTCATACCACAATGGCCAAACAGATGTTGCAGCAAAATCTTGTGCGCTGTATTATGTTGTCAAGCTCAGCTGGTGCGCAGTTGTATTCTATAATTGAGAAATGTCACAATGAAAAAACCCGACATCGACATTGACCTTGCAGATCGAAGCCAGGTCTTGGCCTTGATTCCGCACACGGCAGCCGCGCAGTCTGTGGATCAGCGTGTGCGTAAGCACAACTCGGGCATTTATGTGACTCACATACCCTATGATCCGGTGCATGATTGTGCGGCTATTGAATATCGCGAAGCCGAGCAAAGAGGTTACTTCAAACTAGATCTATTGAACATGTCGGTGTATCAAGGTGTACGTGATTCAGCACACTATGACTCGTTGTTGACAGCTACACCACCTTGGTCAAGACTCACAGAGCCCGACTTTGTTCAACAGATTGTGCATATCAATAATCATTATGATCTGCTGTGTAAGATGCCCGAGCCAGTGGACTCTGTTCCAAGAATGGCCATGTTCTTGGCCTTGATTCGTCCGGGAAAACGACATCTAGTAGGGCTGAACTGGCGGGAAGTTGCAGAAACTGTGTGGGAAGCCACGGAAGATACCTATAGCTTCAAAAAGTCGCATGCTATTAGCTATGCTGTGTTGGTCACACTGCACATGAATCTAGTCCACACGTCTAACTAGTGTGATGCTCTTGCGCTTGGTGCGCTTCTTGGATATGTCGTTTAAACTGCACACAGGCCCGTGAATTATGGTTAGATCACGATTCATAAATGTGCGTAAACAGTAACGAAACTCGTCCCAGTCTCCACGTAAGAAGATGTTTATGGGGATGCTGCGGTTGCTTTCCCACCACCAAACGTTAGCCAATTCAATGAATTTCTGCTTTTGTTCTTGACTCACAAGCACGCCAAAGTCATAGATAGTGGTAATTGTTTCATCGCGATTTTGTACTATTCCGATGTATTCTAGATCAGCATAGATGCACAGCGTGATAAATGGGTATTTTTCAGCCAACTTGTCAAAAAATTCTCTGCCCATAAATATTATTCGGAGATCCTTATGTATTCAACCACAGCGTACTTATACCAACAAAAAGCTCGCGTACTTTTGGTTGAAACCAATGGCAGCTATTTCACAGCGAGGTATGAACCCGTGTATGCAAAATCACTTACGTTAAACCGTGGTGTTGACAATGTTCTTTTGTTTGAATTTGTTAACCAAGATCAAAAACCTGTGAATATCACGGGCAGCACCTTTGTGTTTAGAATTATCAATCAAAATGGCTTGGTTTTATTGCTGGAAAAACCCATGCAGATCATTGCGCCCAGTCGTGGCAGAGTCAAGGTAGTAGTTGACAGCGCAGACACCGATCGTTTGCTGGCGCAGCCTGCAAGCTACAGCATCCTAAGGACTCAGGGCAACTATACCGAAGCTGTGTACGTTGATGACGAAGCTGGTGCTAGAGGCGATATCAATATAGTGGACAGCGTTGGTCCCAAGCCTGTGCCCAGCAAGCATCTTACCATACCTGATATCTATGGCCCGCCCGGCGATTCCGCAGGACAGGCGGAATATTTTAGCAGTGAAGTCATAGAGCCTTTGTTTACCACTACCTTTCAATTGTATCTTGATGTGTATACTGGTACCATTAAGTTCCAGGGCAAACAAGATGATGATCTAGAATGGACTGATGCCAGCTACAGTTACGAATACGCAGCAGAGTCAGGTTGGAAAGTTTACGAAGTCAGTGGTTATTATGATAGACTGCGTGTTGCACTCAACAACAGACTGGGCTATAGTGCACAGGCCAATGTCACTGCTACCAACGGTGTGATAACCAGTGCTTCGGTCACAGCAGCTGGCTATAACTATGCAGCACCTCCTAGAATTAGAATATTTGGTAATGGAGCAGGTGCCGAAGCAACAAGTACATTAAATGGAGCAGGTGGAGTTGCTAGCATTACGATAACACAAGGCGGTTCAGGCTATACTCCGCTTGCTATAGGCGGATCGCAGTGTGGCACTGTGGTCATTGATGGTGGCGCTGTACTTGATATTTCATATAGGTAAACAAACGTGGCTACTATCATCATACTACAAAACATCGAACAAGGCGTTCCCAGTGGCAACTACGACGGCAGCAGTGAATCCTTTTTTAGCGATCCTACTAGGGCTAACGGTTACTATCTAGGCTACGCCGGTGTACAGCAGATTGAATTAAGAATAGAAAACTTTTATGGTCGTGTGATCATACAGGGAACTCTGGGCACAGTGCCTCTCACTGCTGCCTGGGTAGATCTTACGTCGTTTGACTACAATGATAGCACACTGAATACCCTGACAGCCAGTCAGTATGTGTTGGGTGAATATGTTTACCTACGAGCGCAGGTAGTAGAATTTCAGTCAGGCAAAATTGATTATCTAAGCAACACATACCAAGTACGTGAAGACTATTAAAACCTTTGAACGCATAGCGGGTTTTGGCGATAGTTTTGTCTGGGGCGATGAATTACTAGATCCTGATCTAGGGCCCGATCATACTGCTGCCAGTACGGCAAACACCACATATAGAGAACAACACTGCTTTCTTGGACTACTAGGCACACACTACGCAGTGCCTGTAGAGAATCTATCATGGCCTGGCAGCAGTCTGCAGAGCGCGATTTGGAACTACTGCTGGTGGCGCGACCACACACCTAATCCAGATCAATATCTTGTGATAGTTGGACTTACGTCTGCGTATCGTGCAAGTTTTTACAATCCCAATCACACGGTGTATGACAATGATCCTCCTTGGCACAGATACGTGCATAGCACCTGGGTGAATCATAGTCAGGCCAACTTTTCTCAGGAGTGGCAAGATCTCGTTCAACTGCACACGGTGTTGACCAGTAGTGAACAAAGCCAACGTTTAAACTATCTGCAGAGTGTGTATTTTTGGCAGGGCGTGCAGGCAAGCCATGCTGGTGTGATCCAGTTTGCTACCATGCCTGCTGTGTCTGCTGTGCAGGCTGACAACCTAATCTGGCCAGATAGTTGTCTACGTAATAGGATACAAGATCCAGACCTTTTGTGCGCCCATGGCCATCCAAATGAAAAAGGTCATGCAATGATTTCTAAGCAGTTGCAACATATTATTGATCATGCTATAATCTAGTGGTGCTAGATATCCTACCCTATTTGCCGGCCAAACGTAAAAGTTCTGCGTCGGGCTGGACCAGTTTCAATGCTGTTTGCTGTGTTCACAATTCACAGAGCCAGGATCGGCGCGGCCGTGGGGGTATCAAGATTTCTGATCAAGGCTGGAGCTATCATTGCTTTAATTGCGGATACACAGCGAGTTTTGTTCTAGGACGTAATCTTAGTCTTAAAGCACGTAGATTGCTTGCGTGGCTAGGTGTGCCAATGGAAGAAATTGAGCGTGTAAATCTTGAAAGTCTACGCTATCGTAACATGGAAACTCTGTTGTCTGATAGACAACGTGTGGCCAGAGTGCTGCAAAACATAGAATTTGAAGAACGAGAACTGCCGCCAGCAGCAGAATTGGTCACTCCAGAGCACGTCAAAGAATATCAATATCTCAGAGATCGGTGTGTGCCAGAAGATTTTCCAATTATGACTGTGAAACTCAATGACGCAGTGCATTGGACACGACCTCAAGTGATTGTGCCATTTACCTATAATAATGACTTGGTAGGCTATAGTTGTCGAATGCTGGACAATCGCACTCCCAAGTACATACACAACACACAGCCAGGCTATGTGTTTGGCACAGATCTACAGCAGAGCTCATGGCAGCATGTGATAGTGGTTGAAGGAGTGTTCGATGCTCTGGCCATTAATGGTCTAGCGGTGTTGCATGCAGAAATCAACGATGCACAGGCAAGATTGATACGCAGTCTAGAGCGTGAAGTTACCTTGGTACCTGATCAAGATCAATCAGGCTTGACCTTGATTGACCGCGCACTGGAACTTAACTGGGCAGTGAGCATACCAGACTGGCCCGATGATGTGAAAGATGTTAACGATGCTGTAAAGAAGTTTGGAAAACTCGTGACCATGATACATATATTTCAAGCCAGAGAAACCAACAAGATCAAAATAGAACTAAGGAAAAAACGCCTTGCTCAAAGACTACGGAAGTGATGTTCAAAAATTGTTTTTGGAGATGATGTTGGAAGACGCACAGAGCTATGTGCGTGTACAGAACATCTACAATCCAGAAAACTTCGATCGCAGTCTTAGATCCGCTGCAAAATTTATCAAGGATCACTGCGACAATCACAAGACCATGCCTGATCGTGCGCAGATTGCTGCGGCCACGGCCACACCACTCAACAGTATTCCTGATTTGAATCAAGGACACTTTGATTGGTTCTTGGAAGAATTTGAACAGTTTACCAAGCAGAAAGAGCTAGAACGTGCTATCTTAAAAGCAGCTGACCTGCTGGAAAAAGGCAACTTTGATCCTGTGGAGAAGTTGATCAAGGACGCTGTGCAGATTAGTCTTACCAAGGACATGGGCACAGACTATTTTGCTGATCCTCGTGCTAGACTACTGGCCTTGAAAAGCAACAACGGACAGAATTCCACTGGTTGGCCTGCCTTGGACAAACTGTTGTATGGTGGATTCAATCGCGGTGAACTACAGATCTTTGCAGGCGGATCAGGATCAGGCAAGAGTTTGTTCATGCAGAATCTTGCAGTGAACTGGGTCACAGCAGGTCTTAGTGGTGTGTATATCACACTGGAACTAGCAGAAGGTCTGTGTTCCTATCGTATAGATTCCATGATGACCAATACAGCGGCTAAGGACATTTTCAAAGATATTGACACAGTGGAAATGAAAGTGAAAATGCTGGCCAAGAAAGCAGGCAGACTACAGGTCAAGTACATGCCTGCACAGAGCACAGTGAATGACATACGTGCTTATCTAAAAGAGCTACAGATACAAACAGGCTTGAAGGCAGACTTCTTGTGCGTGGACTATCTGGATCTATTGATGCCGGTGAGCGCCAAGGTATCTCCCAATGATCTGTTTGTAAAAGACAAGTATGTTTCAGAAGAACTGCGTAATCTTGCTCGTGAACTAAACATACTGTTTGTCACAGCATCGCAGTTGAATCGTGGTGCGGTGGAAGAGATAGAATATGATCACAGTCACATATCCGGTGGTATTTCCAAAATCAATACAGCAGACAATGTGTTTGGTATTTTTACCAGTCGTGGCATGCGTGAAAAAGGACGCTATCAACTACAGCTCATGAAGACTCGAAGCAGTTCGGGTGTGGGACAAAAAGTAGAGCTGGAGTTTGATGTAGAAAGTCTGCGCATACGTGATCTAGCCGAAGACACAGACTATCAAGAATTCAAAAAGCGTGCGCCTAGCATCTATGAAAGCATCAAGGCCACTGCCAAGCTGTCTGATGATGATGCCAACGCCACGGTGGCTGATGAACCAGGCAAAATATCTGCTGATGTACAGAGTGCCAAACTCAAACAACTACTGGGCAAAATCAAACAAAACTCATGAACTCAAACTACTGTGGCATGATACACGGCGGACTCAATCTGGTGCTCAAGGATGCCGAGCCCTGGATACAGAGCTGCTGTCTGCGCACAGACTATGTGCCTATTGAAATTGATCAGAAGTTCTGGCAGTTACAGCCCTTGCAACAGCTTAGACTAACAAATCAAATGAATCAGTGGGATCCAGGTTGTTTCAACTGTGAGAGTCTTGAAAACTCAGGCATGCAGAGTTTTCGGCAGGGCATGAATCAAGGCCTAAAAACCAAACCAGGGATGTCAGGCCCTGCTCGCATTGACTTGATGTTTGATATCAGCTGTAATCTAGCCTGTAGAACCTGCGGGCCCGAACACAGCACCTACTGGCAACGACATCTCAAAAGCCTAGGACAATGGCATAAGGCTATTTTTACACCTAGAAAAAAAGATCAAGTAATCAAAGCCTTGAGTCAGATCAATCTTGATAATCTACAACAAGTGGTTTTCTGTGGCGGTGAGACTCTGCTGGGACAAGAGTATTGGGACGTGGCACAGTGGCTAGCACAACAAGTGCCCAATGCCAAACAACAGCTCACTCTTTGTTTTCAAACCAATGGCACGCAACCAATTCTAGAACACAATCATGAAGTAATCAAAAGTGTACACTTGGTAAAACTACATGTGAGCATTGATAGCACAGATCAGCAGTTTGAGTATCTTCGTTGGCCCGCTACCTGGCAGGATACCACAGCAAATCTCCAGGCACTAAGACAAACTGTGCCCAGCAACGTGATGTTCTTGATAGAACAAACAGTGAGTGTGTTCAATGTACTTGACCTTGGCAGAGTTGATCAATGGGTGCAAAGCGATTTTGCAATGAATCGTGAAGGTGATGCAGTAGAAGTAACCAGACACTTGGCCAATGGAATATTTGGCCTGCAGAATCTCAGCGAGGGACTGCGAGATACTCTAGTGAATCGTGGACTAGGCAATTTTGTTCATCCTGATTGGCAGCAGCATGACCGCGACATTCAACGCATGTGCGCAGAAATTCTAAGATTTGATCATTATAGACAGCAAAACATTGCTGATACATTTCCTGAAATGTGGCAACACTATTCAAGATTCATCAACTGATTTCAAGATACTGTTGAATTGGTAGACTTCGCACATTGCTGCGTTTGACCTGTAGAAACTGGCTGCCGTCCCGACTTTGTTTTTCGCCCTGTCCCACTATCACTGATCCTGCGCTGTACTTGATTGGATTGTCTATGATCAGGTCAACATACTCGCCTTCATCTACTCCCAGTGTGATAAAATGAATATAACGCTGACGGTCTCTGCGAAACACACGACTGTTGGCCACAATGCCTGCAAATTCAAACCGATCTAGATACACATGTCGTACACCCATGTTGGGCAAGAAGCCTGGCGAATTCCACGCACCGTGTTCAATAAAACTCTCCACTGGGTCTTCTGTGATCCAGTTGCCAAAGCCCAGTTCACGTAGATCCCAGCCCGCACGCTTGGCTTCGTTGCGATAGACCCAGCGTGCATAGGAACCCTGGCAGTGCATGAGAGCTGCTCGCCAAAACTCGCGAGGATTGTGGGCTTTCTGATAAGCCAAGGCCCAGATCAGCCTGCCAAGGTTAACTGCGTGTGCGCGACACAGACCAAAGCCTGCGAGACTCTGCATCTCCGCACGTATCTGTTCACGCTGAGGATGATCACCAAGGCGTGCCATGAACTCCATGACCTTTTCTTCGTTGCGTTTGGCAAACGCACGTCGGTACATGTCGGCTTCGTAGGCATTCACACCAATCAACTTCATGATCTTTTCTATGGCATCATCTTCGCACACAATAGCAGACTCCTGCACAGACTTTTTGGTCCAGTCATGAAAGAACGATGCTTTTTTCCGACCTTCCACAGCCACAGGCCGCACCAAGGCAGTGGCAAACACACAATCGTCTACTGATGTAGGACGTATGGCACGAAACAGTCTGCGCATAGCAGGTGATTCACCTTGAGTAACTCCCAGCACATCGCCACGCTGCAAAAGATCTGCTGTGAGTTCATCTGTTTTAGGATATTCGTGTATCATGCGTGTGGAATCAATTTCCATGAG
>Ga0129333_10004739_pt1 | contig 12729 bp, 19 predicted proteins | sample CPB6_08_DNA_FD_94474 | JGI IMG/M metagenome (GOLD analysis project Ga0129333, IMG submission 94474) | Freshwater to marine salinity gradient microbial communities from Chesapeake Bay, USA - CPBay_Sum_0.6_0.8_DNA | ecosystem: Environmental > Aquatic > Marine > Coastal | place: USA: Chesapeake... | reverse complement strand
TTCCTTATACTTCTTTGCGACTTCTGTTAAAGACTGGCCTTGCAAGTCGAAGTCTGGGGGAAGACCAAGAAGTGATGGTAGGCCAATAGGTTTCTTGCCTTTTGTGGTGTCGGCAAAATCTAATATTGTACAATGAGGTTTCCCTTCATATAAGCGAGTACCCCTGCCGACTATTTGAGTATAAAGAAGTGTAGATCTAGTTGGACGTGCAAGCAAAATAGCTTCTACCGATGGCTCGTCAAATCCTTCTGTAAGAACTCCGACATTAATAATAACTGACGTTCTACCCTCTTTAAAATTTTGAAGTATTGTTTTGCGAGTATCTGCTTCAGTTTCACCTAGGATAACCTCTGTGTTTATTTTCGCTTGCCTAAAGGATAAGGCCAAGTTGTTCGCATGCTGGATGCCGGCAGCGAAAACAAGGGCTTTCGCATTAGGGACCAGATCATTATAAGCAGCAACAATGGTAGCATTACGCTCAGGATTATCAATAGCATTTTCAAGTTGCGATTGAACATAATCACCTTCATTTGTACCTACTTCTGAAATATCTGTGTCTGTTTTAATTCTGTATCCAACGAGAGGGCAAAGATAGCCTTCTTCAATAAGATCTTGTATTGTCTTATAGTACACTATCTCTTGAAATACATCAGTAAGTCTTATATTATCAGATCTTTGAGGAGTTGCAGTTACACCAAGTACAAAAGGTGAATTAAAGTAGTCTAAGATTCTTCTATAGCTAGGAGCTGCTGCATGGTGAGCTTCATCAATAACTATACTATTAAAGTAGTCAGATGGATACTTTAGTATACGTTCTGATTCGGCTCTACCAAGAGTAGGTACTGAAGCTACAACTACATCAGAATGTCCAGCAATGTTATCGGCTTGTTCAATCTGAATATCAAGTTCAGGATTAGACCAAGAAATTTTTTCTTTGGCTTGATGCAATAGTTCTGCGCGATGCGCTAAAACTAGCATTGGTAAACAATCAGGTTTAACTAAAGGTAAATGAGAAAAAATAACAGTTTTGCCTGCGCCGGTAGGAAGTACTACCAGCTGCTTATTAATATTATTATTAGAAAATTCAACAATAGAATTAAGAGCTTCACTCTGATAAGGTCTAAGTTGAATATTCATAAAGTTTCCTAAATGTAATTTGGTTCACCGTAATAATACTGATAGTTCATTGAACTAGATAAATTTTCTTCATAAAAAGAATCGTCAATGGGTGTAGAAAGAATATAATACTTTTTACCATTAGAAACGTAAACAGTAATATAATACTTGTCTTTATTATCTGTATTAGTAGGATTATGTTGTAATGTTAACATGATTTCACTTTTTTGTTAAATTAAGGTAAGGCTTAATTTTGTTTGAAAACAAAGCAATTTTGTGTTCTTTAGTTGAAAGATAAGTCATAATGTCAGATGTATCATATACATTTAAAAGATTATTATGAACATTAGCATATAAAATATTCAAAAGTGATCTATCAAATGTTTCATTTGTAATATCAATTTCATTAAGAGAATCGTTTAACCAGTTAATGGAACCGTTAACGATTTCATAAGAAATAGTATATCTATGAGCTGTCTCAATTGACAAAATATAGATGGAAAGATTATCAACTCCATCTATAATCATGTCATATGCAGCAAGAAGTGTTGTAATTTCTTTTGAGGAAGAAAACAATTGGGTAATTTCTGAAGTTGCGATAAGAGTTTCTTGTTCGCCAGAAACGAAATTAGACTCAACTGCAATATAATTCTCTTGACCAGAAAAGAAAATAAAAAATGGTTTCCACTTTTGATTGTTGGATATAGTTTGATGAAAACTATATTTTACAGCATCAATACTTTCGTTATAATTGAAATTGTATATTGATAAAGAACTCAAATCAGTATTCATATCGTTCACTTTGTAAGTGCATTAACAGCACTAAAAATGGCATAAGTACCAAATAAATACAATAGAATAGATGCAGTAATTGCTACTGCGCCAGTAATAGAAAGGGCTATAATGAAAAATAAAAATGTTTCAAAAGCCCAATAAGAAATCAAAGTAACAATTTTGGTCTCTGATTTCTTAAAGAAATTAATTGTTTTTTTGCAAGCTCTACCAAATCTATAAAAAATATTTTTCTTATTATGAGGAATAAGAATATTATAAGTTAGATTAGGGGCTTTTGAAAAATTTAAAATTGGAGCATATACAGTAGTCATGTAATATCCTGTCTTTTAATAACAATGATTTCATTTTCAGAAAGCCATCCAAACCAGTTGGTTTTAAGACTTCTAAGAAGAAGTGATCCCGGCCGATTTGAATTCTCAATGAATTCAAAATCGGGACCAGCTTTATTTATTCTATTTCTTGTCCGACCACTAGCGGTCTGACCATTTTTTTTAATCGTTAAAATTATCATTAATAATTTGATGAAACTGCTGAGTTTCAAGACGCTTATGTTCTAAACGTTCTGAAAGAAAGTTTAAAAGATCAGAAATAGTTTCTTCGTCTTGTTCAGTAAGTTCAGAAAAATCTTGCTCATAAGCTTGAATATGTTCATCAACTTCTTGTGGTGTCATTTTAGTTAAATTAATATATTCACGGATATACCCACCAATAACAGTGTAATGAAGGATATCATCAGTAGATAATCCTGTTTCACGTTGAAGTTGTTCATTGCTGTTAACGACAGGACTAATCTTTAAAAAAGATTCTGAATTATTAGGTTCTACTTGATTTAGTAAATGAGTAAAAATTTCATACTTTCGGTCAAATAACCAAAGGCATTTGAGTGCATGAAAATTTTGTGGATGAAAATTGTCTGGTTTATAATCTTCAATATTCACAAAAATTCCTCCAATAAATACTAATTGTTTTATTTTGTACAGAATATTATTTTTTAAAGACACTTAGTCTTCATGTTACACAATCGTGTTGTATGGTTCATTTGCGAGAAGTGTTACAATTGCAACCCGTTGATTCATTCTACTGGAATGTTACAATTCGTACTGCGTGATTCATTACAGCACCTTGATACAAATACGTGAGCGTGATTCATTCTAGAGCTATAATACAATTCGGATAGAGTGATTCATTTCCCCATATTGTTACTAATCACTTCGGCTGATTCATTCGTCAACAATGATACTAATCTTAGAAAATAATTCATTCTCTGATTCTGTTACTAATACTCTACGCTTGATTCATTCACTGCAGACAATACAAGTCTCTGACTTTAATTCATTCGAAATCGTTGTCACTAATCGTGTTGCATGATTCATTCATCCGCTGGCGATACTAATCGCTCATTTTGATTCATTCGTTATCGATGTTGTTAATCGGATTTCTTAATTCATTCACTACAGATAATACAAGTCTGTCATGTTGATTCATTCGTCAATTTTAATACTAATTCCCATACAATGATTTAAATTTTATTATAAAAAATTTGTATACCGGGGTACACCCAGTATTCTGGATGTACCCCGGTACCAAATATGATTGTCACGCAAACGGATTGTTAGGAATAGCAATCTCGTGAACGTGACCGCCGTGCTCAATGATGTACGGGCGAGGCGCAGGTGTGCCATGATGAGCCTGATATGCCACTGCGTGATAGTGGCTCAGGAAGATTTTGGCAGCAAAGCGTCGTGCTTGTGCGTCAATCTGGGCAGGGGGGAGCTTGCCTGATTCAAGATAAGTACGAGTCGGGTTATTGCCCCACTTCTTGGAGGTCAGAATCTGTTGAGCAAATTCTGCGTAATCTCCAGCCTCGTTCTTGGCAAGACGGCGTGCCTTGTCTTGCTTATAAAGATGGCCATAAAAGCACTGATCCCTATTGGAGAACTTCATGAAGCTCTGACCAATTTTCCAGGTGAGAGTTTTCAACTGTGCGTTGAAGGGGCGCTTCTGGCCCTTCTCCCACTTAACGGTCGGATCAATACCAGCGTAACGCCAGACGCTTCCTGCAGTAGGCGCTTTCTCAATATCAATGTGCGCAACAAGTCCGGCAGTAATAACGGGCCCAATGCCATACTGGCTTTTGGCCCACTGACCGACTATGAACTGATCACCAAAATAATCAAGGGGTCCGACCAGTGATTTCTCAAGCATCTCAAGAGTATGAGCATAGTAATTGAGAAGATCATGGGGGGAACCCGCTTTTTGTAAATCGCGGACTTGATTGCGATACGCCATGCGCGCTTTTTGGAGATCGTAGTACAGGCTGACTAGTTCGCGTGCGGAACGTCGATCAAGATCAACTTCCATGTTGCGAACGTCTTTGTTTAAGACTCGCTGATTAAAGTCAAAGAAGCGAAACGCCTGACGAAAAAGATCGCTCGGAGGAGCGTCATCTTCTTCAGTTACGATATCAGTACTTGTGTCGGTGCCAGCAAAATAGTTTTCAAAATCAAACGGATCATCGTCTGAATTATAAATATTGAAATCAGTCATAATACCTCAATTATTTTTAAGATAATAATTATATGTATATGGAAATTGTTTTTTTTTGGACGTGCTGCCCCCCAGAATAATCTGGGGGGCGTAACATGTCAGTATAGTGACTTCGTAAGTTTCTGAGTAACTACAGGTTTCTCTGAATCAAAAACAACCATAGTATACTTTGCGTGTGCTCTTTGAAAATCAAGAGGATCAGTATGGTGAATAAGGTGATCATTTTCATCAGGGTAAGGGAAAATGACATTCCGAGTAGGAATAATAACCAAATCACCATTTCTAGGAACAACAGTTTGCATAATGGAAAGACCATAAAATTGCATAGCTTGTTCCAGATATGGATAGACTTGTCTATTCATCACTATCTGATCAGTGATTTTATTTGAGGTTTCCGTAGGAACAGTGAGAGCAGCATACATGAGAGAGATCATGAAGTCGTGACGATCTTCAAGACGTTCAAATGTATTGATATGTGCAACAACACCATCATAAAGATTTTCCCAAGAATTTCTTTCAATAGCCCCAGTTGCCTGAGTTAGTTGAGAAGAATTCTCATTGTAAAGAGCCATACGATGATTACGAAGAACTGGAAGCGCATGAAAATACAAACGCTTAGACAGTCTTTCTACAGACTGACGAGGCTTGATATTCGTTTGCGACCATTCACGAATACGTGCTTGATAAGCCTTAAGATATGACATGCACATTTTATTGATGGTTGTAATTGGACCATCATAAAATTCAATTGTTTCGCCATATTTAAGGAAACGACGAAGACCACGACCAATAAAGAAGTCTTTATCCATAGGCTTGCCTGTGGATAAGACTTCCTTCATAATAGCTTTTGCTTCTCTATCAATTGCCAAAACATCATCAATATCATCTGGATTGATGCATTTGTCAATAACAGTTTCAAGAGTGCAAAGCTGAATTGGTCTGTGATTGGCAACAATCATGCTGTGTGCCATAGCAGCGTTGACGAAACCGCCAACATTGCCACCTGCCATAGCTACAGCAATTTCGTTAGCAACATTACTGGAAGTATAATTTCCAGAATAAATCTTCTTAGGTAATGATTCAGAAGGAAGACCGGTAAAGCTAACTTGATTAGCAAAGATAGCTTCACTAAGACGACGAGGCCATTCTGTTCCATCAATTTCTGGGAACTGAATGACCGTACCATCTGCTTTCTCCCAACTTGGTGCCCACTGACCTTCAACATAGTTGAGAATTGAGTATTCACCGAAACCATTTGGGCTACGACAAATGATGACAACTTTCTCTTGATCATAATCACCGCCACACATAGTGCGGTAAAATATCTTAAAAAAGTCATCCTCATCCATGCCACCGTGAGACTCGTACATCTCAAGCCAGTTGAGATCGTTAACCACATGCACTCCGAGAGGCGTGCATCGGACAATAGAGTCTTCAGGAACGATCATATCATAGCCTGCAAGACGAGCAAGTGACTCAGGTATTACTTGCTCATAGCAAGAGCAGGGAATAGGAACGCGTCCCTTAAGTGGCATAGCGTGAGAAATAGCTACAGACTCAAAGAGCCAAGGTGAATCTGTAACATTATTCCCGCCGGCGATCCAACGATGACCAACATAGTTGGTTTGAGCGTTGCTCTCTGCGTCGTTGAGATTTTCGTCATCTTTCCAAGTACGCTTGTAAATGTTTTTCCAGCTTGTCAACATACGATTGTTGATAGCATCGTCAAACATTTTGTCGTATTCATTAACAAGCCACATCTCTAGATCTTTAGGATCAAAGAGTTTAGGCAAGTTAATGACAGTTTGGTCGTCAGTAATAACTTTATCCTTAGGGCCTTGGGGCTCAGCAAGAAATCGGAAACCACGATGATAACGAATTTCAGATTTGACATTTTCACGGAAAGTGATAACGTCAATATCTTCAGGAAGGTTTACGCAAAGAGCATTGCCCTTAAGAAAACCATCTTGATAGATAATACGGGCATTGTATACAGTTTCGTTAAGAAGATCCTGCATACAATTTTCACGAGAACGGGCATCGTAATAGTATGAAGCGTGATTTGCAACACCGTCAGGAATGTAAGAGGGAACATTCTGAACAGCGTATTCAATCAATCGACGACTAATTACAAAGCCACCATCTAAAAGACGGTTAGTTATTTCTTCGCTAGAAAGCCATGAAGCTACACCCATATCGTCATTTGAATCATTAAAGTTATAGCGACAGTAATCTGTCGGATTAACATAAAGAATATTAAGATGATCAAAATGAGCATTAAGTAAGGTAGGACGATGAAAGCTCTTGAGACGCTTGTTTGTCTTAGCGCCGGCAAGAACTTCATAACCAAGTTCGTTGAGATAAGACATCCATCCTTTAGGATGACTAGTCTTTGTCACAACAATCTTGTCTTTATCTACAAGAGAATAAAGAACATCGTCTGCGTTAATATATTCACGAGCAAAAAGTGCTTGAGAAGGAATTTGAGGATCAGGAATAGGAAGAGTATATACTTGGTAAAAGGCTTCTTCTCCAGTTTTTTCTGCGATGTAGTTAATAACTTCTCGCATAACACCGGCATCGTAGAAGCCGACCTGGTAGCCTTCTCCGCTTAGGAGAGGCTTTCCAAATGTTGCTTGAATTCTAAGTTGAGGTTCGTAGATTTCATTAGCCATGGTACTCCCTTTGTATGTGCTGTTTCAGGTACGTCTAAGAATTTTATTTTTAACTATAGAATATTTTTGGTAAACCAAACGGAAACCCCAAATTGGGAAAGTAATTACTCTAAAAATTTTATAGAGAAGATTCATAAAATCAGAGAAAACTTGTTTCCATTTAGTGGAAAAATATTTATATTGATTTCCTCCTCGCTGTTGAGCAGCAGAGGAGTCATAATTCCAATGAAGGAATTTATAACCAGGTATTGAAAGAATAGTTGAAACAACAGCTGCAGTCATAACAATTAAGCCAGCAGCACCAAACATAATGCCCAGGAAAAATGATAACAATACTGAAAATGTAAGATTGATTAATTTATATTTAAATGCAGACTTACGCCAAGAAGGAATCTTAGCTGCAAGCATTAACTCTAAAGCTGTTGAAGCTAAAGATAGAACTACTACGAATCCGAACATTTTTTCCTTTCTGTACATAAAAAAGGGTTAAATATATTTTTCCCCATCTGGTTTGCATGTTCCATGTTTCATTAAAATGAAACAGGGACAGATTGGTTGCCCAACCTGCCCCTGCACAAACACCCATAAATGGATGAAATTTTATACAAAATGTAGTTTAAACTACCTGCATTTTGTAGCCCATGGTTGCCAGCCGCATCCATTACGCTGTTGACTATATTGCCACATTTCCCACCCTGCACGCAGGTTGATATATGGGTTATATAAATCGTCACATTTTTGTAATATTGATTTGGCTTGTAACCAACCTATGGGATTGTATTTATTTTTTCTGCACCAATATCCATTTATCTGGATCAGACCTCGGCTACCGCCGTTAGGGTCTGACTTATTGAAGGAAAATGTATTACAGCGAGATTCACGATAGATTATCTTGCTAAGGGTCGGCCATTGTGATTCTGGCCATCCTGCTTGTATAGCAAGATCGTGATACTCTCCGCATTTACCATAAATCAGTCTACCTAATTCTGTCCAATTAACTTGAGAAAAGTCAATAGGAGGTTGGTCTGCTGATATATTCTTGCTGGCTAATGATGTTTGTTGATTTGCAAAGAATATTCCGCAAAACAATGTGATTGCTGAAACAAAAAGTATAAGTTTCTGTTTCATAATCAATCACCCCATGTTGTGCCAGAAAATCTCCATGGTTTCCATCCTGAGGTTTCCCACAGGCGTAAAGCAAATGTTAGATTATATTCTGGATTAAACATATCATCAGGGTGAGACCATCCCATGTCGGAAAGCCACTGAGAATGGACTTGATTGATTTGGGTGAGACCCGCATCAGCTCCATTCCATGAATCAGTAATGCAACGTGACTCGCGCCACATTACTTGCTGAAGACGTGGCCATTCCTCTTCAGGCCATCCAACTTGAATAGCAAGATCGTGATATTCACCACACTTGCCATATATCTGTCTCATGGAATCAATCTCCATTTGGCGGAGACCGTTCCAATCAACACCAGAATAATCTGGAATAGTTGTTGTGGTGGTTGTCACAGGTGGAATAGTTGTAGTGGTAGTTTGAAATGCAGTAGTTGATGTAATAACTATTGAATCGTTGGTATACTGAGAGTTATCTGCAGCAGTAGCAACGACAGCACCAAGCAATAAAAATAAAAATGCTGTAAACAACATTATTTTAGTTTGATGCTTGCGCAAACTAGCACTTATGTTTTTGAACCTAACTTGCATTGGTTCGCTCCTTTCGGTAAGCGTATCTTGGAATTTCCAAGACACGTATATCGCAGGTTGCGAAACGAAGTCTACATGCCTATCTAATTGGCAGCGGTAAGTTTTTCCTCATTTCACAAGTATCCTTGTTACATGTGGGAATTAGTATCCCGTGCCCGTTGACGGGCATGCTAGATTATAGCAGAGTTTTGTTTGGTGGTGTAACTGATTCAGTGGTTTTCTCCTTAGTAGGATCCACTGGTATAACCTCTCGAAGCATACGGACTTCATCCGCTAAAGTTTCAAGCTTTTTAGAGATCAATAATAAAGATTTAAGTAGATTAGTAAAATCTTGTTTAAATCCATTTGTCATAAAATAATCTGACATATTGACCTCGTTAAAAGTGGATCTGGTCTAAAAGAGTGGTATAATCGGATTCCGCCCGCTTATACAGTACCACTCCTGCGCATCATTTTTTAAATGATAACGCAAATAGTACCGAATTTTTTAATTTATTACCACTCAAAACCGTTACTTGTGACAATTGTCTGATTAACGGTTTGGTTGTTCGCAGCTAAAATTCTATAACGACCACGACCAGCCTTCTCAAAACGAGAAGGATTGGTCTTGATATAGTTAAGTATTGTTGGAAGACTGCAACCAGTGGATTTAGCTAAAGCATTGGTATTAACAATAGCTCCAATTACAGTGTTTATATAGGCTTCAATGTCATTATTTTTAGAGGGACGTGCCATTTTTATTTCTCCTTAAGTTGTAAAAACATATATAATTAATTATATTATAAGGATAAAAAGAAAAATGAAATTTAATTTTATATAAAAAGCGTTACAAACCTATATATATTAGTATATGTTTATGAAATAGATATATAAATTTTAAAGTGTAACAATTTTAGTCTTTGTAAATAAGATTTTTTGAGTCGCAAATTGTTTCAAAAAGTTCAATTGAACATTGGTATGATTTTAAAATTTCCTTAGAAAGATTGTAGTAAGCTATCCGAACATTGTTATTTAGAGTTTCCAAATGAGAATTAAGTTGTTTATTCTCAAAAATTGGAAAAGAACAAAGTGTATCTGATAGAGAACTGAGATGTTTATTAATCTCATTTAGTGATTCAAAATAAGTTAAAGATATACTCATATCAGAGTCTAGATTTTCAGTCATAATTCACCGTTAATTAAAATCAAGATGATTTTAGATAATAGTTATCCTTTCCGATATAGTATCATGGGCTATTGAATAGCCTCAATGATTTGTATGTTATAAAAATGCCAGATAGCCTTCAGGATAAAGTTATAGGGAACTTTACTAAGTTTTATGTAAAAGGAGGCTAAACATAATTCTTAACGCTAAAGCGCCCGAAAGCTATCTGACGATGTTATGCTCCGAGAACAGGGCTCGAACCTGCGACCCGCTGATTAACAGTCAGCTGCTCTGCCAACTGAGCTATCTCGGAACATTAGTATGACTAGTGTTTCATGAAGGAACACACACAGCAAACCTTGTTCTGAGATCTCCTCAGACACCATGCTAGTCATACTAAACTTGAGTTAGCGCTCCCGGTACGATTCGAACGTACGACCAACGGATTAGAAGTCCGTTGCTCTATCCAACTGAGCTACAGGAGCATCCGGTATATTATACCAGATTTGGAAGAATTTCAGAAGGGAGATTCTTCAATTTTCGGGAAAGGTTAACTGTTTATCAGGCAACCACCAATGTAGGTATTTGCCTGATTGATGACGGGAATAAAAGAGTTAATGAACTCTGTGAGTTGCTTAGTGTCAGTAAAGAAATACGTGGTATTGTTATCTGACACATTGATGGTAATTGTGCAGAACTTTACGGGTTCATCATAGGTGGTGAATGATGAACGAATGTTGGAAGATTCATGTGAAGGATGCACGTTAATTGTAGTGCCCATTGTGGGTCTCCTTTGTGTTGTTAGGGGTAGGCGTGTTGTTGGAAGAACATTCGGATTTATCTCTGGCAGGATGCCAAGAAATATCGCAGGCTATGCAGCGACGTTTGTTATCACAATTGGTCCAAATGTGTGATGTTTGTTTGGGGTTCATAATGTGGGATTTTGTTTGAGATTTAGTAGATCTAAACTTTTGATCATACCGGGAGTAAGATCCCGATATCCGACGATCATTAGTCCAGCGTAGCTTTCTTGAAGCACTGTTTCACATTGTTCAAGAGTGCCACGGTAAAGGACAAAATCGTCTGCGTGATCAATGACAAAGTATTGTCTCATATTATGTTCCTTGATTATTGATCGTGTACGCTCATATGTGAGACCATATTTCCGAGAAATCTTAATAATAGATCTCCCGGAAATATAGTCTTGGAATATGGCGTGATTACGATGTACACGTTGAAGAATAGACAAATTATCTTTAGGCATTTGACATTGACCAAGCGTAATGACAGCCATCAGGATGTGTGTCAGATTGCTCTTTGCAGGTTTCAACTGGATGTCCGCCAATAAAGAATTTTTCTTTGAATTCTTGGGGAAACAGATTTATAACTTTAATAGAGCAATCATGACATAGGATGATATGGCATAAAGAATATGAAGCTTCTTGAGTCATAGGATCGGTAAACATACCGTATCCTGTATGAATAGCCAGATGTAAGCCACCTGTGGGTTGGACGATATGATCGTCTTGATGTTCGCCAAACTCGTTAGGAGATTCGGCAGAACACATTGTACATGTAGGCATTAGTGTCCTTTGTTCAACTAGAAGCTGAAGCCATCAATGATTTGATAAATGACTCATGAGGACTGATTTTGTAGTTAATGAATGATCCAGTAAAAGAAATGGTGAAAAACCAAGTCTGATCTTCCCACACTAATGGGAAGCTTTTGTACTGGAATTGCTTGGACTGATTGTCGTGAATGATCTTATCTGAGATAAGAATGCGATCAGTCTGTTGATCAACAATAGCCCAGTGAGTTGCCTCAGCCTTTTTGAAGATACCCGATTTGCTTGCTTTGCTAGCAAAGAAGTACATATTACGGTACTGCTTGGAATCAAATCGATCTACTGGCTTTGGCAGGTAGGTGTGCTCTTCACATTTGCCAGGAACACAGAATGGTTGTTCTTTGTACTGGATGAAGAAACATCCTGCAAAAGGATTGTTGTGGTCTAGTTTTTGTGGAAATTGATACTGCATATTAGTCTCCTACATAATCCCAAAGGTTACCATATTGGGTACGGGCATAGTCGTATTCTTCTTGGGTGATGATTCCGGCTCGAAGAGCTGAATTCCAGTAAGTCGCACGACTATTATAATTAAGTTGATCAGGTACATTTGAACGACACCAAGTGTAAACTTTGTCAACTAGTGCGGTCCAGTTGGCCGTGAGAGATTCGTTCATTATTCCTGCTCCTCTTCTTCAAGATTTTCAAGTTCTTCAAACATGTTGATAGTGCTATCCATGACAGATTTCATGACATTTTTAATACCATCCATCTGAAGCTGAGCGATCTGTTCTGGAGTCTCCAGAGCATAGATGTGATGATTGGTAGTCAAGAATATTTTAGTGAAAGGCATTTCAACGCCTTCTTCAGGCTGATAGGTATCTCGCTTCATGAAAACGATGAAAGCCGGATTGAGTTCGATCTTGTGTGCGTCAAGATCTGTAAGAGTGATAAAATTTACCATATTATTTTGAGTCATAATATTAATCCTTATTTTTAGAAATGGGCCGGAAAATAAAAAAGATACTTATAAGATATATATAGATATAGATAATAGAGGGAAGAGAAACATATGTTAGGTAAGTTTCCCTTGTTTTTCTGTACATGCTGCTTTAACATGATAACCCATATAGGTGTATAATAAGTATATATATAATAAGTATATAATGGGT
>Ga0129333_10004738_pt1 | contig 12730 bp, 20 predicted proteins | sample CPB6_08_DNA_FD_94474 | JGI IMG/M metagenome (GOLD analysis project Ga0129333, IMG submission 94474) | Freshwater to marine salinity gradient microbial communities from Chesapeake Bay, USA - CPBay_Sum_0.6_0.8_DNA | ecosystem: Environmental > Aquatic > Marine > Coastal | place: USA: Chesapeake... | reverse complement strand
TTACGCAGATACCAAGGACTTACTTCTGACGGGGTAGGGACAGCCATAAAAATACTCTCACTTTATAATGTAAAAGTATTTATCAGTTTTTAGGGTTTTAGATAGCCCCTTAAGCAGTATAGGCACTTTGCGTAAAATATTCCTGTTCTTCAAACCAAATTTTATGAAGTTTATCTGCTTCAGTCGGCAATTCTAAATTCAAATAATCATATAGTTTTTTACGTAAATAATGGCTTCCATTTACTGAGAAAATTTTTATAGGATCTAATGTAAATCCCCTATTACAATCAACATAATTAAATGTTGTTGGTACTAGATATGGAAATGTATATCTGTATGTTTTTTGTGGCCAATGATTGCGTTGCATAATTCTTCTATGTACAAAGCACTCTTTAGTTTGTGGCCAAGTTACTACTATCCAAACACAATCTTCAAAATTTACGAAAACTTTTTCTTTTATTGCTGCGTGTATGCAATGATCATGTGCGATTAGGATAGTTTTTTTATCTGATATCCTCATGTTATTAACAAAATTTTTGTCTCTAAGACAACTCAAATTAGAAAATTTTGCAAAGTGAGCCTGTATACCAACAGTATTAGGATTTTTTTTATTTAAGTACCGGTCTGGATTAATGTTAGTGTAGGAATTTAAAAGGTCAGAGTAATAATTTGAACTATCAAATACCTTATTAAAGTTAGGTAAAAGGCTAATCATATTTTGAATATGATTGCCCCCACACCCACCGGGAAAAACTATTACTAGATATTTAGATTTAGCAAACTGTTCTGTAAGCACACATTATTTAATGTCTAATGGTCTATCTTTAACAGCAATTATACAGAAATACTTTTCTCTCATAGTCATTTTTTCGCCAGTTTCACTATTAGGTAATCCTAAATCAAATTCAAGATTATTAAACTGATCTATTTTGAAACCTGTTCTATGTAATAGCGCGGCTAATTGATTTTGACCAAGTATGCTATAGTGATTAGGATTGTATTCATGTCTACGATCACAGTCTGGGGCAGGGACTTCTATATAAATCTTAGCACCTTGTTTTAATACACGATTATATTCCATCAAACTAAAGATGGGATATGGGCTATGTTCTAGTGCGTGACGTAAGAAAATAAAGTCTACGCTTTCGTCATAGTATCCATCTTTCTGTGGTAGAAATGACAAATCATATTTAGAAATGACATGTCCTTTATCTTCACATATTTTAATATCGCCGGGACTTAGTGTAACACCAGTGACATTTGTATAATTACGACTCTTCATCTCATCAAGAAAGTAACCTGGGCCACATCCTAAATCTAATATTTTTGCATCCTTAGGTAAATCTAATGGATCAATATAGGTGCTAACTACATTTTTGGTTAGTTCTTTATGAAATTGGCTATCACCTTCATCGTATATATGTGCAGTGTAAATCCATTCATTATAAAACTTTAGTTTAATTAAATCTAAGGTTTGATTTATATCTATTAAATTTTGCATGTTTAGTCCTGTAATTTGTAATTACTTATACAGTAAACTAGTGTGCTAAATTTTTTTTAATATCCCTTAAATGGCTTTATAGGACTTTGTGTATTTGTAGACGGTAATTCTGTACTTTCTAAATCACCTTTATTTAAATCTTCGTAGGGTATTCCCACAGCATCAAATGCAACTTCAAGCATGTCTTGTTCTACTTGTGTATATGGATGTGCTGTATTGAGTTTTGCTGACCAACTTGAATTATCAAATTTGGGTATAATTTTTCCATCTGTTGAAGCAGCAGCCATCATCAATCTGTTTAGATCATAAGTCCTGTCATAACCTGCAACTTTTGCATTTTTACTATTGCTGAAAGTTAGCATGCCAACACTAGCATATCTTTGTCTTTTACTAGGCTTGTTTGCTACTTCATTAATAAATTCTTTGGCTCTCATTATTGATAACCTTTGAATGCTTTAATAGGAGAAGAAGTATAAGTATCTTTCATTTCTTCACTTCCAGGTGTACTAACCATTGTTTGTCCCGACTTATTAACTGCTGATGCTGCTTTACGAACTACTTCACCTAATTTAGGATCATAGCCACTAACTATAGCATTTTCTCCCCAAGTACTTGACGCACGGAATTCTGGTTTGTAATTGTTAATATCTTTATTAAGTAAATTATCATTTGCCTGCTGACCTCGAACATCAGCCACAGCAACACCAAATCTATAAAGATCATAAAAATCATTGTTTTTAATTTGATTCATACGATAGGTGTAAGGCAGACTAAATTTCGCAACATCCAATAAATCGTGGACATCGCTCATTTGCTGCTCTGTTAAAAATTCTCTAATACGCATATTACTCTGTAGTGATACCAATATCACTTTCTGTAGCCATTACAGAATCAGCAGGAAAACCATCAAGACCTATGAGTAATACTTCATCGCTAGTATCTGTAAATGAAATTGAACTTGATATAAAATGTTGTAATACAACATTGGCTATCGGCAATGCTAATAGTCGTACATTGCCTGACAATACGTCCATATTATAACGTGTAACTGCATTACCGTTAAATGTTGTTGCAAAACCTGTCCATCTTACTCCTGCTAAATTATTTGTTAATTGTGCTGTGATTGTTATGTCTTGGCTATCTGGAGTACCTGGATCACCTGAACGAATTTGTAACGTTCCATGTGTAAATTGTGATGTTGGAACTTGCCAAATTACTTGATCGGGGGTATCTCCTATAGTGTAACTTAATGTGGTTGTAGTTGCAGTCGCATATAGATTAGCAAAATTATTATTAATTTTTTGAAACGCAACACGTAACGGATCACCTTCCCCGTCGTTAGGTAGTGCACCTACATTTACAATTTCGTATGTTGACATATCCAATCCTCGTTACAAGTATTTATCAGATAAATAATGTTATGTGGATAATCAACTGGTTACCCGAGTTCGTAGTCCATCTCATCTTCTTAGCAGGTGTTATAGGAACTATAGCAGGATTCGTATTAGGATTTCTGCCCTTTGTTGGTAAGTACAAACTACCAATACAAATCATAAGTCTGCTATTATTAAGTTTAGGCGTATACCTCGAGGGGGGTTTGGCTGAGAAAGCCAAATGGGAGTTGCGTGTGAAAGAGATGGAAGCAAAAGTCGCACAGGCTGAAGCAGAAGCAGCAAAAGTCAATACAGTAATCGTTGAAAAAGTAGTCAAGGAAAAAGAGTTTATCAAGGTCAAAGGACAGAAGGTTATTGAATATATAGATAGAGAAGTAAAAGTCTTTGATGAAAATTGCACTGTACCTAATGTAGCAATCAAGGCACATGATATGTCAGCAGGTAATGAATTGCCAATAGAAGCACCAAAGACAGAAGGGGAAACTAAGTGAAAAAACTACTACTATTTTGCGTAGCAAGTGTACTTTTATCGGGTTGTGCTACCACTGTACCTGTTAAGCAAAAGTTTCCCGAAGCACCTGAGATATTACTAGTAGATTGCGACAAACTAGACAAAATAGGTAAGGACAAAGTTTACTTCAGCGACTTCTTAAAAACTGTTGTGGGCAATTACAATAAGTACCATATGTGTGCTGCTCAAAACGCTGCTTGGAAAGAGTGGTACACTGAAACTAAAAAGATTTACGACGAACTTAACAAGCAGTAAAATAATTCTTTATTTTTTCACAGATATATTCTACTTCACTATCTGTCAGTTCAGGATAGATAGGCAAACTTAATAAACCCCTAGTTAGATTTACACTAGTACTCAACATATCTGGTTTTACTTTGATATCCTTTGCTATTGGTAATTCACTTAGTGTATTGGCATAGTGAACTTTAGTTTCAATACCCATTGCTTCAAGATATACTAATAATTCATCACGCTTATCTGTATATACTACAAACTTTTGATCAGCATGAACCATATGATCACGACTCAAGCATCGTAAATCTAAATTTTTAAATTCGTCAAGATAGTAATGACGTATTTCTTTACGGCGCCATTGCCACTTATCAATATACTTTGCTCTAACTAATAGTTGTGCGCATTCTTGTTCGCTCATCCTACTATTAGTACCACTCTGCTCATGATTATGTTTACCGTTGCTACGGTAACTATATGCGAAATCATATAGTGTACGATCATTGGTAACAATAGCACCACCGTTGCCGCTAGCAGGTAGATTCTTTGTAGGGTCAAAACTGATAGCCATACCCTGTCCAATATCATCAGCAACAAGCCAATGTTGCGCTCCGTCTACTATATCGTTCACCAAACCTGTTGTTGTATTGACATGTGGGTTAGCCCCATATAATCCTACGGCACATCTATGTTTTACAAAATCATCTAAAATATTTTCAGTAGCAATCATCAACCCATTTTTGTCTGTATCTATTAACTCAACTTCGTATCCAGTATTGATAAAAGCATTGAGTGTTGCAACATAGGTAATGTTAGGAATTTTAACTATAGGCTTTACATGATGTATGATATCAGGGCCGTCATTCATAAGACGATCATGATCTAGTTTAGCCCATTTAGCCATTATTTCTAATGCTTGCGTACCGCTATGTACAGTGATAGCGAACATAGTCTTAGTGCGCATAGCAAGCCAGGTTTCAAACTTAGCGGTATACTCACCGTTCATTAGATTACCACTTGATAAAACTTTATCAGTGGCTTCTAACAATTCGTCTTTGAGATTACGATACTGTCTTGCTAGCCCAAAATGGGCTATTGTTGAGCCAGTCATAGTATTTTTGAAAACCTTCTTCTACGTCAACCTTAGGATCGTAACCAAAATCTCTACGGGCAGCATCAATGTTTAGTGCGCCGCGACTTGGGAAATCTGCGTCCTTACCACGTACTTCAATATTGCCCTTGCCTACAATCTTTACAGCAAGTTCAGCAGCATCAAGTAATGTGCGGCTATGACTCTTTGTGATATTGTATGTCTTGTTATCTGTATTACTTGATAGTGCTGCGGCGACAATACCATCAGCAGCATCTTCAACATATGTGAAGTCAAGTGTTTCCCCTGCGCCATTTACCTTGAGTGTACCACCGCGCATAGCAGTAAGCATGAACTTAGCAATAACTCTATCTTCGACATCAAGTGGACCATATACAGCACTTGGGCGTATGATAGTATGCGCCATACCAGTGCTACGTGTATAGTCTCTAGTTAACCATTCACCTGCAAGTTTCATGATACCATATTGTCCTTGTGGGCGGCATATTGCATCCTCTTTTACATCATCAGTAAAATCTCCGTATACCATGCTGCTGCTAATATAAACGAACTTCTTGACCTTTTGAAGTTTGCTTTCTTCAAGTAGATTTAATAAGCCCTCACACATAACCTTAGCACCCTTAGGTGGGTTAGCGTTGACAACTTTCTGTCGTGGGAAACTTGCCATGTGTATGACGATATCAGGCTGAAATAGTCTAAAGGGTCTATTGACTAGAAATCTGTCGCTGATATCATGTGGATAATGTTCCACTGCCCCGGTAACTTTCTTACGTGCAGACATAAGATAATCAATCTCATCTTGTGGTATGATACCATAATTAGTTTCTGTATCAACCACACAAACACGATGACGCAAATCTTTTAGTTTACGTACTACATTATGTCCTATAAGGCCATAACCACCTGTTACTAATATATCACTCATACTTAAGTTTCCAATATGTTAAATCTGGTCCGTCTAAGTAAGCGACAATATCGTAACGGTATCCATAACTTGCTTGATCAATATGTCTACGCCACATAGGCTGCTGTATACTTTTTTCCATGATCCATTTACCTTCATCTGTCTGCTGCCATTTCCAAATAGGTTCAGCAACGAAAAGATCAGGATCTTCAACATCACCCATCATAATACTATGTACGATTACTTCTTGCATTAGTTTGTATTTAAATGTGTTTTGTATATACTAATATATTTTTCATAATATTCAAAAACTAAAGGGTTTAAACTGGTATCTTCACATTCTAAACTGTTTAAAATTCTATTAACCTCAGCAAAAAATTTATTTTTATCAAACATAGTTCCTATATCAAACTTTAAATAACTATCATTCAAAGAAAAAATTGCATCGTAACTTGCTTTAGTTTTAAACACATTTGGAATAGATTTAATTTTTTTGGATAAGAGATTGATATATTCATCATTAATAAGTTGTATAACAATTGTATTAGGAAAAATTGCCTGCACAAGTTTAAGTTGAAAATCATCATGGGTAGTAAAAAACACAAAATAATTTGTATGCTCTAATATAAGTTTTGCACGTGGTTTAATTATATTCTCTAGGCGTTGTAAGGGCAATTTTTTAACTTGTTGGGTTGGAATATGAAATAATTCTTCTATCAATTTCTGATCATATTCAATTTTTAACCCATAAAAGTGATCACACTTAAGTTCGTATAATCTCCAATAGTTTAAGTTTTTATCAATAGGTATAGTTTTAGAAATTATTTCATGTTTATAACTTATGCTTTCATACTGTTCTATTGCTGTTGTATCATCTAAATTATATAGTGGCAAAAAATTTTTATTATACGATAAAATATTACTGACGAACCTTCCGCAACTATATTCCTTATAATTTAAACAAATAACTTTTTTAGAGTCTTTCCAAGTCATACAGCCATATTGGCTTTAATAGTTTCGTGCGACTTGTAATCAATCAATTTGATATCGTCCATAGTAAATTTGTCGATGTCCTTTATTTCAGGGTTTAGCCAAAGTGTGGGTTGTGGATACGTCTCCCGACGTAATTGTTCGTTCACTTGGTTTATATGATCTTTATAGATATGGGTATCGCCCGTTGATATTATTAGTTCTCCAACCTTTAGATCACAAGTTTGAGCAAGCATATGTGTTAGTAGTGCATAACTTGCTATGTTGAATGGCAGTCCCAAAAAGACATCGACACTACGTTGATACATATGGCAACTCAATTCGCCATTCTTACTGACATAATATTGACTCATAACATGACAAGGTGGCAGAGCCATCTGATCAAGTTCACCTACGTTCCATGCACTCAATATATGTCTACGACCATTAGGATTGTTTTTCAATCCATCAATCAAGTTTTTGACTTGATCGACGCCCTTCCAATCGCGCCATTGCACACCATAAACACGACCTAGATCGCCTTCAAACTTTGCTTTAGGCTTCCAGTAACCTGCCATTGAGTTTGGAGTCCATATGGTTACTTTACTTGTATCACGATAACCGTATGTAATCTCCGCCAGTCTACGTTCATCACTACTTCCTTCAAGAAACCATAGTAGTTCACCTACACAGGATTTCCATGCGAGTTTTTTTGTAGTGATAGCAGGAAAACTTTCACGCAAATCAAAACGTAATTGTCTGGCAAAAACACTAATAGTACCTACGCCAGTGCGATCATCACGCACTTCACCATTGGCTAAAATGTCTTGTAAAAGGTCATGGTATTGCTTCATAAAGTTATTATATATAATTGTAAGATATCATGTTAACTAAATGGCTACATTAAATGAACAAATGATTCGTCGATACGATTTTGGTGTTCAAAAAAAGTTGTAAGTAAGTCGTGGTGTGTATTACATAATTTTAACTTTTCCATACAGTTGTTTACAAATAATTCGCTTTTACCAGATAAATTTATCCCAACATGTTTTAAGTAGTCATAATAAACTTGTGTATTTGGGTGTGGATCATGCGATGCAGTTTCTTCATAGGTATGTACAAAGGTATGCCCTCTTGTTGTTACATCGGTATAAGTTTTTAGATAATCCCAAAGTGATGTATTTTTGTTAATATGGTTTGTAACAAAATTATCGTATGACCCGCGCAATTTAAGATAACGACCCATATCATCAATGGGTAAACCCTCGTCTAGTTTAGCACGTAATGAGTAACTGAATAGTTCTAATTTTTCACAATTTAATGATTGTAACATTCGATGTGTATTATATATTAGTCCTAAGTCTCTTACCAAATACCCTAATGGATCAGCATATTTTTTAAGAAACTTTTCATCGTAAAGTGAATTGGAGTATACGTTTCCTCCAACTAGCCACTTTGATTCTACCCATCTATCCTCCCTAGTGTAGCTACTCCACATTACTATTACTAGGTCATCTTGGTCAAAATTAAAAATGTTTTGCGCTTCTGCAATTTTACAGGCTATAGCCAAGTTTCCTGCTGCTGATCTACCAAAATTATAAAATTTTGCATTGTCACATTCATTGGCAATGATATCAGCCCATGTAGGCCACAAATAGGATGTAAAACTACATCCAAAAGCGAATACTCTTTTATAGTTTTGAAAATTCAAATGCATTTTTATGGTTCTCAAGAATGTTATTAAAATGATAAGGATTTACATGTATTAATTCTTCATATTGTTTTGTTGCTAACTCTTTCCAGATACTAGGAAATGATTCTGTATCAAGTGCATACCTTAGTGCTAATTTTTTGTTATATACACATTTATCAAACAACCTTTTATACATATCGACTTTTTGATTGTATGATAATGAAACTAAAGGCTTAACAGTTTCTACAATCATTTCATAACGTACATTTATATCATCAACATCATCAAAACTATAATCAAATATTTCGTCATATAATTGAAAGCCCAATTGTTGTAGTTTTTTATGGTACCCTTTAGAACCTGCTACAATAAATGGCTTATTAAAAAATAAGGGTATAGCAGTTTTTTCAGTGAGGAAAAAACGATCCTCATGTGTTTCCGGCACAATTTGTATTAAACAATTTTTAAAAACTTCTGGAACAACTTCTTGGTGATAAAGATTATTAGGATCGCTTTGATCTAAGAAAGTTTGCTCTTCTTTCCAATATTGAAAATTATACCAATGTCCTTCATTACGTATGTTACGCCAAGAAAATTTACCATGTTTAAGTATGTCATGTTTTACTAATAAATCTTGTAGTATACAACGATGTACTTTAGGAACTCCATTCATACTAATAAAAGTATAAAGTGGGCTGTAATCTAATCCAGTATTCCAGTTATGTATATTAAAATTATTTTTTGAATTTTCAATGTAAGGCTGACCGTTTACCAAACGTACTAATGTTAGACTCAACCAAAAGGTTGGCCAGTATACAACGTTTACTTTGTTTGTAGATGTAGGAAAAGTGTACAGGTGCTCATCGTCTTTATGTGCACCTGTCATTATTTCAATATCTCTACCATAAGCCTCACATAATCTTAAAAATTTTTCAAAATTTATTGTAAGACCACCAAGTTTATTTGGTTCTGCCTCTACATTACCCAATACACAAATTCTGTCATATGTGGATAAACTGTTTCTAAAATTATTAAAGACTGTATTCCAATCTTCTATCCACATACCCATTGTGCCTATCATAGGTCACAACTTTCCTAGTAGTTTATCTGTTTCTGGTTGAACTGCTTCTGCTATACTTTCTACATTAAGAACAAATTCTACACTAAGAATCTGACTATCATATTCAAATAATTTTCTACTAACTGCCTCTTCAATTTGTTCTGGTGCTAGACCCTGTTCTAAAAACTTTTTTATATTTACTGTTTGTTGTCTTTTTCCCTGTAGTTTTATTACTAACTTTTTAATAAATTCTACAGGGATTTTTTGCTTATCGACATCATCAATAATATGTTCCCATTGCTTTAAAAAATCAGGAGACATTTTTATTACTTACACCGCTACTTTATTTTTTGATTTAGTTGTCTTTTTTGGTTTTACTGGATCAAGACTTGCTGCTTCTTGTAACAAGCGATCTGCTTCAGCCATTAAACCCTTTGCTTCACGACTCATCTTTTCTGCTTGTTGTCGTAAATTATTTGCAAGTGTTTGATCTCCTAAAGCATCACCCGTTGCTTGTACTGGTGCTTTATTTTTATCACCACGTAATCTTTTAGCAACATCAGTTGGATCCTGTAATCCTAAACTTGCATCCATGTCTGCTAACTTCTTAACAGCTTCTTCACCTTGCTTCATTTCATCAAGAATTTTATTGAGTTCATTTAGTTTAATTTGAACTCCGGGCTGAGGTGTCATAACAACAAGTTCAGTACGAATCTTTTTTAACATGCCTTCAGCATGTAACTTTTGTAAAATAATTGCACCATCTTTTGTATAAGTGCGGTTCAATGCTAAAGCAAGGTCTTCACTGTTTTGACCTATATCACTTTCAATACACTTCATCAATGGATCGTGAATGTGCTGGTTCAAAACTTCTGGATATGTAACTAAACACATATGTGGTTCGCCTGGAACCTCTCTAAAAATTATAGCAACCTTACGATCACCATGTTTACCTATATGTCTTAAAAAGGCCATAAAATATCTCCTGTATATGAGATTATTTACTACATATTTATTTAAGTAAATATTTTAAGTTAAGACCATGTAAGTTGGAACAGCATTGCCTCTTGTGGGTCTTCAAAACTAGGATATTCATCAGCATCAAATAAAATACTAGATGACGACTGATTAGGATCAGCACTTATATGAAACCTTCCTGATAGTCTATCAATTATCCAATTATGTGATTCATCTGTGATGGGTATTTTTACAAAAACGAAATGTTTTGGACAAAAATTAATTTGTCTATCGGAAAACCACGTCATTAAATTTATCATATGTATTGATCCACTAATGTGCCTACCCAATATGCGTATTTGTAATCAAAATAACCTTTTTGCTTTGCTAATGCTTCATACATCTTAATGTCTTCTAATTCCTTAACAAAAAGTCTTTTGTCTAATAGGCGTTCTTCTTCTTGGTATTTTTCTAACCTTAATTTTTCATTACGATCAATTTCTCGTTGACGTTCATCAAGATATTTTTGATAGTCTTCCTTAGTCTCATTAAACCTTCTGGTGTAATCAAGTCTTGGAGTTGGTACAAATGGAATAGGTGCAGTCATTGTTCTTTCTTTATTAGTTTATAAAACAGTTCTGCCTTACTTATAAGGTCGGCAAGCCCTGGATTATCTTTACTTGCATTTAATATGTCACGCCACTCTAACCAACGCTCACGATCTTTCTTTTCAGGATCTTCTTGTATGCAAACTCTTTGAGTATAGTCCTGTCCTGGTTTACGTGCATAAATGGTTTTGCCCCCGTCGGGGCTTTCAAATATTGTTAATTCTTCTATGTTCTTTATAATCACACGATGACAACATCCTTCATCTTTACACGGTCACTATAATACTTATAACCGTTTTCACGAATCCAATTTACAATAATTTGTGGTTCGTTTTCAAATAACTCACGTATACCTTTTTCACCGATGCTACTGTTAAAAAGGTAAATCTCATAATGACGTTGATTATTGGCACGTGCCCTCATCATCATTTGATTGAGCGGCAATGTGGGTTTGGGTTCAACAAGTACATCACCTTTTAATATATTCCAAGCCTTACGCTTCTCCCACATATCAACTTCCTTTTCATGTTTGGTTACATCAAGTATGCATTCCAAACCTGTATTGTCCCACATAGCAATAAACTTTTTCATAGTATTACTTCTTGTGATCGTTGTAGAGTGCGAACGTACCAAAGGGCGGCTTCGGGTCAGGGTCACCGTGAATGATCCACGTAGTATCACAATAATTTTCATCACCCCAACTACCAAACGGATAGCCGTCTGTGAATACAATCAGTCGAGTAGGTACGCGACCCTGTTCTTTGAGGTGAGTAAAGATACAAGTGAAGTCGGTACCACCACCGCCCATCAACTCATAGCCCTCAATGCTATCAAGATTCTCGCTAGTAAAAGTTTGCGGGTTATAGACCTCAGTATCAAAGCAAGCAACATTGATACGATAGCCATCAAATGCACTCATCATGCCAGCAACTTCGCTCAAAAATGCACGACCCTGAGTATCGCTGATAGAGCCAGACAAGTCGATGAAAACGTCAACGTCAATCTCTTCGCCGGGAGTCATAGCAGGCATGATCGCATCCATATGCCAACCTCGACGCGACGGGCGAATGAAACTGAAGTCAGTCTTAATCGCACTAGTCAAGTTAGTTTGAATCAACTCACGCCAGGGCATGACAGGGTTAGTCATATCTTTAATGAGACGTTCGACACCAAGCGGCAAACTACCTGCTTCAGCACTGGAGGCAGCATTTAGAATAGCCTGCTTCATCTCCTGCTTTAGAGCCTCGCGTTCTTCAGGTGACATTTTGGGACGTTTGCCTTTACCCTTACCTTCAGGACCATCACTATCGCTGTCACTTTCACCTTCGCCATCACCTTCTTGATCGTCCATATGCTCATCAAGCAACTGTTCGATGAGTTGGTCCATGTCAACTTTCTGAACATTCTTCATCAAGTCATCATAAATTTCTTCACTTGATTTGCCATCGTATTTTGCCTCATAGAGAGCAGGTACGCTAGTAATAAACTGACCCACTTTGTGACGCTTGAGGTCAGCGTTCACAGCATAGTCATTTGCGATATTGAAAATTTGTGGGTCACGTTCACCGCGACGACCCATATGATCATACACCACGTGTAGGACCTCATGCGCTACAAGAAACTCAACTTCTTTAGCCTTGAGTAATGTAATGAATTTACTATTGTAGTAAAACTTTTTGCCGTCAGTGGCAGCGGTCGCACACCAGTCATCAGCATTAATCAACTGAAGTCTAGTAGCAAGATTGCCGAAAAAACTATGACGCAAGAGTAAGCCGATACGTGCAGTCA
>Ga0129333_10004737_pt1 | contig 12735 bp, 7 predicted proteins | sample CPB6_08_DNA_FD_94474 | JGI IMG/M metagenome (GOLD analysis project Ga0129333, IMG submission 94474) | Freshwater to marine salinity gradient microbial communities from Chesapeake Bay, USA - CPBay_Sum_0.6_0.8_DNA | ecosystem: Environmental > Aquatic > Marine > Coastal | place: USA: Chesapeake Bay... | reverse complement strand
TGGGATCCATGTTTTCAAGGATTCCCATGGCTATATCAATTACTGATGTTTTTGGTAGGTTGGACATAACTTGCCTAAGTTAAATTAAGATCAGCCCTTCTTTGGCATTGGTTTCATTTTTGGAGCAGGCATTCCCTTTGGCTTCTTCATTTTAGCCTCTTCGATTTGCTCTGCTTTATCTAACTCGTCTAGCATCTCAAGAACGATATCAAAATGCTCGTTCATGTTAGCCATTATTGTAGCGTCATCCTCTACGGCTGACTCACATAGTGGGCAGCAGCCTTCCTCAGTTATTGACTCAACTACGAGTTCACCGTCAGAATCTTCACCTTCTTGTATAGCTTGAGCTTTCTCAACGATTGACATTAAGTTGCCAAAGTGAGTGTCGATGTTCTCGAAAATAGCATCATCATTCTCTAGCTCTGATTCACAGAGTGGGCAAGCGTCATAGGAAAGAACGAAGTTATCGTCATTCTCTTCTACCTTCTCAGTTGCCTCAGTTGTCTCTGGTGCTACCTCAGTTTGGGAGGTATTTTCATTGAGCTTAACTTTAATGTTAGCTTGAGTCCAGTTAGCCTCAGTAAGAACAGTGTTAATAAAATCTTGATTATCGTCTAAACGTTTTGCCATATGTCACCGAATAAGTTATGTCCTATAAACTATTTATAACTGTCGCAGAAAATTATCATTAAAATTTTAATAAAAATTAAATCTAATTACCTATAAAAATGTTATGAGGAGGTATAGGATCTTCTGAAAATGTTATACTGAGTATCGAACAAGAGCCCCCAACTATAGAATCTGTTGTTTCGGTTGATGGTACTTTTAAATTAGGACCAACAAAAACATTAAATTCTTCATTTACTTCTATTTTAGATGTTCCATGTGCAGTATCCCCTAGCGTATGTGGAGTATAAATATCACCTGAAACAGCTATCAAAGCTTTGCTTTTTCCAATAAAAACATTTCTATTATCTAAATAAGCTGGATTTGGTGCAACAACTGATATGGCAGGCGGAACCCCGTCACTAGTTATTAAATCTAATATACTAAATACTGATCCCATTAAATCTATTCTCCTTAGTTATAATAGGTTGAGGAACTTCTACCTCTGGTATTATTGTTGGGTCGATATAAGATATAGTTTCTTTTGTTGTTCTTAGTACTGGCTTAATTAAGATATCCTTCCAACCAGTCTCTAACTTGTTTAAATAATCATAAGTAGACTCATACAATAAATTTGCTACCTTGTTAAAATTTAGTCTTGAATAAACGTCAAACCACTTTAACTCGACTGGATTATAGGCTAATTTTAATTTTTCTATAATCTCTCCAACAACATAAGAGGTTACTGGTTTATTAACAGTTAACTCCTCTGGCTTCTGATTAGTGTAAGTTTGTTTATAGTAATAAGTATTGTTATACACAGAGGGGTTATAAACATAATAAAACTTATTAGCATACCCATAATAATCTTCAGGTAAATTTGTTTCTAATGCTTCAGTTTCCACCGAGCTAAGAATTTCTAAACTACCTCTGTCTCTTTCCATTATATCTATTGTCGCCTCACCGACAATTACTCTTTCAACAATATTGTCAGTGAAATTTCTTAGTTTAGAATTTCCGTGATAAGGATTATGCTTGCTTCCACATCCCGGAACCACAACTATTGCGAAAGGTAAAGATCTTGTTAATATCAAATCTTTATTCAGAGTTCCACTTAGATTTAAATTGAAATACCTAAAAGTTATATCATTCTGTATGAAATCAAATCTTTGAGTATCTTTAATGTAATATGCAAAAGGATCTCTAAAATCAATGTTAAACCTGCTTACACTATAACCATAATTGTAGACATGACTTTGAATGTCCACATTATTGGTAATTAATCGATAGGTAGCCTTTAGCTTATCTACCAAAGGATTATCTTTTTCTAAATCCTGAATAGAAGATAAATCTAAAGCAAAATACATAGGCTCTAAAGTTCCCGAAAATTCATAAGAGTCTATAAATTCATGCTGATTAAACAACGAAGATGCTACAAACGTATATCTAGGATCTACATTAAATGCTTTAAGAGCAGCATATCTTGCTGACTCTGGGACTAATAATGATCTATGTATTTCTGTGTTTAAAGTTAACTTAGATTCATCTTCGTTGTAGACAGAAATAAAATACCCATCACCTACTCCTATAGGAACATATTCATTTATGTTACTTGCATCTGATTGGTATATTGCTATCCCTGCATCCTCTAAAGGCAATTGAATGTCTGCACTTGTGTTAATAGAAATGTTCGCGTCAATGTCTGTATTTAATCTTTTTTGCCTCAGTATTTTAAATTTACTTTGCTGGTCGTACAGTACTGGGTCTGCAATTATTGATTGATTTGTGACAATACCTAATCCAGCCGACTCCTGAACATCTAGTGATTCTGACTTTTTATACCTAATAAAAGTATCTTTACTTTGTTTTTCTGCTAAGTTTATATAAAAATTTGGATCAAATTCATCTAATTTATTTGTTAGTAATAATTTTAATATAGTATCATAAATTGCAATAGGATTAATTTTAGTATTATCTACAGTATGAATAAAGTTAATTGATTTTGTTAAAGATGGGTTTAAACTTATAGCTATTTTTGGAATAGTTATATTTATAAATGCTTCCTCATTCCAGTAATCATTGTTGCTGTCATAATGATTTAGAATATCATAAACTTCTTTTGCAATGTAAGAATTAAAGATGTCTAGTCTATAATCATTTTTAACATAATTAGTTTGAGGATTAGGTTTCTTTTTATAAAAATTATAAACTGGATCGTAAACGTTCGTATCTTTTGTTTTGTTTAAGACAAAAGTTTCTTCGGATGTAGCATCAAATTGTCTTAATCCTAAATCAATAACTGTAGTAGCATCTACTCCAGTTAAAACTATTGGTATCTGCGGGTCAAAGGGTTGGGTAGTAGCTAATAAATATTCATCTATACATTGTTGTAAAGAAGTGTACCTACATGATTCAAATCCATTTTGACCATAAATTTCAATTTGAGTGCATTGTCTACACCTAGGTATATTTCTCTCTGTCACTCCTTTATATCTTGATACATATGGCTGATTTAATACTCCGGTAGTTCCAGTAGTTTGAGGTGGATCAACTTGTCCAACAGTTAGAACTGTACCTACGCTAGTAACAGTTACGTCAGCACACCTAGGTTCTCTACAAGTGTTATCACAACCTCTTAGCTTATTACAATCATTTGTAGTAGGATCATAAGGGTCAAATTTGCATTGAGAACAAATAGTGCCAGTAACTTGAAACGGTGGATTAGGACAAGATCTAGTGGTCTCTACACACTTGTATAAACACCTATCACTTTTGCATGAAAAATAGCAACTTTCAGAACTATTATAAATGCACTCAGGGTCTGATCCATCGTAATTACATTCAATACATTCTCTAATTTGTATTGTAATTTCTGAGGAATCAGGACATGATTGTACAGAAACTGGGGAGCACTTGTATCCTCTCCTAGTCCCTGTAGTGGAAGGTATTGCAGGTCTTACTGTAGTGGGGCCATAGGGATCATATTCTTGTCTACATAGCTCTGTATTCGTGCAATTCAAAGCACATCTAGCTGCTGTATCATAAGTATCAGGAGGTAGAGGGTTTGGTCTATTGGCTACTGGTAATTGCTCTACACAGGACCTAGTTGTAATAATACCAAACAATGGCGGTGGACACGGTCTTTGATCAGAATCTACACATCTAAATAAAGATAGAGCACAGGGAAATTGCCCAAAAGCATTTGCTTCACAATCAGCTTTAGATTGATAAACATTTGCGGATCTGGGAAACGTTCCTGCGCTTTCTATTTTTATGCACTCTCTAGATCTTTCGTTTTCACATCCCCTAAAACCTTCGCTTAGTTGACCTGTGCAAATACACACCCAACTTTCAGGGTCTTGAGGTAACCAAGGATCATAACTCGGAGGATCATTAGGTCCATAAATTATAATTCCTCCTCCCGTATTACCGGGATTTTGAGAAGGTATAAACCTTAAAGGTTTTCTTTCCCCACAGTTGAAAAATGGGATCTGACTCATGTTCAACTAATTCTTGCATTTTGAACTGTAAAAGTTATATCTTTTACTTGAATTCTGTTGCTTACAGCTACTACAATTTTTATATCAGTTCCTCTATTGTAAGTAAAAGAAGCCGATCCTCGGAATAGTCTTCGTATAAAAGTTCCGGGAGTTTGTCCAAGTTGTTCATAAGCAAACCCTATTGGAGTTGCGTTTCCTGTGGGAGCTACAATTGTAGCTGGGGTGTTGCTAGACCTATAAGCTATTGCTACTGTTTTAAAGTCTACATTAAATTGTGACATTGGATTAAAGTCTACAAAAACTTTCCATCCGGGGTATATTGTATTATCTGCAAACTGCGTTGGGTTTTCCACATAGGGAAATGAAGTAGGTAAAGTAGAATTAGACCACATGAAAGCATTATTTATACCATCTTCGACATTTGTAGGAAATGTAGAAATCCATTCTGGCGACATATAAGTGGGCATTAATTGTAACCCATTATAAGGAATAGTTCCTTGACCAACTTTATACAACCATTCTGCTCTTAATACTGGATTATTTAATGTATAGCCACCATTACCGGGAGGAAGATTTCTGTAAAGCTGTGTTAAAGGACCACCATCTTGGTTTCTTGCAACTTGAGAGAACAGATTAAAAGACTTAGGTTTAACATTAGAAATCAAAACACTCCAGTCTCCGATTGATCCCTGATTTCCTACGAAAGCAGGGAATGAGCTTATAGAAAATACGAAGAATCTTACAAATGGATTATCTGTTAAGTAAACTCCATCAGAGAAAGGGTTTGTAGTTGAATTACTAGCCCAGTTTTGTAAGTTAGTAGCAATATCTGACGGAGCTAGAACAGAAGTTTGAGCTAACGAAGTACCTCCACCACTAGGCCACAATGCAAAATATCTACCACCGAATGGATAACTCCATTTATTTGTTATTTCTAATTTATTTAATATGCTACTGGTAACTATATCAACCTCAGTCACTTGATACTGATCTTTTAATAATAATTGAGTTGAAGTACCTCCTCCGGTTCCCCCTCCACCAGTATTACCAGTTCCAGTTGGGATTAATGAATCAAGTTGATCTTTTAATTTTTTTAGTTCGTGCTTTACAAAGGATTCACTAGCAACAGGATTCATCAAGGATACTGAGGGTATCGCCGCCGCTATGCCAGCTCTTTCATTGTAAGCTAATTCTGTAGTTCTAAAGAATGGACGGATATCTATGATATCTGAGTTACTAATTACTTGTACGTTATTATTAATTGAATCTTTTCTAACGACAACATAAGCAATTGGAAGAATTGTTTGTCCTACTAATGCAACGTGTTTACTTGGTAACCACTCAGCTAATAGTGGGGATATATTAAGAAGGTCATCCGGTGCTGGGAAAGATCCATGTACGTTTAATTGTTTAAAACCTAGATCTGTGTTTAATTGATCCACAGCCTGTGCTACAATTTGATGTCTGTTATTTGTGTCTTTAGGATTAGCTATAAACCACTTAGATCCTTCTTTATAAGATATTTGAACTCCCGCCCCTTTTAGAACACCTAACTCTGGTTTTAGTATCTTTTTAGGAACACTATTGTTTGGGGAGTTCCCGTAATTAGATGTTTGATTTGGATCTACTAAATCAAAGTCAGAGATATAAGTTCCAGTTTGATCTACAGGCTTTGAATATATAAATAATAAATCTATTCTGGAACTTACTATATTTCCAAAAGGATTTAATTTTACATCTGCTTCATTAAAGTAACTAAAGTCATCGGAATCAAAATTAGGTACAACTGCACTAAGTTCTTCAGGAACGTCAACCACTGCAGTTCTAGCTATTCCTCTCCATCTTTTTACAAACTCTGTATCTCCATAAAACAAGTCTCTGGCATATTGAGTAATTCTATGATTAAGTCCTCCTGCAGACTGATGTTCCTCTGTGGCAGACAGTTCTGAAACTCTTGCATTAAAAGAGAGTCTTCTTATTGGATAGGAATCGGCTAACCCCGTACCCCATAGGAAACTAAAAAAACTTGGGTAAACATCTGTAGGATTTAAATTTAGTTGAGTCCCATTATAACCAATATCACCTCTTATCGGAGTCCACTCTAATGGATTAAATATAAAATCTGGATTATAAGTATATGGATTTACAAACCCTCTTTCAGCAAATCCGTTCATTGATAAAGAACTTGCTGCTATTGTAGATCTTAATCTGTTTAAGATAGATTGAATTGCTGGGTTATTAGATTCAGCAACGTCCCAACTTGCATACTCACCAAAACTTGATGCAGTAATTCTACTTATAACTTGTAAGGGAGTTAGATCGTAAGCATCATTTATTCTAGCTGTAAATCTTCCGGGGTTAACAAATACAACATTAGGTCTGCCCGTCCCTACTTTTGTAAATGCTTTTAACTCTTTAAAATTTTCTCTGGTGATACCAGAAGTTGTGGTGGCTAACAAATTTTCAAAGTTAGTGAGATCAACATCAACGGTTGCTGTCTCTAAACTATTTTTTAACCATTGAATATTCTCTTCCAATTGTTTTATTGGAATATTATCTACATCAACGTGGTATGGATCATTTTCTTTATATTTACGAATAGGGTCCGTAAACCTAAAAGGATTGGTATCTCCAGCAAAATTAATATTTAATTGAGGCATTTTAGTTATCCCTGTTCAAATCGAATGAATTAAGTGTATGTATTCCAAAACCTATTTCTTTGGATGTAGTGTTGGAATCTCCTCCACCACTTCTATTAGCATAATATATAGAAACAACTTTAGGAGCACCCGATTTTCCTGTAGCACAGTGTTTTGCGTTAGCAAATATATTTGCAGCAGACTCATCTAAAAACACCCTTGCTGAATTAGGAGCGTGCATCATTCCTCCGTACAGTTGCCATGTAGGGCTTTGTTCCCCCGGAGTATAAGCAAATCCAGTATCTGCTGCTTTAAATATGCCACTGTTAGTAAATCGATAGGATGGAGACTCAGTATATCTTATTGCACCTCTAAACAATGCTGATGTTGCTGACACTGGAGGAGTGAAAGCTCCAGATGTCTTTAAATATCCGGGAGGATTATAGCCTTGTGAGAATATCTGAGAAATCCATCCATACTTAAAGTAATTATTGTTAAGTGAAGTCGAGTAAGGAGAGGCTGATACAATTGTTAGCAAGTTACAAATAGGATCGGTAGAGAAATATAACCTAAAAGGACCTTGGTTAGCAAAAGAGCTAAGGAACAATCCTGAAACATTTTCAATTGAGGACGGACCAGACCCCGCATAATCTAATAAAGCCGCGCTTAAAGTATATGGATCTTCATTATAGGGATATGCAGCACTAACAACAGAGCCACTAATAGTAGCATTATCCTGTAATGAAGATAACCAAACTCCGTAGGATCCATGGTATCCTACATCTGGTGGGAAAGTGGAGCTTAAACTGCAATAGGAAGCATTTAATTTAGAATCATCGGCTATATTCCAAATAAATAATTTATTGCACAAACCACCTTGTTCTATGGGAGCTATTCCATCAAAGAATAGTCCTGAAGCATTCCACCATCCTGTGGGGAAATCTACGCTCTTTACATTTACAATACTATTACTAATTGCTCTAACACATACCCCTCCTCTTGTCACGGAACTAAAGTCATAGTTATTAGAAGTTCTACTTAGTAAATAATAAGGGGCGGGCTTTCCATTAATGACATCACCATAAGTAAAAGTGTCATTTGATGTTAGTGTTAGTGTGTTAGATCCAACAAATAAAGGATTTGGATAAAACTGTAAAAACCCTCCAGAGACAGCGGAGGCAAATGAAGTTACTGTATAATCCAGAATATCACTGCCAATAGCAGCAGTTCCTGCCGCTGTCTTGGGCCATGATTCAAAATAACTTCCTAAATCTTCAATATTTAAATTAGAATTTTTGTTAACAACGAGGCAAGACCTTCTTGCATGTAGTTCAACCATTGTGTGATTTCCTGCATCGCTAAGATTAAATTCATTAATTTGTAATGAATTATTATTTTCATCTCTATGAGGAGTTAGATTGATTGTTGAATTATTTTCAGCAAGAATGTCTATAGCATATTCTCCAATACAGGTAGGTCCTTGTATATCAACTTTAGAATTATTGTCTACGATAATACCACATGAATACCTAGGATCATCATCATAGGCTCCAAAAATAGTTGTAGCATGATTTTTAGATCCTTTTAATATTGCATTAGAATTATTTTTTACGGATACAGGATGCTTTTTTCTTCCTCTTAAATAAGGATGAATCATTATAAGCTTTGAGGAATTTTCTACGTCAACAGCATTTTGTTTACAATTTAATAAATAATGCAAACCATATTTTGTTGGTATGCTGGTAGTTTTTAAATATGAATATTCAGATTCATTTAATTTTATATGTTGTCCATTTAGGTTAAATGAGAATTGATATTCTGTTGAGGTGGGCTTTATTAAATTCTTGTTATATATTAAAGAGCTTTTATTTAAAAGCATACCAATTCTTGTGTTTTCTCTTATTGTATACTTATCAAGAATTAGTTTAGAATTTTCTGATAGCAGCCCTACTGTATTTTGTCTAGCTTTTAATCTTCCATCCCAGTTTAAATTTGAATTAAGTATTCTAAATCCACAAAGATTATTTAATTCACAAATTAATGTTGTTGAAAAAGACCCAGATTTTCCTCCAGTGAGATTAGAATTTATTAAAACAATTCCGTTGGCATTTCTGCTAAAGTTAATTGGATAATTTAAACCATAAGAAAGAGACCCAAAAGAGCTAACTGCGCTAAACACTGGATCAGTATCAAATTTTGCTTTTTCAAATTCTGAAGTAGAACTAAATTCAATTTCAGAGTTAGTAGCTATTAATCCAGCAGCAAAATCTCTTACGTCTCTATAGAAGTTTTGATCGCTGCTAGGATCAATAAGTCTTTGATCATTGATATAGTTATAGTTTCTATAAGCTCCTATACCTCTTGTAATAATTACCTTAGAATTAGAGATGTTAAAACCAGCATTAGTATTTTTTACGCTTACACAATTCTCTAGGTAAACTTCTCTACAGTTAGCTATTTCAAACCCATTCTTGTTTTTTGTAGTATATCCACTACCATCAACAAAAATATTTCTTACAAATATAGGACCATCACAATTTGTGATTAATACTTTTGAAACAGTGTTTCCATAGAACAGACCAACCATTCTATTGAAGTTAGAATCTTCTGTTGCTGATGCTGGGATATATTGAATGCCTGAATCTTTATCATAAGCACTTATGTCATAAGCACTGACTAAATGATTATTGATAGCTTCAGAAGTGTATTCAAAAGCACTCAGATTGATTACTTGATTATTTGATCCTATTGGACCTGTCTTAGTAAAATAAGTTGCTCTGGTATTTAAAGCTTCAGAAATTACGGTTACAAATCCGTTTAGTTCATTATTTAATCCAGTTAAAGCAGTTGTATCATATATGGATTTATTCAAAAATTCTGATTTAGCGTCTAAGAAATGTTTTCTTGGAGAAAAAGAAACGTTGTAAGTTGATGAAGGAAGGATTGATGATAATGAACTAATTAAATTATAAGGAGTATCAGTGTAATCAGACCCTAAGTTTAGAGATGATAAGTTAAATTCTGGTTCTGCTTTTGCAAAAACTTTATTGACTATCTCTAATGAACCTTGAGGACCGCATTTAATATTTTTTAAATGAAGTTCACCTAAGTCACCTTTATTACAAATTTCAATTATTACTGGATAGTTTAAAACTTGAGGAAGAGCTTCTATAGCTTCCTCAAGTGTTTCAAAGTTATTTCTATTGTACTCATACTCAGCGGGGTCGCCTCCAGCAGAAACAACAAGGCATACTCCGGGAAGACTTGATGTAGGATGACCTAATTGCTCCCATAAGTAATAGGTTCTTTCATCTAAATCATAAAGTGGGAGATTGTCCTGTTCCCAATTATAAAAACTACTAGTATCAAATTTTGTTACTTTATCAGTCCAAGAATGATAAAGTTTTAAAGAACCACTAGCAGTATAAAAATCGTTATGTATGAATACCATATCTTACCTTAAAAGTTTAAAGTCCATCTGAAAACTAATCCAAAGTCATTTGTTTTTCTAATATTAGAAATTACTTTATAAGCAACTAAAATTGGAGCAGGTGTAGAAAATGCAAATGGATTTTTCATGAACAGCCCTAGTTCATTTATGGAAACATCAGAACCATTCCTACTTAAATTGTTACAAGAATTTTTATCTAAAGTTAAAGTATATCTTACAGACTTTTCATTTATTCTAGTAATATTATGAGTTGGGATTAAAGAATACCATACTGGCTGAGATATAAGTGAGTTTGCGAACTGATTAGCCGAGACAGCGACTAATTCACCCTCTGCACCAACATACTCAGAAAAACTAGATAAAGGCCCACTTAACTGGTAAGTTGTGCTAACTTCATTTGAAGTGACACCGGATACTCCTAGTTGGAATCTATCAATTTGATAGTCTAAAACTGAGTTAGATCCTGACAAACCAAAGAAGCAGGAAAGTCCAACCCCCATACCAGAAACAATAACGTTATGGTCATCATAAACAAGTTCCTCAGTTCCATTATCGAAAACTTTATGAACTGTTACATGCCCATTAATATTTAAATAATCAAATATATTCATTTATAAAAACCTTATTGTCCATTGATATAACACATACTTATTCCAGTCGGAGTCTACCGGAGGGTTTCCATTGTTAAATAATGTATTAAACCCACCTAATCCTGCTGCTAATCCAGTACCATCATTTATATATAAAAGATCTTTGTTGAAAGTCTTTTTAGCAAAAAGACGATATTTTCTTATATTATTTAGGGCATTAAAAGCAAAAGGCGGCTTATGTCCTTCAGCTAACATAGCTTTGACATCTAAGCACCATAATCCTAAATGATAAACGCCCCCATACAAAAGTAGAGATCCTGCATCCCCGGCATCAAGCCTCCAAGCAACTGGGACCCTTCCAGTAGAGCTAAAATTATTAGGTAAGTTTAGTAACACCCCACTAGTAAACTGGCCTGCTGTAGCTGCTGCTTTACCTTGGGCCCCATTTAAGGGGGCAAAGGTTAAAAACCCTGACACATCCATTAATCCATATTGATTGTAAGTACTACTTAATGTTCCTGAATATATTATTTTGCTTAATGGATCATCATAAGATGAAACTACATAGTAATCTACACCTCCAGAAGGAGGGAAGCACCCGAGAACCCTATAGTTATCTGAATAAATAGCTTTAATTGCATGATTAGCGCAGTGTCCTACATCTAACCCAGAAAAACCACTATTAATAGTTCTGCAAGAATCTTTTTCTAATCTTTTATCTAATGGATCTGGGTATTTAGGTAATAGCTTATATCCGAGGAGAGCAGAAGCTATAGCTGATGAATGATAGGAAGAGACAGATAGAGGCTCATAAGATTGAACAACTATAGCACTATAATCTGAGAGATATAAAAAATGAGCATGGTGATTAAAAGCACTAGGATCCTTCCCATAAGATATGGCTTGAAAAGTAAAATTAGAAGTATCCAGCAATGCTGAAGCAGAAGGAATTTTAGACAGACTAGGAGACAGAGTTAAGAAGTCTACAATTATCTCTCCTGCTTGATCTACTATCATTTTAATTCTCTATTTCCAAGTAGTTAATTAAATCAAATCCATAATCTACTTTTGTATTAGGTAGCCAATCTGGGGATATTCTGTAATTTAATCTACTACCTCCATTTGCCTCAAACTTACTTTGAGTTACGGAAGCTATTCTACTGGCTAAACCTAGTTGAGATTGAGTTCCTGTTATTTCGGTAAAGTATTTAAGTATATAATAGATTTTTTCTTTATCTAATTGAAGCCTATATTGTTTTTTATTGAAGTCACCTACAGGAAAATAATTACCAATTGAAGAGACTAAAGGCTGGCTCCATTTGTTTAACGTAGTGTCTATTACATTAATACCTTGTAGGTATAATGACTTACTCCATTGCAAAGGTATTATTTCAATATAATAATTTTGATTTTTTCTATGAACTTGTTGGTAAGTTTTGTAATAATCATTTGAGACTCTTATTGGCTGATTCTTAGTATCAAATGTTATTGATGCTTTTGTAAAGTCAGATTCAGTCAGATCATATAAGCTTAATTCTGAAATTAAATTTGACCTGCATAATCTTTCAGTAATTGTGACATCCTTAGTTGTTACAGGAGAAGTTAGTATATGACAATATTTATTTTTTACAGAAGATATTGATATGTCTTCTGACTTTATGAATTCCCATTTCCTCTTTGGAGTATACACCCAAGTCCCACTAAGCTCATAACCAGTATGAATCCAAATACCGAAAAGACCTCCACCTAATTCTCTTAAATCATCATTTGCTATTAATGAATTTATTTCTATTTTAAAAGTATGTTCTGGTATTAAAAAATTAGTTTGAATTGGATTGTCTAAATTTTGATAAGTTTTTAGATCTAATCTTACTCTTGATGTAGGGCTATTTATTTCAGAATTTGATGTTTTTATTTTTAGAATTGTTTTATTCTTAAAATAAGGATCA
>Ga0129333_10004736_pt1 | contig 12737 bp, 9 predicted proteins | sample CPB6_08_DNA_FD_94474 | JGI IMG/M metagenome (GOLD analysis project Ga0129333, IMG submission 94474) | Freshwater to marine salinity gradient microbial communities from Chesapeake Bay, USA - CPBay_Sum_0.6_0.8_DNA | ecosystem: Environmental > Aquatic > Marine > Coastal | place: USA: Chesapeake Bay... | reverse complement strand
TTAGAATCGATTCCTGTACCATCAAGATTATCAACCGCTTCTTGTGGATAAATCAAACCATCTACACCAGTCGTGGTAGGTAATAACAAATTGTAGTCAGGTGTAGTTGTTATATACAAAGAATCTGCTCTTTCGTTTTCTATCATATCTATTGTATCTTCTACTAAGTCACTGTTGTTAACATAGTCAATTCCTGGTGTAACAAATACATTTATATTAACCGCTTCAGGATTAGCAAAGGTTCTGATACCAAGTAAGTAAGCGTAATAGTCAGTGTTAGCGTATTCTCTTGTACCGTCACCAACAGTAATTTGTTTAAACGCTCCCCAACCAACTGCTGAAGGGTATCTTGTTGTTGCACAAGCCCCATTTAAGTAACCAGTTCTACCTAATTGGTATTTATCGGCGTTTGTTCTTCTTTCTCTGTAAATATCCCAACCATCAAATCCGCCTTGTACAAGTAAAGTAAATTTACGAGCAAATAAACGGTAGTAAGGGTTTGTTTCAACAGTAGGTTCAGAACTGAAAGAAGCATCACCTACGTAGAAACGAGGAGTACCACTTGTTGCAAAAACGTTAGCGATTGTAATACCACTTGCGTTTTTGTCCATGTGGAACCCTTTAGTTCTATATAACCAAGGAGATGATTCAGTCGCAAAACATATGTTTGAAGGATTTCTTTTACCTTTATATTCAAAGAAGCTTGGGTCATAACCGTAATCGGCACTTGTAGAAAACCCTAAGAAAGTTTTTCTTATATTATCACCTGATGATAATCCAGCGTCGTCTGTACCTGATGGTGTACCAAAAGGTGGATTGAAAACTAACTCACCTGGGTAATCATATTTAGTTTTAATTATAGGGAATGGCGATTTTGCTCCTGCATATTCTCTGAAATTATATCCTTCAAATCCACAAGGTAATGAATCGATTGGTGCGTCTTCATTCATTTCAACCATTACATATCTTGATTTCAATTCAAACTCACCGTCCAAAGTACCAATTTTTTTGGCGATAAAACTATTTTCGCTTGGATTCATAGTACAGTTTGTGAATTTTTCTAACACAACAGGATTTGAATCTGTATCGTAGTAATCACGAATTAAAACTGTAAATGTTTCATTTGCGAAAGATATATCAGATATAGATATTTTAACTTCTGTGTTGGCACTGTTCCCGTCAGAAATTGTGTAAAATTTAAATAAGTTATAAACTTTGGAACCTCTAACTTCAGAAACAACCCATGGACTTTCAGGTGATTGATACTTTTCTAAGTACCAAGCAATTGATGTTGGATCTTCGCTTTGTGCTTCAGGTAATGATATTAAACCACATTTTAAACCTCGTATGTAACCTTTGTTATACGCCCATCTTAAAAGTGATTGGAATCTTTCTTCCACAAAAAGTGGTACCACATTTCTTGGTTTACCAAAGTTACTTGTTCCGAATACTTTTGTAAGATATTCTGAATCCGAATTTGCGAACGACGTAACAAAAGTAAAGTTGTTACCTAAGTAGTTAGTCGCATTTATTGCAAATTTAGCAAATGGATTTTTTAATACGCCCGAATATTGACCTGAACAATCCATTGTAACATCAGTCAAACCAGTTATTTCATATCTTGGGTTCACGTCATCGCTGTAATCCGCAATACCTCTTGATCTTAGTGTTGCAATAACCATGTCATCATAAAGAGTGTATGAATTACCGGTATAATAATATATCATACCTATAACTGTTCCTGAGTAACAATCAACAACAGTAGTAGTAGTTGTTGTAGTAGGAACCACAGGTGTTGGTGTTATACAAGGATTTGTAGTCGTTGACGTAGTTGTTGGAGGAATTGTAGTTGTAGTTATTGGATTAATTGACGTTAACCCTGAAACAACAGACCAAAATGAATAACCCGAATAATTACTATTTCCTGTGTTTTCAAACAAAGCATAGTACCAAGTATCATTAAATGGTGATAAGAAGTTTGTTAAGTTACTAGAAGGTGATGGTACATTAAACACATTTGTAGAAGCTGTATATCCACTTGACAACATGTCATAATCATCACCATCAATAGTACCGAAGTAAGCAATAGATGTATTTTGAGAAAGAGGATTTAAAATTCTTTGATATGTAAAAAACTGTAAATCTTCTAATAAAGTCGAAGTATTACCGTTGAACTGTTCATATTGTGATGTTAACAACGCTTCTATTTCTGCAGGAAAGGCTCCGAAAGAAACAGAACTTGGTGAGTTAGTACAACCTGTAAATGCCACTTGAAAAGGTAATGTCTTAGCTGACACACAAACATCCTGACAATCTATTGTTACTGAACTCAAACAATAAGGTGCCAATGTGGAAGGATCTAAGTTAGCGCTTGTAATTATTGACCAAGAAGGACCCGCATCATATCCCGATAAACCTAAAACTCTAGTTACAAATAATTGATTAGATTGTTGTAAATATGATTTGGCGATGTATGCCGCTTCATATTTAGGAATTTGAGTATTTACAAATTTTTCAGGTGAAGTAGGACCAAAGTAAGATTGGAACTCATCATAGTTTTTAATGAAAATAGGTTCGAAGGCCGGACCTTTAAGTGTTTCTCCGACAATACCTAAAGTTGTAACACCAACGCTTTGTGCGACAAAACTTAAATCTACTTCAGAAGTATAGACACCAGGTGAAACGAAAATTTTACTGTTAGTTGCCATATTTTTTAATGTTAGTTTATTATAATTTATTTTTTATATAAATACCGAGATTTTATGCAAAAACTTTACTTATATAAAACTATTTATATCTTGGTAGGTTTTTTTTCTACCTTTTTTCTACCTATGAATAAAGAACCAAAAAAAATAAAAAATTTAAAAATTGATCCAAAAGTTCACGATGTTCTTAAAAAGTATTGTGATAAAAGAGGGATTAAAATGTATAGATTTTTGGAAAACCTGATTTTAGAAAAATGTTCAGAAAAAAAAGATTTATACGGAGAATAGTTAAATTAGTTTTTGTTGTAATACTAACTTAGCGTTTTTTGTACCATCATTTTTTGTTACATCTATTTTTAAAATGTCATTAGTGTTGATTTGGATTTCTGAAATATCATTACCATAGAAGTCATCATTTATATAAACACTATATGTAGATATGTTATCGACTTCAGCAACTGTCATATCAGAAGTAAAAAATATTTTGTCTGAAAACGTGTTTACCCCAACTTTAAAAGGAAAAGTTAAATTTGTTGGTAACTCTTGATTCTTTTTTGGTTTTTGTTTCTTTATGGAAGTATCAGTTTCATAAATTTGCATTGTCCTTACAATTGCAGGTTGTACAACAAATTCATCTTCATCAAGTAAAAATCCCTGTAATGTCATTGGATATTTCTGAATATAGTATTTTCTTTTTTCTAAATCTAAAACTGATTCATCTGCTATGTCACCCATAACAATCGGAATATAATGACCTTTTATTTTTTGGTAAGCTTGTCTAGATGCAAAAAGTTCCATTATTGTTTTGTTGAACTCATTCAACTCTCTCATACGGTTACAAATAATCACTACAGTATAGTTTATTTGGATTGGTACAGGTTGGGGAATTTTATATATATCCATACCATGTCTTTGACCGTCCCAAGTAGGAACTTGAGCATAATGATATAATCTTTTGTTAGGAATATTATATTTTAATTGTGGATCACCAAATTTAACTTCGGGTTGTCTAACAACAGTAACAAAAGGAGGTTCAGCATTTTTATCAATATTTTGGAATTCCCAAGTTTCGGTAAACTGAGCCCAGTTCTGTGTTGTTATAAGAATATCGACGACAGATATTTTTTTTCCTTCGATGGATATTGTCATGTTATCTTTTACAAATTCCAAAAAACCTTTATCTAAATCTGCATGTAATAAACCTTTTGGTAAAAAAGTACCATGTTCAGCAATCATGTCTGCTAACTGATGTCTTCTTTCCAACGGACTTACACCATTTTCTAATGGTATATATTTTTTTATTTTTTTAGGTAATCCCATATCTTTTTATTATAATCCTCTGAACTCATTTGATGTAACAGGTGATGCAATTATTGTTCTATAAAATGGCTTATACCCTTTATATGTATGTTTTATATCAGAAATCACACGACCATCATTGACAACTGTATAATATCTTACAAAGTTTTCGCTATCGTAATAACCCACATAATCACCAAAACTTATTTCTATGTTTAAATCTTCCAAAGTTTTCAAGTAAACAGACATTGTAATGTTACCTGGTTCTACTTGATCAATTTTAGTAGATCCGATCATTTTATTTTCAGGTGCTGCTATAGCAACATAGGCATTAAATTCAACAGGTGGATGAAAATTTATACTGTCGGATAAAGTTTCACCATAAACATCGTCAGTTTTTGTTTTTGTTCTATCAACTCTATAAAGTACACAAGTATAATTCATATCACCATTTAACCACTCTTGACCCATAGATACTTCAAGTGAAAAATCTTTTTCACCAAAAAATTTACCTAATCTAGTTATTGGAACTTTACTATCCATTTTGATGTTTTATTGATAAATATCTTTTTTTTGTTTATTTTTTTAAAAAAAGTTTTGTCTAACAGTAAGCAATTAATAGAACACCAAGCATTAGAGCTATTAGATACATATAGTGGTGCCAACAATTATATTTTGTTTCTTAAAACAAAAAAAGAAAATAATAAAAAGTTTTACCCAACGAGAACTCAAGCCGACTATATAAACAATTATTATAATGTACAACCAAAAGTAGCAAGAAAGTGGGTGGACTTGGACACGTATTTTGCTAAAAAATTTTCAGAAGAAAGATATCTTTTAGAAGTACCTAATAAAATATACGTCGAAAAACTTTTAGTGGAAAAAGAAAAATCTTACCATATTTGGGGTAAATTTTTTGAAAAAGATGTTCTTTCAGAATTTTGGGTACCCAAATCCGCACTAATAAAATCACACACTACTGACATCGTTGAAATTAGTTATGATAAATATTCACATAGACCACCACTTTCACATCAAAAAGAAGCAATAGAAAAATTAGTAGGTTCAAGAAGGTTTATTTTAGCGGATGATATGGGTCTTGGAAAAACAACATCAACTATAATTGCAGCACTAGAAACAGGTGCAAAAAAAATTCTTATTATTTGTCCTGCGTCTTTGAAAATAAATTGGCAAAGGGAAATACAAAACTACACCGAAAGATCTGTTTTTATATCAGAAGGAAAAAAATATTCAACAGAATCTGATTTTGTTATTGTAAATTATGATATATTAAAAAATTTTCACGACCCCAAAGAAAAGGAAAATTCATTACTTTTAAAGTCACAGTTCGAGTTGGTTATTTTAGATGAAGCACATATGGTGTCAAACGCACAAGCCCAAAGAACCAAAATTATAAATAGTTTCGTTAAAAACATAAAAAGGGTTTGGTTACTTACGGGTACACCAATGACATCAAGACCGATGAACTATTATAATCTTCTAAATATTATAGAAAGTCCTGTTGCCCAAAATTGGATGGCTTACGCAATAAGATATTGTCAAGGGTATCAATTTAACGCGGGTAAAAGAAAAGTTTGGAACGTTACTGGTGCGTCTAATTTAGAAGAATTAAAAGACAGAACGTCTAAACAAATATTGAGAAGACTAAAAGAAGATGTTTTAGATTTACCTGATAAAATTATAACACCCGTTTATTTACGATTGAGATCTAAAGAATATGAAAATCTTATGGGTGAGTATTATGATTGGTACGATAAAAACCCCAATGAATCTTCATCCCTTACAGTTCAATTTTCTAAACTTATGAAAGTTAGAAAAGTCATAGCAAATGAAAAAATAAGTCAAACTATAGAATTTGCAGAAAACATATTAGACCAAGGTAAAAAAGTAATTATTTTTACAAACTTTACTGACACCCTACAATCCATATATCAACATTTTGGGAAACAAGCGGTTTATCTTGATGGAAGTTGTTCAAATTCAGTACGACAACAAGCGGTTGATTCTTTTCAAAATGATGAAAAAATAAAAGTATTTGTAGGTAATTTAAAAGCCGCTGGTGTTGGTTTGACATTAACATCTGCGGAAGTTGTAATTATGAATGACTTATCTTTTGTACCTGCAGAACATTCTCAAGCCGAAGACAGAGCATATAGATATGGTCAAAAAAACAACGTTTTGGTTTACTATCCTATATTCGAAAACACAATCGAAGGTGCAATTTATGATATACTAAACCATAAGAAAAAAATAATAAGTACTGTAATGGGTGATGGTGATTCAGAAAATATTGGTGACGTTGTTGAAGAAATTTTAAATCACATCAATAAAAGATAATTTTTTTATTTTTCTTTCATATTTATAAATAAAAAAATTATGAACAGATATAGTGAAAAAAGAATAGAAAACGTTCTTCGAAGAATTTTAAAAGAAGAAGAAATAAATCTTGCTGCGGATGTGGAGCTTCTAAAGACACATAGTAACATACCTGGATGTGATCCTGCTAGATTAGATTTCCAAAAATGTTCGACTGAAGCTTTCAAAACATTACCAGCTCCTGAATTTGTAAAATTGTTTGAAAAGTTATCTCAACAATCAGATGAACCGCTTGAAAATCCCATGGAAAAAATAGGGGATATGAATGAATCAAGAAGGTTTAGAAGTAGATACAGATATTAATCTAAAAAATTTCTTAAGACCCCACCAATAGTGGGGTTTTTTATTTATTTAAGTTTTTGATAACCTATCTTGTTTTAAGATGAGGTTTAATAAACATTAAAAAAAATAAAGTTATGGAAACAGTTATATTAATATCAGTTTTATCTACTTTGGGTGTGGTTGCGGTTGTAACATCAGTTGTGGTCACGTTTTTAAAGTTAAAAGTTAAGGTTGATAAAAACACTTTTTTTACTGAAGTTAAATCATTTCATGATTATATTGATCATATAGAAAGGGAAAGAAGACACTCACTTAGTGAGATAAACAATCGTATTGATGATCTACATAAAGATCTATCAATTAATTTAAACAACTATAGTGACGAAGTTGATAGAAGATTTACAGATTTAGAAAGACTAACTAAATTTGACATTTCAAACCTGTCAAGTCATATAGATTCGCGTTGTGATAAATTAGACGCAAAAATTAAAGAACACAAAAAATAAAAAAACATAACCTCATCTAATTGACCCCATCTAAAATGGGGTTTTTTATTTTAAATGATATTTATTTTCAATGAACGTTACTTTCAAAAATATAAATTCAGACATAAGCAAGCAAGAAAAAGATCTACTTAAAACTTTTTGTAAGTTTTTACAAAAAGAGTATCCACTAAAAGATGACTTAGTAATTCATCTGTTGGGACAACGTGAAGGTAGAATGACTACAGGAAGTCAACACAAAGAAAAGGGAATCAAAATTTTAGTAAATAATAGAATGAACAGAGATATTCTTAGAACATTAGCACACGAATGGGTTCATAGTCATCAAAGAAATGTTTTAGGTAGAAAAAGAGGACCTGATATTGGTGGTCAAAACGAAGACGAAGCCAATTCTTTGGCAGGTTCACTTATTAAAACTTTTGAAAAAGAAAATCCTGATTTAGAAAATATTATTTTTGAAGGATTAAAACCAATCCAAGACAAAATTCAATTATTGGAAGAAAAGATTCTTATTCAAGATAAATTCAACATCCAAGAAAATTTCATTTTGGAAATGAAAAAAATTGGTATAGAAAAACTTCCGTATTCATATTCCGCAATGAAACAGTTTGTAGATCCTAAGACTATGAACATACATTATAATAAACATTATAAAGGATATGTAAAAAAACTTAATGATGCGTTAAAAAATAAAGAAGGGGAAATGGATTTAGAAGATATAATAATATCTATAAATAAATTTGACGACTCGGTAAGAAATAACGCAGGGGGAGCCTTCAACCACGCTTTATTTTGGAAAATGTTGTCACCAAAAAAACAAATACCAAAAGATGAAATCTTAAATAAGATTACCGAAGATTTTGGTAATATAAAAAAAATGAAGGACCAATTTAATGAAGAAGCAAAAAAACGATTTGGATCTGGATGGGTTTGGTTAGTGATAGGAAAGAACAAAAAATTAAAAATATTGTCCACACCAAATCAAGACAACCCATTAATGAATATTGTTAAAGATGGTGGTTATCCGCTTTTAGGATTAGATCTTTGGGAACACGCGTACTATTTGAAATACCAAAACAAAAAAGATGATTATATCAAAAAATTTTGGAACCACGTAAATTGGGACTTTGTTAACGATCTGTATAAGAAAAAAATTGAAAAAAAAACTTTAAAAGAATCTACAGTTCATAAAAAAGTTTTAAATGAAAGTAAAGAAGTTTTTCCAATCAAACCAAAATCCTTTAGGCTTATTATAAATAAAGCATATCCTTTTTGTGAAGGTGAGTTTCATCCGAATGGTTGTTTAGGTAAAATACAAACTGATGAATGTCAAACTGAAGATGGAATAATAGGTGGTAGATTTACAGAAGAAAATTATGGTGGTTTAGGAAATTGGTCTATTATAAATAGATTTGACACTAACAGTGCGGTACACAAAGAAATCCAAAAAATATGGGTCGAAGAAACTGATGGTTTGGAAAATTTTAGGATTTGGATTATGAATAATATTGATGACCTTGTTGGTAACGATGGGAGATTTACTGAACGGTTAGTAAATTTGAATAGCCAAACTATAATAGATGGTAGGGAAAATGAAAACTATGCCAAATCAGTTTTAATACAATCTTTCAAACTTAACCCACAAGAAGAAGGTATGACTTGGCAAATTAAAGAAAGATGTGCTGGTGATGTAAGAGATAGAAAACTTGGTCAAGACTTTGATTTGATAATTGAAAACACTTCATACTTTGTTCAAGTAAAACCAGTTGACGTTAGTAAAGTCGAAAAAATTGGGTCTGAAAGAGGTTATTATTATAAAGTACCTTCTTGGCATAACCACACAAAATATAAAGAAGATAATGTTGACGTTATATTATACGTGGACAGACCTAATGAAAAATACATTATGTTCAGAAATGACTACACAAGAATACAAACTGTAGCAAATCCATCTACGTTTCCTAAGTTTTTTGTAATTTATTATGAAAATCCTATAAGTACAAACGTTTCATTAGATGTAATTTTAGAACCTACTAAATCTGAGTCGAAACCTAAATTGGTAAGAGATGTGGATAAAGAAATTGAATATTATAAAGAAAGAATAGATTACTACAAAAATAAACTACGTGAATTAGGTCGATCTGAAAATATTAATGAAATTATTAAATTTTATAAAAAAAATCTTGATCAACTTATTACCCAATAAAAGATATTTATATAAAAAACAATCATCATGTCAATTATAAGTAATGAAGAAAGAGAAAGACTATACACAAGAGTCAGACACATTTTAGGAGCACCTTTAAGATCAGTTGAGTTAGAAGATGAACAACTAGACACTCTTTTGGAATTTTCAATAGAAGACTATTCACAATATATACAAGATTGGTTAACTGAAAGTCAGTGGACAAGTCTTTGGGGTTTGAACGTCGAAACCCAATCTTTAACCAAGGCATTCATGACCAAAAGTTTAGATTATGAAACACGATACACTTACGCGTATTCTAAAATTGTAGGTTTACAAGCTGGTGGTGATTGGGTTATGAAAAAAGACTACATTCAGTTACAAGCGGGCCAACAAATATATGAAATACCTGCGGGTAGAGAGTTAAATGAATTGCTCTGGTTCACACCACCTGAAATGAATAACTTACTTTTTGATCCATGGGCTTTTGGTGGTATAGCAGGAGGTGGAATATCAGGACCCGCTGGTTATGCACAAGTAGGAAACGTTTCAGGTAGTTACTTTTTGATGCCGGCATTCGACATGTTATTAAGAATGCAAGAAATAAACATACAAAGAAGAATAATTGCTGGTGATTTGACCTATAGAGTAACTGCACTTCCTGATGGTAAAAAAGCCGTTCATTTGATGAATACACCAGGTGGTAAATTTGACTTTGGTAATTCAACTTTGATGAAAGGAAAGGTTTGGTATTGGTATTATGACACTACAGACGGTGATAGAAATAAGTGTCTTAAAGACAATCCCGATATTATCAAGTTACCATCTGACGTACCATATGAAAAGTTATCGTGGAATGATTTAAATAATCCGGCACAAATTTGGGTAAGAAGATGGTTGGTTGCATCTGCTAAGGAATTATTGTCCAAAGTTAGGGGTAAGTTTAGCGGTAATCTTAAAACACCTGATGGTGATTTAACAATGGAATGGCAATCATTAGGTACTGAAGGTAAGGACGAAAAAGTAAAATTAGTTGAAGAACTTATTGGCGCCGAAGGAAAATTAACAAGACTAAGGCCGGATAAAGTTATGGAAAGAGAAGCTTTAATTGCTGAAAATCTTAACAAAACATTAAAGTTTCGTGCCATGCCAAGACAAATATACGTTATATGATGACTAATTTACCAACAAGAAAAAACATAATAAAATATCAAACATTGGTTGAAAGTTCTAAAGAAAAGGAAAAGGCAATAATAATTTCCAAAGCTCAATACCATACCAATGATGAATCATTATTAATTGTTAAAGGTATACCTAATTGTGAAGTAACACTAAATTCTAAATTAACAAAAAGAATTATAATAAAATCCCTTACGACAGTTTTGGTAAAATCTGACGTAGGGACTATAGATGAAGAATGGGATGAATTACTTTTAGAAAAAGGGGCTTGTGTACAATTTCAATTTGTAGAAGGTAACTGGTATATACTATCTTCAGACGGTTTGAAAATGTTCTAAATCATTGGTTTTGAGATATTTTAACATAAAGGGATCTGCCATTTTATACATGTGGTATGGTGTTTCACCAACACGATTCCAAAATAACATTTCTTCTGCAGATATTTCCATAACATCTTCTAACTTGTCTTGATCTGCGTCATCAAATGGTTGACCATTTATTAACTCACACTGTTCTTTCGTAAAAAAAGGTCTGTCTTCAGGATTTTTTACTAATAGTCCATTTCGTACTTCTTGTTTGAAAACAACAAGTAATGGTTCCACTCTTTTGTTAAATGTTGCAATTGCTCGTTGTATGTTGTATTGACCTTTCATGGTAGGGTTACTTTCGAGATCTAACGGATCAATACGATAACAATTAAGTTGTATAATAGAATCTAAGTTTTCAGGAATAGGTCCACCATAAGTATCAATGTGTTCTTGAGACCAACCTTTCTTTGGTTTATTAACTTTTTGTACATCACCGTGTGATGCCTTACTACCGTTATTTACATAAAAGATTACATCACCAAGATTAACATTAAGACCTTCTTTGATTGCAAGTTCCATGTGTGCCTGACGAGACATCAAACTTCCTGCCTTCGTAGTTTGTTTACTACGTAAGATGTAGTCATCGATACTTTGTTTTACTTTGGCCTTGTTAGCAATATCCATCAAAGGAATCTGTAAGTCAAAGATTTGTTGTACGTATTCATAATACCACTCTACAAACTCTTGTCCTTTACCGTCAAGTAAAAGTTTAATCCCCTTATCTAAGAACTTCTCAATATATATTGGCATTTTTTTAGATTTTATTGAGTTTCCTGTTAGTTTGATTTTACCTTTTGCCGTTATAAGTGCGTAATTCTTACGTGCTAAATTGATACAAGCAGGCCACTGACCATCGGTATCAAGAGCCATTTCACCTCTCATTGCAAGATCATTAAACTCCATTACATCCGCTTCTTCACCTACATACTCCTTACCTTCTTTTACTTTCCAGTTCAGACCTTTACCAACATACCGTCTTTCTTCAACACCTTCAGGAACCGAGAAATTAATACCGTCCGTGTCCATTACAAGAGGTGTATATCCACGATCCATAAAAAAGTGAATCATCATACGAAGATACTGACGACCTGTACAAGTGATCATTTCACCTTTGTCCATATCACCCCAATGAAATACTTGTGGTGCTGACAACGCCCCAAACATCGAGTTGATGAAGATTTTAATTGGTAATTGTTTACGGTCATAAGAAGTTGATTTCTTTTTGTCAATTGATGCATATTCCTCGGCAAGTTGTTTGTACTTGATACGAGTATTACGGAAGTATGATAATAAACCTTTCATCGCACCTGTAACATCACACTCGGGGAATACATCGTGAACCAACTGAATAGAAGGGTATAGAGACGAGTAGTCAAGTTTTAATACGTTCTTCGAGTAACCTGTTCGTATAAGACGAGAAAGTCCACCTACAAAGTTCCCTTTGTCGTTTTTAGCGGGAATTGCTAATCCATGTTTATAAGACCAAGCTAACATCAACATTTTCCATAATGTTGCGGTACCCATCGTTGAAACCCTTTCATATGTTGTCGGAAGAAGTGATGCCAATAAGAATGAACCTTGGTTAAATTCTTCGTCAACCAATAGGGTTTCTTCAAGGTCATCGTCAAGATAACGCTCGATAATGTCGTCCCCAGTTGTTTTAATATAAATATTTGTATGTCTTGAACAAACATCGTCAATCTTAGGATCAACACCTACCTTCTTGTACTTACCATTTTCTATGTTCAACCAATAATCTTCCTTTTCACGATACATAGAACCAATCTTGTCGTGATCAACATACACACGATCAGGAGCT
>Ga0129333_10004734_pt1 | contig 12738 bp, 14 predicted proteins | sample CPB6_08_DNA_FD_94474 | JGI IMG/M metagenome (GOLD analysis project Ga0129333, IMG submission 94474) | Freshwater to marine salinity gradient microbial communities from Chesapeake Bay, USA - CPBay_Sum_0.6_0.8_DNA | ecosystem: Environmental > Aquatic > Marine > Coastal | place: USA: Chesapeake... | reverse complement strand
AGCAGGATGTTTGTCTTTTAACGTTAGTTCTGAAGAAAAGACAAAACAATTTGAAGGCTACGTTCGTAGCTGCAGATGCGTTAAGGCTAGAGGAACAATAAAGCCGGACTGCAAAAACTGCAACGGATCCGGACTCGGAAAAACAAAGAGAACAATATTTGATGATATAAGAAGTTTTTCTGGGTCTACACAAGAAGAGTTTGACAAGTTCATCAACGAACTTGTACCCGAAAGCCAAGAATCAACGCCTAAATGCGTGCCTCTTGATTCTCCTAATGTTTACATAATAAGTCGTTATGTTAAAAAATAGCCCTACTCTCAATTTGATCGGACCAGTTAATTTTACTGGTTATGGAACGCATTTTATTAATTTTGCGACTAATCTTGCCCATCTATGGAAGGGTAAGGTTGTAGTTGAGCACATAGGAGATGTACAACCAGGTATAAATGATTCCTATCTCAAGCAATACTACGGTAAAGCTGATGAGAAGGGCATTTCTATCAAGATCTGGCACGACCACGATCTCAAGATGCCTGGTAAGTACAGAATTGGCTATACAGTCTTTGAATTAGACGTTTTTGAACGAGAAACAGACATAGCTAAACGAGATGTAATTGACGAGGTCTGGGTTCCTTCTAAATGGGCTAAGAAAGCCGTAGAAACACACCAGAACGCGTTAAATGCAGATATTCCTGTATCTATAGTCCCAGAAGGAGTCGACGAGAGGCTCTTTTCTCATCAAGTATTACCTGCATCGTTTCCATATGCGATAAATGTGGGTAAATTTGAGAAACGCAAGGGACATTTGGACATTATCGATATCTGGGAAGATATTGATATGCCTATTTTCTGTCTTTGGGCAAATCAGTTTGTTCCACCTCACATAATTACAACAGAACTTGCCCAGAGAGGTTGGAAATCGCGTGAATCGGTAAACCAATTTGGGATATCATTCATAAATTTCGTAAAACCGGGTAAACAAGGTTCTATTAAGGTCTGTTTTAACTTTGTTCCACAAGAAAATTACATAAAACTGGTTAAAAATGCCTATTTAGGCGTTTTTCCATATTATGCAGAAGGTTGGAACCTGCCTTTGTGCGAAGCAATGTCTTGTGGAGTCCCCTGTGTTGCTTCTAATAACACAGGACCTCAGGAATACATCAATAAAGACAATTGCTTCATTATCGATAAGTTCACAGAAGAACTTGCTGTAGATAATATCTTTTTTAGATCTAAAGAAGCTACCTGGATGGTTCCTGATAAGAAATGGCTCAAAATCGTTGTGGCTAACGTTACCAACCCAGACCAATCTCAGAGAGTTATAGATATGCGTCAGGGTCTTAAGAACTTCGGCGCTAATTATTCCTGGAACAATGCGGCTAACGTCGCAGTAAAGAGACTCAATGACATTGTCAAAGAACTTTGAAACCACCAAAAATCTAGTTGCTAAATTAGCAAGTATTCAGCGACTTGATAAAGATTTAGGTGACATAAACAACAAGGTTAAACCGTATATAGAGTTAAACGACTTGATACGGGAAATTAGCCCATTGGACGATTACATCCAGGAATCAGCAAAGTGGAATGCTTGCACGAATTGCAAACTTTGCGAAACTCGTGTAAAAGTCGTTTTTGGCGGTGGTTCTGTAAAACCACGGCTTGTGGTCATAGGAGAGGCTCCAGGACCTAATGAAGATACTGTAGGGGTGCCATTTGTAGGCAAAACCGGCAGTTTCTTTAGAGAAGTTATAGAAAAAGTTGGTATAAACACTGAAGAAGTGTATTTTACTAACGCAGTGGCTTGTATTCCAAAAGACAGCATATCAATGCCTTTTAGAACACCCACAGCACAAGAAATATCGGCCTGCAGCGGCAGGCTTAGATTCGTATATGAACATATTCTGCCATCTGCAGATGCAGTGATAATGACTGGCAAGATTGGATTCGCTGCATGGATGGCAATTGAGAAAAACGACCAATCATTTGTGGATACCGTATTGTCTGCTAAGTTCTCTGCTAAGGAAAACTTAGGTTGGCATGTTGGTCTTCCAAGTGGAAAGCCAGCGTATTTTATTTACCATCCTTCCTATATTGAGCGGCAAGGAAGATCTAAGACTGTAACTCAGCCTTGGATAGATGATATTAAGGCAGTTAGAAGCTATCTTAATGACAAGCAGCTCAAAAACAATACAGATCGCCAAACACACGATCATTCAGGAGTTAAAAATGCCCAAGGGTAATTTGCACGTTATTCGTACGTCCGACAAGGCAGTAATTGCCGAAGGTGTCCCAACCATCAAGTCCTGCCAGAAGTTGATTAACCAGGATGCGCAGAGCAATGGCTCTGGCGAATATATAATCGCTTCTGAGAAGCTCAAGGTAAGCGTCAAGGCTACGGCCAAGGGCGAGCCTGTTATGGCCAAGGAATCCGTTCAGGAAGCTCCATCTATGGCAGAAACAGAGACAAAGTCCAACAAGACTGCACGTTATTTTAAGTGAACATCGCCTTATAGGTGATATTTAACGAAAAAAATTTTGGCCAGTTTCCAAATAGGATTTTTATCAAATGAGATCTAGCGTAAAAGCAGATACAACCGTAGCGGCCAAGATTGAAGTCAAAGGGGACGGGGAAAAGGTTATCACTAACATTGATGACCTCCCCCGTATCCTGGAAGGTATGCTCAGCGTAGAGACTATTACTTGCAGTCTTTCTGTTAGTCGTAAGACTACAGGCGGCGCATCTAATAATTATTTCCAATCTACTTCTATTGGAGGCATTGGAAAGATCTATACGATTGATTTCGAAGGCGTAGACAAGGCTGAGATCCGTAAGGCTCTCGGCCAAGTACTCGTCAAGAGAGTCGGCAATACATTTGACTTCATTCGCTCGTGCATCAAGAAGGAACACGAAAAGGATGGTATGCCCATCTTTAACCTTGGAGAGTTCTTAAATGCAAAGTGATATGAACCAACTTATTCTTTGTGGACCATCAACATGGTGCAAAGAATGGCCATTCAATGGCAAAGAATGGTCTACATTTTGTTTTAGAATTGACATAGGTGATAGGCACTCCGTCTTTGTAGATGTTCCTCTTGACGTAAAGACAATAGAAAAGCCAGCTTATAAAAAGCTTAGGTCTGTTGTCGAGGCCAAATCTGGGACTTACATTATGGTCAATGGGATATTAGTTGAAAAACCTGACCCCAAAAACCCTGGTGCAACTCGCCTCTCAATCAAAGCGGGTCTCTCCGGCATTGGAATCATTTCCAACGGAGCGATACCGATCAACAAGGTATACGTTTCAGGGGATGTAGAGATCCCGCAAGGGGCCCCACAGGGGGCCTATGTAATAAAGACTTCTTACAGAAACGTAAAGACTAACTCGTATGCCCATCGTAAGGTACCAGTGATGGCTGGCTCAGCAGGTATGCCGCCTGCGGGTGAAAAAGCACTGGTAGCCGGCCGTCTTATGGCCAAGCTTCCCAATGGGGAAGAAAAAATATATGTAGCTGCAGAGAATATGTTCTCCTTTGAGACTTTCAGAAAGCAATGGCAGTCTCAAAAAGTTGAAGAACCTGATTTCGCATGAAGTTTAACAACCTCAAAGCTGCAATAGAACAACTCAAAATACATCAGTACGAAATAGAGTATGAACTCAAATACATCCAAAAAAAGCCAGACGACTACATCAAAAAAGCCGTCCAGCACATTGAAGAAAGCATCAAAAAAATCGAGCAAGAGCTTGACGACGGTAAAGCCAATCAAGGTTGAATGTATTTTACATAACGAGCTTACCGAAGTTCCTAAGCATGCTACAGAACATTCTGCAGGAATAGATCTTAAAGTTCTGTACATAGTAGAAGATAGTAAGGGACAAGTTACTTCTAATCCAATCAATAAAGTAACTCATATCGTCCACACAGGCGTAGGGGTAGCCATACCAGAAGGACACTTCGGTATGCTGGTACCAAGATCTAGCTTGGCTAAAAAGGGAATGACTATACTTAACTCACCAGGTATCATTGATAGCGATTACCGTGGTGAGATAATGATAATGATCAAATGTGATCCTGAATTGAAGATAGAAGTTGGCGATCGCATTGCGCAGTTAATCATTGTCCCTTACGCAAAGACACAGTTTGTTAAAGTTGAAACCTTGTCGGCTACCTCAAGAGGTGCTGGCGGGTTTGGGTCAACAGGAAAATGAAGGACGAAGACTTCGCTAAGTACTTGTCCGAAGTAGTTACATCCACTCCGGATGAGCTTATAAGCGTTACTGCAGAAGACCTTAGAGAACTTTTAGATCTTTATCTCGTAGATAAAGCTATGCAAGAGTTCAATGATAAGGGCATAAGCGATTTAGATCCTCAAGTTGTCATCGATAAATATAATAAATTGATTCGTGAAGTTGATTTGTATTTAGATACAATAACTAGCGCAACCAAGAGCCTGTATGATTTCTGCAATTCAAATAAGCAGATGCCATTAGATTCTGGATCAATGCCTCCTCCTGGTCCTAGGAAAAAGAAGGAGGAAAACTTAGATGAAGACGACGATGACTTCTTTAGAGGCTCGGACGGATTTTTTAGGAATACACGTTAATGTTTTCAATAGCAAAACCATCATTCAAGCTTGAAGAAAGCTTCTTAGAAAAGTTCAGGGGCACCCAACCTAAGTGGGGGCCTCTGGGCTACATCACGTACAAGAGAACGTATGCTCGTCCAATGAGCGACGGTAAGACAGAAGAGTTTGTTGATACTCTTGAACGTGTAGTTAACGGTACGTTCTCAATACAGAAAAATCATTGCATTGCAAACTATCTGTCTTGGAATGAACAAAAAGCACAGAGAACAGCTCAAAAGATGTTCCTTGCTATGTGGGACTTCAAGTTCCTTCCTCCTGGTCGTGGCCTGTGGTCAATGGGAACAGAACACGTTGTAAAGAATGGCGGCCTTGCACTTAATAACTGTGCCTTCGTGCAGATAAGATCGGCCAAAGATATAGGTATCCTTATGGATATGCTTATGCTTGGTGTAGGCGTAGGCTTTGACACACAGACGTGCAAGCTGGACTTCCCTCATTTAGGTTCTATCGAAATACTTCATACAGTAGAAGATAGCCGTGAGGGATGGGTCAAGTCAGTTGTAGAACTCGTTGAGCAAAGACTCAAGGGTAACAACGTTGTATTTGACTACAGCCTTGTGCGCAAAGCAGGCACGCCGATCAAGGGCTTTGGCGGAACAGCTAGTGGGCCAGAACCATTAGCCTCATTGCACGAAAGCATCAAGAGCGTCTTTAATAATCGTAGGAACTACAACCATCACAGGGCGACAATGACTATGACTAGCGTAGATATCCTTGATATCTGCAACCTCATAGGCAAGTGTGTTGTAGCCGGCAATGTAAGACGCAGTGCCGAGATAGCTTTAGGAAGCTATAAGGACGATGATTTTGTCAAGGCAAAGCTTGATATGGATATGCTCATATCTCACAGATGGGCTTCTAACAATAGCATCGTATGTGAGATAGGTATGGACTATGACAAGTTTGGCGAGGCTACTATGACCAATGGTGAGCCTGGCTATATTTGGCTCCAGAACGCCACGGCTTACGGTCGGATGGCTTCTAACCCAGACTATATAGATAGCAAGGTAGTGGGCGTAAATCCCTGCTCAGAGCAAACGTTGGAGAACTACGAGGTCTGCTGCCTTGTAGAGACATTCCCAAGACGCCACGAAAGCCTTGAAGAGTATATGGATACTCTTAAGCTTGCATATCTTTACGCAAAGACTGTAACGCTTGTGCACACTCATATCCCTGAGACCAACGACGTAATGCTTAGGAATAGGCGTATCGGTTGCTCACAATCAGGAATCGTGGGAGCATTTAATCGTCACGGACGTAGACGGATGCTTGATTGGTGTGACCAAGCTTATAGCTACGTAAAAGGTTTGGATGCCCAATACTCTTCCTGGCTGTGCGTACCAAGAAGTATCAAGGTTACATCGGTAAAGCCCTCGGGCACAGTATCGTTATTACCTGGTGAGACTCCAGGCATACACTACCCCCACTCCGAGTACTACATCAGAAGAATAAGGTTCTCATCCAATAGCAACCTGATTCCTATTCTTAGGGAAGCTGGTTACGAGATAGAACCCGACGTCACAAACCCTGATAACACGATGGTTGTCTCGTTCCCTGTCAGGGAATATGACTTCGATCGGTCTAAGGATGATGTAAGTATGTGGGAGCAGCTCGAGAACGCAGCTCAGTACCAAGCCTACTGGGCAGACAATGCAGTCAGTGTTACCATTACCTTTAACAAGGAAGAAGGAACACAGATCCCATATGCATTGGAGCTCTACGAGAAGAGGCTCAAGGCAGTATCGTTCTTACCCATCTCAGAGCACGGGTACCAACAAGCACCTTACGAGACTATCGATAAGGTTAGGTACGATGAGATGAAGATGAAGATCAGGCCTTACTTCTTAAACGCTTCCGGTAACAATGTAGGATCTTCCTACTGTGACGGAGATAAGTGCGTCATCTGACCAACTACGCTGTATTGATTGTTGATGGTCAGGGGGTTCTCAAATGGGGGCCCCCTGATCGTTTAGGTATACATCAATACAATAGCGATAATACTTCGGGACTATTGATACCTAATTATGTATCAATGATTAAGTCACCCGAAAAAAGAGCCGCGTATAAAAATGAAGTTAAAAAATATACAGGGCTCTCAGGTTCTTTCCCTCAAACAATGTTGGCTATTATCTGGACAAAAGATCCAGATCTTCAAGCCAGGCTAGTAGAAGAGAAGCTTATTGTATCGGCCAAGGTAGTTACACTACCTGAACCTAAGCATTATTTTCTATTATTTAATGACTTTTTGAATCATTTGCTGAGAGATTCATAGTGAAATCCGATAATAACGAAAATCCTTACGTTGATTTGATCCAGACTTATCTGGAGAAGTTCTGTTCTGAAGAAATAAATATTGCCTTCCAAGATGGTGAGATCGAATGGTTGATCGGCAAGATCAACAAGGCTCAGAATGTGCTGGTAGAAGCTGCCGCTGAAGCAGTCGCAATGATCCACACCGACCCGGCCTTGATATCTCAGTTTGTAATGGCAAAGAGCAAGTATCCCTTTGTCAGGTCTACAACAGTAGCCTCTGGCCCTGGTAATCCTATCGGTTCGTTCTCTAAAATAATTACAGAAGACACCTCAAAGCAAATTGCTTCTTATATTTCAGATAAGTTACAAAAAGATAGCACTCTTAAAGAAGTAGATATTCTTAATAGCCTTGTTGACAAAGGTAAGAATACTCTCAACGATATTCTTACTGAATACAATAATAAAGTTATAGAATATATTGATAAAAATAGTGCTTATGGTCATTCAAACGGTCATAAGATCTTCAACTTATTATCTGGTATCGTTCCTCCTTTAAGCGAATCTTTTCAGACTTCAGTTCCAATAATTACTGCCGTAATTGCTAATAATTCCAGGTACATTGTCTACCTGAATATGGATCCCTACAACCTTGAGTACACTGGATCCTATGCCTACACTCCAGTATTTAAATTAGTAATTAAATCAAAGAACTCGATATCTAATAGGAAAAAGGAAATAAGTTTCAACTACGATAAGGAAGATGTCGAAGCGATTGAGGGCGCTAAGCTTCTTATAAAAGATGCAGCTAACGAAGTAAAGTCAAACTTTAATGCGTTTGATCTTGAGGTTCTTGGTAACTGTCTTGAGGGAAGAGATTGTGATCTGACAGAACAAGACTTTAATGAGATTAACAACGCTGAAGAAGACAATATCATCCTTATTAAGAGAACTTATCGCCAAGGTTTTCGTCATAAGACTGATGATGAACAGGATAAAAATAAGTATTCCATAAAGAAGATTACTGAAAATAACCTGCTTGTTAATAATATTGTCACAAACCATAGATTAAAAGATCACGCAATCATCGTTGATAGCTCGAGAAGTATTGAACGCTTAGGAAGCTATGACGATTTGGTTAAGAAGATATATCTTTTCTTTACCACCACTAGCGACAGTTATTTCCGTACATACCAGACAGTTAATATTGCAAATGGTATGCTCAGCAAAATTAACAACTATGCTGGACTGACTATTAGTGAAGAGGATGCGGATAGTCTTGTTGCAGAGTTGTTTAAGATAACAAATATTAATTATTCAAATTATTTGTTTATCTTTAGAGACATAAAGAATGTTATCAAGTCATTCATCCATAAGATGAAGGATCATTCTAGTGTAGTTAATACTCAGATCATTGAAGATTTTAGTACAGAAGATCTCAAAAAGAACTATCTTTCTAAAGCTCCTGATTGGAAACTCTTTACAGAGCCAAGAAACAATAGCATTTACATCGGTATGTTTGCTGCTAACCATACGATAACGGAGATCTTCTCCTATCTTATGGACAAGATGGTTGCAGATCTTATTAAGAGCTGCCCATTCTTTGATGAAAGAGGTCAACCAGTAAAAATTGATCTCATGAAAAAGTCCTTAGACCCTAGTGATGTGTGCTATAGCTTTAAATCTAAGGAAGGAAAGATACTTTACAGAATCACTCAGGTAGGTACATGTACTCGCCGCCAGGGACGCACTATCAGTACTCGTATAGCAGTCCTTGAACCATCTCCTGAGATCAAGGCAAAGAATATTATTATTGTATTTAATGATACATACAATATATACAATCTCATTGATAAAAATCGTATTGTAATTGGTAACCGCAAGAACCGCGGTCGTTGGGAAGAAAATGATACCAACATAATATCAATGCTTGAGTTTGTTAGTGATATGGAAAGCTTTGATCAGCTGTGCAAAGGAAAAGATGCTGAAGCAATTAGAGCTATGGTTGATACTCTTTCTACCGCAACTCAAGCTGATGTAAGTCATTCAGTAGACACTAATAATGGTAATTACCAAGCCACAATGTATGGTTATCAAATAACCACTAAGCATGGCGACAATAGACACACAGGTAATAACACATGGATTTGTGACCCAGAGAAACTTACTCTTCACAGCGCGCCTGTTAATAAAACAGAATCTTGGAAAAAGATAAAGGGTAATGCGGATTTAAGTGAACACTATCGAACTCGCTATGATGTAGGCGCGTTAAGTGGATTAAGAACTAGGGGTTACGAGCGTAATGACCTGTCTTATTTTGGCCACGCATTTGTAGCAGCACCGTTCATACGCACTGTCAACATTGCTTACGACAGTGTACGTAAATACAGTGCAATGGCCATAGAAGCATATGAGGAAATAAGATATCCAGAAATAGCGGTAACTACTATTACGTCTCGTAGTCACGAAGCATTTGTAGAAACAGTTATTCGCAATCGCATTGGTAATAGCCGGGTTGAAAGCATTAAAAATAGCATTCCTATTGCTTTCTATCGCGGACTTAATAGACTGATGCTGACAGGCAAGTCTTTCAAGATCAGTAGCTCTATCTCGTCAGATCCTATTGAGATTAGCAACGAGGGCATTAAGTTTAATGACCAAGTCCTTTCTGCTAGCAATATGATGACGACTATTCCAATGCCTCTTATGGCTATGGCTGTATGGAGAGAGACAGGATCTTCATTTAAACATCTCCCTGGTATGTTCAAACAAAAAACAGAAGAGATGACTTTTTCTGCTAGTAATGTAGAAAAGATTATTAAAAAGACTGATCCTAATATTAATCGGGATCTTTTTGTAAATGTAATGTTCATGCCATTACTTAACTTCAGTGGCATTGAAGAATACAAATGGGAAAGCACAGCAGAAAAAGCATCATTAAGAAATCTTGCAGACGTATACAATTCTGCAAGTAATATAGCCTTTAGAGCTTTGAATCTTGGGACTATACATAAGAAAACCACAGGTAGTTACCTTGGTGATAGGTTTGTATTGAACTATGTAAATAATAGTTTCATGGATCTTGAAACAAACACAATGATGACGTTCAATATCAGTGAACCACAAGATATTGACTTCAATCGTTTCGCAGATATATTCTGCTACAAGCTTTGCGCACCATTCTCAGATACTAATTCTTTTAATTGGTATATGGAGTGTATTGATAGCTTTGTTAACTGGGATGAGAGAGATCAGTTCGAGCTTTTCAATTGCACAATCGGTATGGTAAAAGCCAAGGTGTCTATTGGTAGGCCAAACGCTCGTGGCGGACGTCTCTGTTATATCAATGGCAAGCGTTTACGCCGTGAGGAGCTTAAGACTGTTCTTCGTAATGCTCTGTGTTTTGATACACAGGACGCTTACGATACATTTGTGGCCCAGGTATCCCAGCTGTCTTTTAGGGCTAGAGGCCTTATCAAGAAGGGCCTGAGGGTAAGTGTAGTAAAGGGTAATAGAACAAGCATTCAGTTCTTCTTGGAATTTGACAAGATAGATTCTGAATGGGTTATGTGGATACGTGATGGATCAGGTCAGGCGTTGGAAAAGTTGCGTGTTAAAGATATTAATCCTGCTATCAACGCATTCTGGAGCATCAGTTCTCAGCGTGGTGATTACCAGATGGCTGTAGGAGCGTTTAGTAAATTTATCACAAACGTTTGCGACATCAACCTGTCACAATTGAGTAAGATACATCTGTACGGCATGAAGTCGTTCAATGAACGGGTTGCTAGGTCTCGTAAGTTTTTGGAAGATACAGTCCAAAAGACCGGGGCAGAGTATACTACCGGACCTGGAACGAATATTGTTGGGTACAAGGTCAAGGGTAAGAGCGGCAAGGAATATATGGTTGCTTGCAGCAAAGACCTGAGAGTTGTTTCGGATGATCCATTCAGAAATGATCACGGCACAAACGATTTCGGCGCTGTTTATTCCTACCCAGCGATGGAATACGTTTGTATTGTGGATAAATCACGTGACCAGTCCGGTTATGACGTCATTGCTGGACGGTTGCTCGCCTTGAGAAACGATCTTCATCTTGTAGATAAGATTAATACCTTGGCAAAGCATGTTAACTAGGTAGGAAGTCCTATAGGTGCACTATGAATAAAATCACGATAAAGGTTGCGAGTCCCCGTGGGCACGATGTTATGACTCTTGATCCAGCGGCAGCGCTCGAGAAGCTTCAGGCTCTTTCGAACGATGGCAAGTGGGTCTATGTTGACTCTGACATCGTGAATCCCCGCGAGCTTTCGGTTGATGACCTCATCAAGGCCGAAACGGTTCTCGTCGCCAACAACCTGCAGGGTGGTTGATCAATGGGTGCAATTGTTGTAATAGACAAGAGCACCCTGCAATCAATGAGAGAACAAGCCTCCTCCAGGATGAACGCTGAAATATGCGGCATCTTGGAGGGGCGCTTTCTTTCCTCGCAGGAGTGTGAGCCAGACTCTTTAAGAGTAAACATTACTGCGTATCATCCAATCGATAACATCGAACGTATGCCGCTCAGGGCTTTCACAATGGATCCTAAGCAGCTTATAGATACGCGGAATGATATCTATGCTAGAGAGAATCACGTAGTCGGATGCTTTCATAGCCATCCGCTATGGTCTTCTAATTATTCATCCGTTGACTCTGGGGTAGCCCAGCAAGTAAACGAAGAGGCAGTGTGGATTATTTGGGGTGGTAAACAAGACGAGTTCTCTGCATTCTATTGGTATAAAAAGGGTGCTCGCTTTGAGAAATGTGAATTGAAAGTAATAGAAAATGTCTACAACTAATGTCCATGTAATCGGTTGCGGTGGTATTGGAAGTTACTTTGCTCATCATCTTTACATACTGAATCAGCAAGGTCAGCTCCCAGGTGTAACCTGCTGCCTTTATGACTTTGATGAGGTTGAGAACAAGAACCTCATGTATCAAAACTTTACGCCTAACGACCTCTATCGCTACAAGAGCGAGGCCCTTGGCGTTAACTACGGATTTGATTTCCGTGTAAAAAAGATTACCGACTTCAAGGAGCTGAATGGTATCGTTTGTCTGTGCGTTGACAACGTGGCCACTCGTAAGGCTTTCTTTAACAGCGCTTATCTTGATGATAATCCTTCGCCCAAGCATGTAAGCTGGATTGACATGCGTTGCCAGGGCGCGCAGGTTGCCTACTACGTAAAGTCCAAGAAGAATACTCGTGAAGAGATGCTTAAGACTTTACCGGAAAAGGAAGAAGAAGGCACTGGATCATGCCAGTATTCTCAAGACTTGCACATGAAACGTATCCAGCAAGGCAACAAGATTATTGCCGCTATCGGCAGCCAACTGCTGCTGAACATTATCCGTAACGAACCAATGACCTCAAGCTTTATCCATGGATTCTGATTCATCTGTAAAAGAAGTAGCAGTTAAGGTGGCCGTAGAAATGACCAGGTTTGATGCCATTAAGGCAAAGATATCTGATCCAACCTATGGCTACCTTAAAATGTTTCCTGATCACATGCAGTTCCTCGAGTCTGAGGGCTGCATGGAATCAGTTGATGCTGTACTCGAGATCATTGCTCGGTACAAAGATATGGGCGTTGACCTTAATGTCTCTGAGTTCAACAAAGACATTACAGTTATGTCCGCCCATCTTATGTACATCAGCGCAAAGGTCGGTGAGCTCCAGGGTATGGTCGCTCATGCTGAGAACCTGAGAAAAATTATCAGGTCAAGAAATATTGTTGAGGCAAAGAACATAGCCGAACAAGAAGGCACAAAGCTTACTGATGGCGAAGCTGATAATCTT
>Ga0129333_10004732_pt1 | contig 12739 bp, 28 predicted proteins | sample CPB6_08_DNA_FD_94474 | JGI IMG/M metagenome (GOLD analysis project Ga0129333, IMG submission 94474) | Freshwater to marine salinity gradient microbial communities from Chesapeake Bay, USA - CPBay_Sum_0.6_0.8_DNA | ecosystem: Environmental > Aquatic > Marine > Coastal | place: USA: Chesapeake... | reverse complement strand
TATCCGTTAAGGCTGGCAGTGGACTGACCGCCAAAGGCAGAGCCAAGTACAACCGCGAGACCGGCAGCAACCTACAAGCCCCGACCAAAGACACCTCTAACCCACGTCACAAGTCCTTCTGCGCCCGTAGCCGGAACTGGACAGGTGATCGTGGCAAAGCAGCCAGGAAGCGTTGGGGTTGTCGTTGAGCCATCCAGCACAGATTGAATTCGTTGCCAGCCTCAAGTCACAGTTCCCTGATTACTTTGTTCGCAAGAACGTTTTGGAAGTTGGTAGCCTAAACATCAATGGATCAATACGTCCATTTTTTGAGCAATGTATCTATGTTGGCGTTGATCTTGGCGCAGGAACCGATGTTGATGTGGTGGCTAGAGGAGAAGACCTCGCCTATCCTGATGGCAGTTTTGATGTTGTCGCTAGTTGCGAGTGCTTTGAGCATAATCCTGCTTGGCTGAAAACCTTTGCCAATATGATCAGGATGTCATCCGGTCTAGTCTTCTTTAGCTGCGCGACTACTGGCAGGGCAGAGCATGGCACACGCCGCACCAGCCCACATGATGCGCCCTTCTGCGGTGACTACTACCGAAACCTAACCGAGCAAGACTTCCGAGAAGCGTTTGACCTGTCGGAATTCAAGCAGTATGCTTTTACTACTAACGATCAGGCGCACGACCTTTACTTTTGGGGTGTCAAATGAAAGACGGACTCTACGCAAACATCAATGCCAAGAGAGCAAGGATCAAGGCAGGTAGTGGTGAGAGGATGAGAGCGCCTGGTAGCAAGGGCGCTCCCACCGCAGCAGACTTTAAGAAGTCAGCAAAAACAGCCAAACGAAAAACATCAAGATAAGAATAGTCAGTCCTGCTCCCGCTAGCATTCCTGCAACAAACAGGATGCTCACTCGGCTGTGCTACTAGGTAAGTAGCCCCTGATCTTTTCCAGACTCCAATCTGTCGCATCATGTACCGCCAGCAGATAAGTTGGCGTGAATGTCATCTTGCCATGCCGTAGTCTGCTTAATACGGATGGCGTGATTTCTAAGAACTCAGACAGTTCACGATCATTCTTCATCCTGAACTCGCGCCTGATAGCATCAAAGATGTCGTTAGGCTGATTGTCTTTTATTTCTTCTGACATGATCTCTCCTTATGGTGCTGGCGTCAGAGCGCCTTCAAATACATAGGTTCCAACGTGCGCTAGGTGCGCCCAGGGTGCTGCGTGAACTTGACCGCCAGCCTCCCGCCAAATACGGCAGAAGTGGTAATCCTCTGACAGCAAGCGGTTTGTGCCTGGTTCGATGCTAGTAGCAAAGAACTCCTTGATCTCATCAGCCTTGATGTTGCCAGCCAAGTCTGTGACATCGTTGGTGTAGGTTGGCACTTGGTCTGCCAACTTCTCGAACACTTCCCGCTTGATGATCATGAATCCTGTGCCGCCATTCCAAATCTCTACAGGTTCATTGACCGGCACTGTTACCTCGCCTGAATAGCCCACCAGGTTGACCACAAAGCTACCTGTGTGCCACTTCAATTCATCAGGTGACACGCCAGCGTCTACCGCCTTAGAAACGCCATGCCAGTTGATTTCTTTCTTAGGGTAGATGCCGCAGATAACGTCCTTGTCAGCGTCTAGCATAGGGAATACATCGCCAGGATTGAAGCGTATGTCAGCGTCAATGAAGAACAGGTGGGTGCAATCAGTCTTTAGGAACTGGTGAACCAATGCGTTACGCCCTCTGGTGATCAGGCTTTCGTTGAACATGAAACTCATCATGGTGGTGATCTCTTTGTCACGCATCATGTTGTTTAGTTGTAGCAAAGACTGAGCATAGAAGCCAAAACATTGACCGCCGTACATTGGTGTTGCGATAAATACTTTCATATTGTCATCCTATAAAACCACTTGTCATTACGCCGCTGACAGTCGATCTGATAACCGTTCTGCCGCAACTCCGAGATGATGCTATTGACTGCACAAACACCTGCCCTCTGGATGATCTCCAGGGTAGTAAACTCACCACCGCCTGACAGCAGCTTAAACACACGCTGCAAGCGATCAGACCTAGTTAGGTTCGCTGCGTTCATGAAATATCCTCCACTCTCAAAACGTATCTGCCTTTAACATTCTTGCGCCAGCCGTGAACTTCAACTCGAATACCGGCATCTCTGACCAGCGCAATCGTGGGTGATTCTTGAATCTTCTTGATCCTCTCTGCGACACCTGTGCTAGTCACTTGAACGGCTAAGACTTCGTTCTTGCGAATAGCCAGGATGTCGCACCATCCCCAAAGGTCTTGACGTATCTTTGACCAAGGATTCCACTTCTCTACTATCGCGCAGAAGTAGCCTTGTTCTCGCAGATACTCAAGACTGCGTTGGGTTGGTGTTTTAGAGGAAGCCATTAGAACGGTACTTCGTCATCCTTGAATGGGTCATACTCTCTAGGCTTCTTCAATGTTGCCGAGGGCGCTTCCATTGGTGGCTTGCGGTAATTAGGATCGGGTGTCCAGTTATCCTGCGCTAGGCTGATCAGTTCACCGATTCTGGTGGCTTTCTTCCAAGCGGCGATCTTGACTTGCTCACCAGCCTTAACATCTCTGTCTACAGTGATCACGCCCTTGTAGTCAGGCTGTGCTGATCCTGGCGCTTTCTTATCGTTCTGAAAGAGTACGCCCTTGCCTGGTTCTGATTGATGCTGTTTCATACTTCCTCCAAGGTAGTGACTGCTGCCAAGACTTTGGTCTTTGCTGTCGGTGTCATGTTTTCAATAACGTGCTGGTTTGCCTTCTTGAATGCTTTTAGCTTCTCCAACTTCTGCTTGTCATCAAGCTTTCCTGCTTTTACCTTTGAAATCATTTGGTAGAAAATAGTCTCCCAAGCGTCTAAGTTCTCCGCCAAGTCGTATGGTTCCTCTTGACCTGGAATGTACAGAGGCAAAAAATCCTCACCTACGGCCTTAGCTGACTTAATCTCGTCAACGATGTCTGCCGCACCCATGTCTTTGATCTCTGGTGCAGCAGTCTTTGTCGGTTTATCGTCAAAGTCTTGGACTTCTTCGACGCTATAGGTTCCAACCACACAGCCTGGATACACTGCTCTGATTCCTTCTGAGATGCAGCGGCTGCGTAACATTGCCCTAGGGTACTTATGCCATCCGCTACTAGGCTTGACCAGTCCGATATGCTTTGCTTGATCGATAGTCCAAGTAACAGTAATAGACCCACCAGCAGGGTGGCTGAAAACACCAGAAACTCGTTCATCTGTGTAGTCCTCCCATTGAACTTTGCCGCCTGAGTTTTGGAAACGTGCCAGCATTGCGTCAGCTTTCAATGCTGGTCTGCCTTGGATAATGTGATAGTCACGCGCAGCTATTGCAGGGTGCTGGCCTTCTGCCTGGGCTATCAGCATTAGCGCCATAGCTTCGTCTGCGGTCTTGACACCAAATAGACCTGACTTGGCAACGGCTAGAGCCATGCGCTCTATGTCTTGAACTGGAACAAGATTACTCATCACTTCCCCTCGCTTTCATCATTTCATCAGCCATTTCGTAGGCCTTCTTAGCAAACGTATTTATCTCGGCGTTTACTTCAGAAGCTAACAAACCTTGCATAGCTTTGGCTGCGAAGTAATCGCGCAAGGTCATTCCGTCTGACCCTGCCCCTGTCCATGGAAAAGCATTCATTTCGTATCTCCTATTTCAAAAGGAATCGGCGTGAGCCTGGGGTTTCTACGACAAACTTGTTGTAAATATCTGGCATAGCTTGCTGGAATAGCTTTGCGTCAAACTTGCTGCTGGACTTAGCGGTGCGCCAGGTTGCTAGGGTTCTGCCAGCCAAATCCGTTAGCGTAGACCTGTCTGTCATGTAGCCCCTGATAGCGACCTCAAGGGCTTCTGACTGATCCTCTAGTTCCTTGATCTTGGCCTTGTAGACTTTCAGCGCTTCACAGGCTTTCTCGACAGCGCCAGACGCGACGATGGTGGCTTCTGTGGACTCTGGATAGATCAACTTCACGCTGTCCAAGCTGTCAGGTGTTGGCAGGGTATTGGTGGCTACCATGCCCCAAAGTTTTGCCATTTGCCGGATCAAGTCGTCTTTCATCTCTGGCGTGATGTTGAAGTGATAGGTGCGGAATGCCTGACCGCCGAACAGGACTGCAAGGTATACCTCGCTGACGTTATGTACGGCAGCTTCGTGTATGAGTTGCGCCATATCAGCAGCAGGAACCAGGTTTGTTTCTTCGTCGAACTTAGACATAACGCCAGCGTTGTAATTTTTGCATTCAACGAGTATGCGTCCATCTGCTGAGATGTAATCAAAGTGAGAGCGTAGCCACGGTTCATCTTTATGTGACAGTGCATAGTCAGCGTCCTTGAGTTCGATCTTGTGCTTGTCCTGAAATAGTCTGGCAATGGTAGGCTCCATTACTTTACCCATCTGAACCGCTTCAACACCGGACAGATCAGGCGGCTCCTTCTTGCCTAGCTTCTCCAGGATTACGTCACTAGCGCGTCCGTTAGCGGCCTTGCGGCTATCGCCAGACCACCATGCAGAGGCGCGAATCTCAGGAGCAAAATCAGATTGGTTAGGGCTAGTCATGGTGATTTCCTATACGTTAATGTTTGCGGATCAAAGATAGACACGTTGCCACTTTCCCAAATGACATGAACCATGTTTGAGTAGTAGTACCAGCAGCCCTTGATTGTTGATCCTGAAGGCCTGGAAGACAGTACCTGCTTGCCTGTGCCGTTCTCAGCGCACTTGAAGGACAGGAACAGAATCTTGCCGCCAGCTTCGTTCAGGGTTTCCATCCATTCCTCGGCGTAGGAAAAAATGGGGTTTGCTAGCAAAAGGCAGAAAATTAACTTCTTCATGGCGCACCTCTCTCGCGGATAGCGAAGGCGCAATATAGTGGCCCCGCATCTGGCAGTAATCTTGCTGATTCACACACCTTCGCACAGGCTTCACGCTCCGCTTCTACAGCTTCCCTGACTGCTACGCATACAGGCTTGTCGCATTCTGGATGGCAGGAATGGATACTGTCCCATTTAATTCGCTCGCGCTCTGCTGCTGCTACCAGCTCGGCAAAGCTCTCAAGCAAATCTAAATTCGTCACTTCAACAATGCGAGAACCGTCAGCATAAACACCAACGATGCGCTCTAAACCAGCCTCCCGCGCCATCCTGATAATGTCATCTCTGTTCATGGTATCCCCTCAGAATGGACTGTCGCGCATAGCTTCTTCGAACTCCTGGCGCTTCTTCTCACGCTCGGCGGCAGATTCGTCATGCAATACCCAATACGCCCCTCTAGCACCACAATGGTCGGCTAGCATGGACTGACGTTGGGCAAAGCAGTAAGGGTAATCTTCTGCGCCTGTGACTAGGCTTGTGGTGGTTAATGCTGGATGAACGCAGCGATCTCGCTGGCCTACATGGTTGCCGTAGAACTTGCACTCTACGCAAAGTTTGATGTCTTTCAAATACGTCATATCTAATCCCCTAGTGAAAACTAATCTGTGCGAAATTGCACAAGCGAAATTTACAGCACGTCAAATAAATACACAATGAGTAATTTCTATCAAGAATCTATTACCGATAGCCTGTGGATAAGTCTGTGTACAACTTAGCTGGCACGATTCTTGGTTATATAGAATATATTCCAGTTGTATATTAGTACCACTGTATTACGCTATACCTCAATACTACTGTCGTAGTATTGTCGACTCTTTTATATTTTTTCTCCCATATAAAAGCATATATAGGTGCTTAAAATTTAAGCAGTTACTTTCCGAACTTGGGTCGTTGGGGCTTTGGGGTTTTGAATCCCATAGCTTTGAATCTGGCTCGGAGATCGGTATCAACGGCTCCTTGGTAGCTGAATCGTTGGTCGAGGATTGAAGTGGGTTTGTCAGCTTGCTTGCGATCATGCGCGCGCGGGGAAATTTTCTCCACTAGGGCTAGCTTCTTTGCTGGTGACATAGTTCCTCCATGTTAGGAATGCCTCTAAAACGCTCTAAAACGCGCCACAAGGCGAAAAAATAGGGTTGGATATGGAAAGATACCAGCTAACCCTTACAAGGCCTTAAAAGGCCGCTAATTCAATTTGAGATCAAACCAGGTATTCATGCCGCATGAATGGCATTTGATCATGTATTTGCCTGTCGGATAGTCCGTTTCCTGGATTTCGTTTGCTGCATCGAATTGATTACAACAATGGAAACAACCCCAATTCCTAGCAATTTGTTCTGTCTGATATGTTGGAAATGATGCTTGCATGGCGATACCCCTAGAATTGATTAAAAAGGCTTACAAGCGGTTTTTAGGGGTTACCTATAGTCAGATAACCCCTAACCAGGAAAAAGGCTTAAAAGGCTTTATTTCATTGTGATGCTGTAAATAAACCCTTCGGGTGAATTCAGCATTTCGCACATCAATTCGCTTCTTTCCTTGATGATTACTTGGAAAGTATCGGGAATAGACTGTAGTTTGCTTCTGATAACTTTTTCCGCTTGCTTCGGATTACTTGCGTAGCCGATAATTTCTCTATGATTAAAGATAGGTTTTTTCATTTGTCGAATCTCCATTAAAAGGATAGTAAAACGTATAGGAATGCCCACAAAACGAACAGAGCAAAGATACCGCCGATAAACTCTAAGATGGTTTGCATAGTATTTACCCTTTCAAATTGTGCAACAACCGCAGCAAGGGGCATCTTCGCAACGGCCCCTGGCATTCCGAATAAATTCCTGATTGCCTATAACGTAAAGGTCGGAATAGTCTGAGCCAGGGTTTTTCTTGATCAACACAATGTGACCTTTTTTGTAGTCAATAACGTCGCCTGGCAGAATAGCGGCTCCCGATACCGCGCAACGGCCCCTGTATTTCGCTGTAATTGTTGCCATCATTTATCCCCTTCAATATCGAAAAAAGTATTCATACCGCAGCTTTCGCAGTAAACAGCGTATTTACCGCGACCTTTAGCATTTTTTGTTTCTGAAAAGTAAGGGTCGAAAAAATCTTGATAACAATTGAAGCAAGACAAAACAACCCTTGTTGCTAATTCGGCTTTTTTTACCGTTGGAAACTTGATCTTATCCATTAGTAATCCCTCCCCTTGATTTGCACAAAACCCCCTAGATCGGCTTTCGCTTTACCTTTTGCATACAATGCAACAACAACCTTTTCCGGCTCAATATGACGAACATCTGTATCGTCGCCATCAACAACCTGCCAGCCCCTGAAGGTTGATGGGATATCGGCTTTTTTCATGAAAACAACGGCCGTCCGTTTATTGTCTGGATTGACTAAACCCTTGATAGATACCGGCTTCGGTGTTAACGCTGAAAATGAAAAGGTAAGGTCATAGTTGCCAGCCGTTTTGCCAGCAAGCTTGCGGCTCGGATGTTTTGTATAGTCGTAGAATTGAACATTCGGAAACATCTGAAAAATTGTTTTTCCGTTTATCAGGATGTTTTCAAAAGCGATATCGCTTGTTCCATTAGGTCGGACTAATGGTATTAGGCCAAGCTTTTCAGCCCGTCGCATATGTGACCAAATATCAGCCGCCAGGGAAAGCATAAATGCTCGCTGATTTTGGTAAAAAAATGCCGTTTTAGCGGCTCTCGCACGCTGTACGCTGTTAAATGAGCCCCTGCCAGCCGATTTTAAACAGCCGTCAAAACATCCTGCCATGATGGCAAAAGGACATAATTTTTCATCCGGTACTAGGTAGCATATCGCTGTTAAATAGCCGATTTTTTCACCCTTGATTGTCTTAGCGGATGATTCACCTAAGATCGGACGATATGGCAGGTTTTCGGAAAGTAATTGAAGCTTGAAAGGGTTTTTCATATCTAATCCCCATGTTGGGAGCCAGGGAAAACCCCTGGCTTGAAGGTTTAAACGATAAACGACGGATGATTTTCTACTCCGAAAAATTCGGCGTATTGCAACAATTCCTGACGGCTTTTGTTAGTCATCGCGGCTCGGATGAGAGCCGATAAACCTTGTGCTATGTTTTGTTCGTACCCGCCAAGCTTGTGCATCAATTCCAGGCTTTGAATCGCTTTGATTTCGCTTTTTTTCATGTCTAATCTCCTGGTAGGAATGAGTAATTACAGTTCAGAAGCAATCCAGAACAGTTCTGGAAATGCTTTGATGATGCGCTCTCGGTTTGAGTAGTCAGCGACACTAGCTGCGTCACCTATGCTAGCTGCAAAGCTACCGTAGCGGCCTGTACGCAGGTTTTTAATCGCTGTCGAAAGTAGTTCGCTGTCGTTATACAGGTAGGCTGAAGCGAATCCTGCTGGTGCGGTATTTGTGATGTTTTGCATTGTCTAATCTCCTGGTAGGAATGTAGGCCGGATTGAACCGGCCTGGTAAGTTTAGTCCATTAGTGCCAGGTAAAGCGCTTTGCGATACAGCAGGCGATTCCTGGTATTAGTGCAAGACCGGAAAAACGATTGGATGTCAGCGTACATATCGTTTCCCTGGTAGCGCAGGTCTGACATGATTAGCTGAGTAGTGGGATTCATCCAATGCAAAGCATACATTCCGTTTTCACGGATTAGCTTTCTAGCGGCTTTGTATTCTGATTTAGTCATTCTCTAATCTCCCTGGTGGATTGAACTACTGATTACTACAGTAGTTATTATGCAGATTATGTGCCATGCCGTAAAGCTTTATTTTCAGGTCTAATGTGTAACAGAAACTGTCACATTGTGTAACAGTGTAACTGTTACAGTGTGACACTTATATGGTTACATATATATATATAGCTTATAGGTTATTGTCCTATATGTAATATGGTCAGTCAGTTGCGGAAAAGGTAAGATGGCAGTATGACAACACGCTCTCTCGCATTATCATTTTCCTATCGGGTAAGGGTAAAGCTATCGATACCAGGTATTTAATATGCGTATGCTATTGATCATGGTCTGATTAAGGTCTGGTAAGGCTTGGCCGGTAACTATTTGGCAAGGTTGTTGTTTTGGGAACTCGATTGGTCTAAGTGGGGGTGGTTTGGCGTGCCCCCCAACTGGTTCCCCCCAAAAGTTTTTTCTGTTTTTTGTTATTCTTTGTTTCGTTGGAGACCCGATCAATCGGCGTCAAGGATAGAACCAACTGACACCTCGGAAAGACGGGGCTGACTTGTTCCTATGCTTCTTCGCTGAAGCTCCTCTCGTGGTGAGAGTTCGCCCCTGGTTGTCAGGGGCTTTTTTTTACTTCTAAACGACCTTCCTTGCGGAGGTCATTTTTTTGCCCTATCATGATTATGTGGTGATAGGGAGGTTAGGTATGTATAGTGAGGGTGGTATGGAGATTATGGTTGAGAGAGGTGTTGTGATGCCGCCTAAGTTAGAAAGCCGGTATCCGCATGGAGAGATGGAAGTGGGTGACAGCTTTTTTGTAGTGGGTTTGGGGATGCAGGTTGTGCTGAACGCCAACTGGAGAGCGAGTAAGAAGTTGGGGTGGCGGTTTTCCGCAAGGAAAGAAGGGGATGGTATTAGGGTATGGAGGGTGACATGAATGTAGTTGAGTTAAGGGAAGACTATGTGGATATGGCGCAGGATGATTACTGGGGTGCTGTACACCAGATGAATCAGGCTGAGTTGATTATGGAGTTACGTCGGCAGCAGGACAGGTCGGCAAAGCTGCTGGCTGAGTGCTTGTCAGAGTTGTCGAGAATTAAAAGGGTGGTGAATGGATCAGCCTACGCCTGAGGAGAAGTACCGAGAGGAGTTATTGCTATCCAGAACGGTTCTCAGAAATGAGATGAGAAGGGCGTCACACGCTTATTCGCCAGCCGAAAGGCGGGAGTTAGTGAAGACCTGGAATGAGGTCTACGAACCCAAGATCGCAAAAGAACTGTTGCGGGTAGCAAGGAACAAAGAGGCAATGTATCGCATTGCTAACTGGAACTTAGGTGAGTTTGATAAGGAGCGTCGTGGTGGCAAACGATAAGTATTCTGATATTACGGTCGTTGCCATTTATGGCGATGGGCGAGGACGGATAGCCCTGCCAGCTTTAAAGAAGACTGCGGCAGCACTGCCTGGCAGCAAACAGTTGCTGATCACCAATGTAGCAGTAGCCGCTGATGTACCGCAGAAGTTGACCGCGCATAGCTTGGACTACCATGCCTATTCTGAGTTTGTGCTGTACGGGCTGCATCACTACATTGATACGCCGTATGCCTTGATCGTGCAACACGACGGTTGGGCGTTAAACGCTGATAACTGGCGAGATGAATGGCTGACCTACGACTATGTGGGTGGGCTGACACACGCAGCCTTAACGTCCTATGGCCTCTACAAGACCATGTACACCTGGTGGGGTGAGTCAGATATCAGAGTAGTGCAGAACGGCGGCTTTAGCCTGCGCAGTAAGGCGATGCTAGAAGCGCCTTCTAAGTACGGCATCATGCGTAATCAACAAGCCGAACCTATGTTGATGAATGAGGATGTTCAGGTCTGCTGCTTTATGCGGCCTGCGTTAGAGAATGTGGGTATCCAGTTCTGCCCTGATGAACTCTCTAAATACTTTTCTTTTGAACATTTAGGCCCACCTCATGAGGGCATGGACTTGACCAAGGTATTTGGTCATCACGCCAGGTTCAGGCAGTTGATTGATGATGACAAAGTATTGTGGAAGCTAACCAAGGAGCAAATGGAAGGCATTCAAGGCGAGGAAGCGGTTTACGATTTATTTTCTGATTACTATAAATATGAAATGCTAATGGCATGAAATTTAATCTCGCGCAGTTTTACAGGTTTTGCTCACAGTTAAAGATTGAAACCAAAGAGCAGGGCTTGAAGAAGATGGATGTGCTGCTAGGCACACAAACGTATGTGATGGATGAGATCACAAGAGGATTGGCTGAAGACATCCACTTCTTTGTGATCCTAAAAGGGCGGCAGCTTGGCATTACTACTATCTCTTTGGCTTTAGACCTTTACTGGCACTTCATACACAATGGACTCCAAGGCACACTCACCACAGACACAGAAGAAAACCGAGATATGTTCCGGTCAACCCTTGCCATGTACATGGAAGGTCTACCCAAGGAATACCGGATACCGCTTCTTGCCCACAACCGGAATCAGCTTCAACTCAAGAATCGCAGCCGTCTCTTTTATCAAGTCGCGGGGCTTAGAGCAAAAGGCTCACTTGGTCGCGGTAAAGCCATTACATTTCTACACGGAACTGAAACTTCGTCCTGGGGTGATGAAGAAGGACTAGCATCACTGCTGGCTTCGTTGGCTGAAACCAACCCGAATCGTTTGTACATCTTCGAGTCCACTGCGCGTGGCTTTAATATGTTCCACGATATGTACGTCACCGCGAAACGCGCAAGAACCCAAAGAGCAATCTTCTGTGGCTGGTGGCGTAACCAGTTCTATTCTGTCGATGCTGATTCACAGATTTACAAGGTCTACTGGGATGGCAAACTAACGCCTGAAGAAAAAGAGTGGACACGCGACATTAAGAAACTCTACGACGTAGAGATCAACAGTAGGCAAATGGCATGGTGGCGCTGGAAGCTACATGAGGGCATCAAAGATGATGCGCTGATGTATCAGGAATTCCCTCCAACAGAAGACTATGCGTTCATCATGACGGGAACTTCGTTCTTCTCGAACGCCCGTTGTACGGACATGATGAAGATTGCCAAGAAGATTGGTTGCGACTACTACCGCTACAGCATGGGCGCGAACTTCATAGACACAGAAGTAGTGAAGTCTACGGAACGCTTGGCAACCCTGAAGATATGGGAGGAACCTGTTGATACGGCTTATTACGTTATTGGGGCAGACCCTGCTTATGGCAGTTCTGATTGGGCTGATCGCTTTTGCATACAAGTCTACCGTTGCTATGCTGACGGTATGGAGCAAGTTGCAGAGTTTGCTACCCCCGAGATGAACACTTATCAGTTCGCGTGGGTGATCGCCCACCTTGCTGGCGCTTACAAGAACTCGACGTTGAACTTGGAAGTCAACGGCCCTGGTCAGGCAGTCATCAACGAACTGAGAAACCTAAAGCGTCAGGCAGCTATGCTGACAGGCCAACAAGGGTATGACTTGATGAACGTGCTTGGTAGCATGAGCAACTACATTTGGCGGCGTAACGATACGTTAGGCGGGATCAGTAACAGCATCGGCTGGATTACGACATCACAGACCAAAGAGCGAATGCTGTCGTACATGAAGGATTACTTTGAGCGCAACATGATGGCGATCTATTCGACCGAATTGATTGATGAGATGAAGACCATTGTGCGTGAAGGCTCAAGCATTCAAGCAACTGGCAGAAACAAGGATGATCGTGTGATGGCCTCTGCTTTGGCTTGCGCGGCATTTGCCGAACAGGTGCAGCCTAAGCTAATCAACATGAAGATTACCCGTGAGATGAGCAGAAAGACTGATGACATGACGCCAGAGCAAGTGGCGGTCGGCAGGAATGTATCTGATTACTTGAAAAGGATTGGTATTTATGGAGGCAGTGCGTGAACGACGTTATTCCTAAAAAGGAATTATTAAGAATTATCAAAGCATTTGTGGCTGATGAAAGGCGCGGTATCCCGCTAGAATTGTTTTCTGAACTCTGTGGTGTTGATCGCAAAACGCTCTACAACGTCTTCATTGTTGAGAAGTACCCAATGACAGAGTTAGTCCAGCGCAGAGTATCCAAGGGTTATGAATCCTGGCGCGATGGTGAGATTGCTGTGATGGAGCGCTACGG
>Ga0129333_10004729_pt1 | contig 12741 bp, 9 predicted proteins | sample CPB6_08_DNA_FD_94474 | JGI IMG/M metagenome (GOLD analysis project Ga0129333, IMG submission 94474) | Freshwater to marine salinity gradient microbial communities from Chesapeake Bay, USA - CPBay_Sum_0.6_0.8_DNA | ecosystem: Environmental > Aquatic > Marine > Coastal | place: USA: Chesapeake Bay... | reverse complement strand
TTTGACAATCAAACTAAAACAATTGGCGGCAATTTTACAGCCGATAGCAATTCCAACGATATGGCCTATGTTTCGCGATACGACGTCTCGAACAACACATTCGCACCCCTACAAGACCCGCAAATTACTCCGTATGGTGTAAATGGTAACGTTTATGCGGTAGAAGTTGATGCGGTAAATAACTGTATTTATATCGGTGGGACATTTTCAATCGCGGGCGAAATACAGGCCACCAATGTGGCGCGATATGATTTAACGAATAAAAAATGGGAATCCTTGTCGGGTGTTGCTACAATAAGCGGATCATATATTTACCAAAGTGTGGGTGAAGGAGCTGGAGGTCTCTCGAATAGTGTATATGCCTTATATTGGGACTCTGTAAATAGTCGCTTATTTGTAGGAGGCGCCTTTACGAATGTTCAGGGCGCACAAGTTACTGCCACTAATGTAGCTTATTGGACACCAGGTTCAAGCAATTCTGCAAGTGGTTCATGGGCTCCGTTAAACGGAGTCGGTGGCGAAGGGGTTTTTGGTAGTATTAGCGAAGTATATGTGATTACCGGAGACGGTACAAATATTTATGTTGGCGGGCAATTTCAAAACGCGTATATAGGAGGTATTTCAACAAATGTATATAATATTGCATATTGGAACCCCTCGGGGCCAACGTGGAATGTTTTAGGGGGAATTGGCGGCGTTGGAACAAGTGGAGCTGTTTATGCGCTTAATTGGGTGGCATCTGGATTACCAACTATAACCTCAGGACTATTTGTAGGCGGCGATTTTATATATGTAGAAATTGGTGGTGGTCCTGTAATAGCAAATCATATTGCATTGTGGTCACCATCTGGAACTGGTTTGTGGTATGAGATATATCAAGGTGTTGGGTCCGGGCAAGTACCTGGCATGACATCTTCTTCCGTGCGGACATTAGCATGGGACTCTGTTAATAATCGACTATTTATAGGCGGTTCATTTTTACAGGTAAATTGGTATGATGGCTCAACCGCTCAAACATATGATTATCCATATATGGTTGTCTGGATACCATCGAGTATTAGTTATCCTACTGCAGATGGCACATGGTCGAACTCCGTTACATCTATGGACCAACCTGTATTTTCATTAAATTATGGTAGTGATGGTGCTGTTTATGCTGGAGGTCAATTCACAAACGCTGGGGGGCAAACAGTAAATTATGTTGCTCGATGGGACACCGTAGCCACAGTATGGACCCCTTTACCTGATTTACCGTCTATAGGACCGGGAAGAGGACTAAATGCGGCTGTTTATTCTGTGAAATATCACTCTACCGGGGATATTGTTATAACGGGTGGTGCTTTTACAAGGGCATACGAGGCAAAAAGCAACATAATCGTCAATTATGTCGCGTATTACGGAAATGCGGGTTATACTTGGTATCCCTTAGCTGAAACTGTATTACCATATGGTGTAAAGAATGCAAGCGCCCCATCTGGAAACATATATGCTATAGCAGTAGATGCATCGAGTAATTTAATGTATGTGGGCGGAGACTTCATAAATGCTGGCGGTGTTTATACCAGCAATATAGCCATGTATAATTACAGTACAAATGTATGGTATCCATTTATAGACAACAATACAAAAATAAACGGCACGAGTGCCCCAGTTAGAGCATTGTTATGGGACAGTCCTATTTTATATGTGGGTGGCGAATTTATTACTGCCGGCGGAACAACCGTAAACCATATCGCAAAATTGGATCCGAGTGCAAATGTTTGGTCTCCGTTAACAGATGGTTCTGGCAATGGAACGGATGGACCCGTGTATTGTATTTCAAATTATATTTCAGATTTTTATATAGGCGGTTCATTCGCTAATGCTGGAGGTCAGAGTGCAAATAATGTAGCCTGGTGGAATGGAAGTAATTGGAATCCATTACTCGGAACTACATATCTCGGTAATGGAACCAATGGTCCGGTATATGCAATACTTGCATATTATGGATTATTAAACACTGGTATTGTAATTGGTGGATTGTTCACAGATGCAGGTGGTCAGGGAGTTACCAATCTTGCTATATGGTCTAATTATAGTGGTTCGGATGACTTTTCTCCGTGCTCTGACTCCTTTGGAAATCAAGGAACAAATGCAACCGTATACGCATTATCAAAGGGTAATACTACAAATTTAATATATGTAGGGGGCGCTTTTACAACAGCAGGCGCATTGTCACCTGCTAATTACATAGCAAGTTGGACGTGGTTGGGTTTTCCAGTTTTTTACGGAACTTGGGCGGTCGTTGGCAATAATACAATCGGTGGGGTCGGAGCACAGGGTGTACGAACTTTGACTTATGATGCAACTAACACCAAATTATATATTGGAGGTATTTTTAATCAGGTTGGAATCCTTAGTTATTACGGAACATATAGTGTCTTACAAGACGTAAATTTTATAACAGTATTTAATGATGGTGGCGGACCCAATGAATATGATACGTTGCCTACTTCCAGCGCATCTGCGTTGCTCGGAACCGCAGCAAACGGTGTCGGCAACAATGTTTATGCTACCTACTATTCTTCTGCCGACAATTATTTATTTGTCGGTGGTGATTTTCAGTTACTATTTAATTTATCGCCCTCCAATTATAAAAACTCGCACAATGTAGCAATTATCGACAGAACCGCGAGTCAATGGATCACTACACCATCTCCCGTTCCAAAACTCAATGGACAGGTCCGCACAATTAAGCAATTGAATGCAACCAATATATATGTTGGCGGCGATTTTACTGGGTTGTCGGGCGGTAACCAGGACTTTAATTATATTGCACGGTGGAACATTACAAATAGCCTATGGTATTCATTTGTAACTAATTCTGTTATAGGTATGAATGGCGCGGTTTATGATATCAAGGTGAATGATACTACCAGTTTGTTCATCGGAGGAGCATTTACATCTGCCGGCGCCACCACATTAAATCGCATAGGTTTATATGATGTTTCTTCAAATTCTTGGACTCAATTCATTTCGCTCGGCGGATCTGATGTAGGCGTAAATGGAACAGTCCGAAATATATATTATCGCGGTGCGGGCTTGGACGCGTATATATGTGGCGAGTTTACAGCTACTACCGGCTCATCATTAAGCGTAAATCGTGTAGCAGAAATCAATACTTCGAATCAGACCTTCCAAATCAAAAATGTTTCCGGTACACACACTGGGTTAAACGATATTACAAATGCGATTTTATATTCCGGTTCAAAGGTATATTTTGGCGGGCAATTTACAAACACGGCTCCTACATCAGATAAGCCTATGTCGAGAATCGCGTCTTATAATCTAAGCTCGTCCGTACCGGTTATTTTAACAACGACGACCGCTGGTTTCTTAGATACAGATGATTCTACAACGTACTCACAGATAATTTTACCAGTGCAATATAAAGCAGTGACCGTAATTTATAACGCGTCTATTAATAAATGGTTAGAAACCTATAGGTCCTCGGGTGTTACCCATTAATTAGTTAAGCAAATTTTCGGATGTTAATTATGCACGACTTGTAAATCGGCATCCTTTAGTCGGAATAATTTAGTGCGTTAAATATTTTAAATTCATAAGTATTTAAAGATTTTAGTTTAGAAACTGTATAATGTCTACATTTTCTCATAAACAACAGGTACCGACACCAACTACCGGCAATGTGTTAACTATTAAAACGGTTCAAATTGCACCCTTTAGAACGCTAATGACCGCGCTCAAAGATATTCTTTTAGAAACAAATATTACTTTTGAGCCGGATGGCATCCGTATTATCAATATGGACAAGTCTCACACCATTTTGGCTCATCTGTATTTGGCTGCACAGAATTTTGAGTTTTATGAATGCAAGAAGGAGAAAATTATTATCGGTGTAAACATGTTCCATTTATTTAAGTTGATTAATTCAATTGACAATGACGATACGCTGACAATTTACATTGAGAACTCCGACTATGTTGACGGAATTGTTTCCCATTTGGCGCTGAAGTTTGAGAACGGAGAGATTAAGCAATGTAAGACACAGAAGCTCCGCCTAATTGAGCCTGAGCCCGATGAGCTGCAATATCCCGATGTGACCTTCTCATCCATCATCAATTTGCCATCTGCCGACTTCCAGAAGATTATTCGCGATTTGTCCTGTATTTCCGATAAGCTGGAAATCAAGTCTGTCGGCAATGAATTAATTTTTAAGTGCTCTGGGCAGTTTGCATCTGCCGAAATCCATCGCGCAGAATCGGATGGCAGCATGGGATTCATTCTTAAGCAGGATTCATCAAAGATCATTCAGGGCGAATTCTCACTCAAGAACCTTGGGTACTTTATTAAGTGCACCAACTTGTGCCAGCAAATTGAAGTGTACTTGGAAAACGATTTGCCGCTTGTTGTGAAGTATAATGTAGCGAGTCTTGGGGAGATAAAGCTCTGTCTAGCACCATTGCCCTCATCGTAAAATAGTATTGTGTGACGCATTATCGTAACAAATAAATACATACAGTCGGCAAGAAGCATTTTTCAGTAACAAATATTATAATATAAATTTGATTTAATAATTATAATATTTTATTAAACTTATATAAAGAGTTTAGCGTATATAAGTTATGCCTGCTAAATATACATATAAACAAGTTCAAGATACATTTACACAAAATAAATGTATCTTAATAAGTGAAATTTACGGGAATCAACTTAGCAAATTAGATTATGTAGCTTCTTGCGGGCATGCTAATTGTGTCATTTTTAAGGAATTTAGAAATGGAGTTGGGCTAAAATGTAGAAATTGCGCTTTAGAAATACCAACATACGAAGATGTTGTTAAAAAATTTGTTGACAAAAATTGTATGGTAACAATGCCCCAAGAAGAGTTTATTCAAAATTACAAGAATAATAATTGTAAAATAAAATATAACGCTTCTTGTGGTCACGAAAATATTGTAAGTTATAAAAACTTTACTACATTAAACCAAGGATTACATTGTCCAAAATGCGTTAATAAAAATGTCAGTTGTAAATTAAAAGAATTGTATTCAAATGACAATAAATTGTCTTCGCTGCAACAAGAATTAAAGTGTATTAATTATGTTAAAGAGTTAATAGGAGACCATTTTACAACAATTAAATCATTTGATGGTTGCAAGGCGGATATTGCTATTAAAAGATTTGCAGAAATTGAAGATTTGTGGTTGGGGATTCAAGTAAAAACTACTAATAAAAAAACAGAAAGAGGTCAATATTATTTTAGATTAAATAATGGAGAATATGATAATTGTTTAGTATTATGTATTTGTGATGAAGACAAGAATATGTGGCTAATTCCATATGAAGAAGTTAAGGGTTTGAAAACGATCGGGGTCGCCAAAAAATCAAAGTATAATAAATACGAGGTAAACAAGGAGAACTTGATTGAGAAATTAACAAATTATTACACATCAATCAATAAGTTCGAGTTTACAATATTGGATACACCAACAAGTAAAACTCAAAAACAAGAACAAGAATATCGCAATATAAGAGAAACAAAAATAAATTTTATTAAATTTAAGAATAATGATATGGAAGGGTTAGTATATGATTTTACTATTGGTTCTAAAAAGGTTCAAGAAAAGGTGGGCACAATAACTCATAATAACGATAACTCATATTCTTTTACCTTGACTAAATATGACTGTAGAGTAGATGGAAAATGTAAAAATAAATGTTATGAAGAGGGTGACAATGACCTATATTGGTTAAATTGCAAAAATGGGAAATTCTATGTAATTCCAGAAGAGGCGCTATTAGCAAATGATCATATAGGAAAGAATTGCAAAAGGGAGAAATTATATGTGTCTGCAACAAATGAAAACACTGAATGGTGTAATGAATATTTATTTGATTACAATAATGTAGACAAGGAACGATTATTGAAAATTGTTAATTAAATTTAAAAAATATATAAATTTTTGCCTACAAGTTCACGTATTTTATTTGCTTCATTATTTAGCAAATAAAATATTTTGAAATCATTTAGCGGGTTCATGCGTTCCGTTTATTATAAGAATCTACCGCGAGTTTTGATACCGAGCAAAGATAACGCTCCGCATTTGTAAGGTCATCCTGTGATGGCTTGACAGATGATGTTATATTACCGGTTCCAAGATATCCGGACGAGCTTGCTACTAAATCAAGATGACGGTTCTCTCTATCAACCCCGACAACATTTGGCTTCAGAGTTGAAGCTGTCTCGCTAAAAGCTCTTGAGGAGCAGGCCTTTGCAGCTGCAATTGTGCATTTTCTCATAATATATAGGTAGCTTTTATCCTTTACGTCCTTTTATATAATTATGTGTAATCGGCAAAATGTATATTATCGTATATATTGCCGTTTGCTATACTTTTTTAAAAGTATATATATATTATAGATGTCAAGTTATTATCCCAATTATAGCCAATATTTAGGCGCTCAACGTTGTTGTGATTCAAGAGGACCCGGACCCGTCGGACCGCAAGGACCTACTGGGCCGGCGTCTATAGGCCAACGAGGTGTCACTGGAGCTGTCGGCGCTACTGGTCCTACTGGACGAGGCTGCGCGGGTCCTACTGGTCCTGCCGGGGGTCCTACTGGTCCAACTGGATCAAAATCATTCATCATAAATCATCCTACAGACGAAAATAAGTATTTAGTGCATGTGTGCCTCGAAGGTCCAGAGGCAGGTGTATATTATAGAGGCAAGGGAGAAATTACAAATAATGAATGTGTAGAAGTTGTGCTGCCGCATTATGTTGAAAAACTTGCCTACAATTTTACCGTACAGGTTACGCCCATTTACGGCAATAAAATGGTGACCTTAAATGCAAGTGAAGTTGAGAATAATATGTTCAAGGTACACGGCGAAAATGCCAAGTTCCATTGGGTTGTATATGGCAGTAGACACGAAGTCAATGTTGAACCAGACAAGGCTGATGTAAACGTTAAGGGAGATGGCCCATATTTGTACATTTAACTCATTGGTCAAACGGCATAAATTTTTCGTTGCAATTATACGGTTGTAATTTGTATCTATATATATTTAAAAACATATATAGGTAATTAAGAATGAATACAATTGTTTCTGCCTTTGTAAGCAATGTTAATTCCAGGTACGAGGATTCGTTGGCACGATACTATAATTTTGGAAAATTGTTATTGCAATCATCTGTTCCAAAGGTCATTTTCGTTGATCAGTTTATGTTTGACCTTATTGGAGACAATTATGACAACACTACCACATTAATAATAAAAATAGATACGCACGATTCATATTTGTACAATTATGTAGACCACCTAACAAATTTTGACGTACATTCAACCAACCACACAAAGGATACAATTGGTTTCATGTTTACTATGTGTAACAAAACAGAATGGGTCAAACAGGCGATTCATTTGAACCATTTTCAAACGGATAATTTTATTTGGATAGACTTTGGCATAAGACATATATTTAAAAATATCTGCTCAGACGAAGAATTCGTTGAAAAGATTAACTGCCTACAATACAGACACTACGACAATATTAGAATTGGTGGGATTTGGGATATAAATTATAAGTATAACATAAACATTTATAAAGATATTGCGTGGTATTTTGCGGGCGGGGTATTTGGGGGAAATAGTGAAACCCTTGTTAGATTTGCCGAGTTAATGAAGGAAAAATGCATTGATATTATAACAAAAAACAATACTATTATGTGGGAAACAAACATATGGTATCTAATTTGGTGTGAAAATAAAGAGCTATTTGATATCTACGGGTGCGATCACAATCCGACCCTTATAGAGCGTTATTAACTATATTTTACGATTGAATCTATATATTTTTTATCGTAAACCCCGATTCGGGTTGTTCTATCCCATGTGCTGTAATTAATAAGCACTCGCTCGTGTTCCACAACAATGCTGAGACAATATTCAATGGGGTCACCTTCAAATTTGAATGGAGCCGAATAACGTTGTAATTTCATATTGGCATCAAAAACCACAATCATGTGATAATAATGACGTGGTTGTTCGTAAGAGACAATGTGCGTAACAAACCATATCTCGTCTTCGGTAATTTGAATCGTTATATTCCCGTTTCTATTCTCTCCGCATGGCTTGGAGTATTTAAATCCGCAGGTAGACCCTCTGATTCGTTTAAATATGCGCGGCATTTCTCTTGTTTCAACCAATGACAGGCTTTTGCCGCCCCCTGCAGTGTCATTCACCTTGCAAATTTTTAATGGCGCCCAATCATATATAACATGAGTGGAATTTTTATAGTCCACATAGACCCAATTTTTTTCGCATGATGCATTGTTAAAATCAGGCGTAATTTCCGTGCCATTTAAGCGTCCTCCTTGATAATCGTAATCACCTACCACTATTCCGATATGATTGTTGTGATGATAGCCGGTTCCAATAAAAATCGGGGTTTGTGTTTCCACATCATAAAACACCCTTACATCTTCAATGCCAATATACCGTCTATTATCAAAGGATAAGTCAAACCATTTTTCATTTATCGGACTAAACTGGCTGTCTAACTCAACATATTTGTTAACGGTTATAATATGTTTATCACAATATAAGTAGTTACCACCATCATTAATATAGTAATTCACATAGCGGATGTTCAGTTTATAACCACTATTGTCTATATTCGGAATTAGACAGCTTGATGAAGAATACATCTTCACTTCTTCGTTATTAATATTTGTTGTAACCGTGTTATCTACCGTAAATTTTGAGCTTGCAGTTAAAACATCTTTGTAAAACTTCAGGTTTCTCATCATGTTATTTACTTCCGAATCATTGTTGGAATTATTCAATACCTCTACGACCTCAAAGTTGATATTTTTTACACCGGCATACGCGGCAAACACGGTATATTCATAGTAAATTTTGCTTGTATACACGTCGTTATGTAAAAATAGGTAACCATTTCTGTCCTTTTTCGCGTCTAATATCTTTCTGGCCTCCTTATAAATCATATTTCCAAGGGTGTGTTTAGAAGTCATTCTATAGTGGTGAATTATTTCATATAATCCCTCCATTCGATCCGGATAAACATTATACCCTTCCAACCAATAATGTATTGCATCCGCCATTTTACCCATGTTTCTATAGCAAAGACCGATTCTATAATGGCTATACCACACTTCTTCTATCCATCCGCCAAATGCGATACGCTTTTTATAAACGTCGATTGCCTCCCCGAATCGCCCGGAGTCGTGATAACTATTCGCCAAATAAAAATAATACCTGACATTATTCGGTTCTTCTTTTATTCCGTCCAATAGCAACCGAATATCGCGTTCAAATTTATCGTGCTTAGAGCCACCATCTCCATGATCTCTTATGAATATAGTGTTCCTATCAAAACTGATATGTCGGTTACCTTGTGGAGTATCAATGTATTCATGTGTTACTCCAACATATTTATATAATCCATTATTCCGAACAATTCTTGTATTTTGATAGTAGAAGGAGTCGTTCCCTTGAAGAATATAATAACTATCGTGGGTATTTAGCATGTGCTTATTAAATGTATTCACCTCAAGTACCATATCGGCATCCATCAATAATATAAAATCTGACATGCCAACGCATGCCTGCATAGCAAAATTTCTATTATGACAAAAATTTTTGAAGGGTTCTGATACCACCTTACCAGGTATATTTCTTTTGTTAAAATACTCAGAGATTAGTTCAACGGTATTGTCGGTAGAACCTGTATCGCATATACAGTAGCAATCAATAACTGAAATAACCGAATCAAACAACCTGGTAATTATTTTACTTTCATTCTTAACAATCATATTTAAACACAGTGTTGCAGGTTTGGTTGCATTAGAAACAAGCTCCATGAATACTATAAAATGTAATATTTATATTGTTAAATAATCAAATAATTAAATAATTATATATTAATAATATAATAATGGCGAATACGCGATTTAAATATGACGACTGTAGAACAAAAAAGGCCCTACAACAATCAACTGACCCCGGGAGATGGATTTTAAATGTTCCTGGCAACGGGGCGAACCCTTGTTATATGGAGGATCCACAAATTATCATACAAAAATGGGGTGGAAATTTGAGGACGAACACCATTAATTTAGAGGGTGATCTCAGAGGAGTAAATAGACATTTAAGCAGAGATTGTTTAGGAAAAGACGAATATACAAAGTATAATGTTCCGAACCAGGCTATCAAGTATCCTACATGCAATAATTTATTTACCGAGCAGTCTCGAGCGACTAATCCAGCGTGGTGGTATCGCGATTTGGAGCAAGTTGACTGGCAATATCCGCCGTTGAACCCACAAGCAAATACATGTATGCCTTTCCAGGCAAATTTAAACACGCGAATTTTAGAAAAGGATTATTTTACCCCAAAGAGAGATTGTGTCGTCACCGAAACTAAAAATTACCTGCCAACAAGCTTCAATTTGATTCGCGGTGGGTATGTAGGAGGACCTGTAACATGTCAGCAAACAAACGCATGTGCCTCGGGCAAGTAAATCTGCAGCTGGTCCGGGTTTAGGTTTTAGGTTTTAGATTATTATGAATAAATTATAATACTCTATATAAAATATAATACTCTATATATATAAATATGGAAATAGCAATCCCCTTAATAGCATTAGGTGGCATGTATGTTGTGTCAAATCAATCAAATGAAGATAGTACTAAAAAACAAATAAGGCAAACCAAAAAGGAGAATTTTACCAATATGGGAATTAGAAGCAATTTAGGTGTAAGAACTGATAATTATCTGCCCAACACAAACATTCCTCCGCAAAATTTCCCGGTGTCAAATATAAACCAGTTGGTCGATACCGTTCAAGAGTATCCCAACCCAAATGCCGCAACAGATAAATATTTCAATCAAAATTTATACGAACAGCGAGTCCGAAATAATATTCCCGTCGGAAATACCCCACAGGAGGTTTACTCGTTGTCAGGCAATTACTTGAACTCTCAACAGTTCAAACACAATAATATGGTTCCGTTTAATGGTGGAAAGGTAAAGGGTCGTACTTACGACGTGAATATTACGGAAACGGTTCTTGATAATATGATAGGGTCTGGTTCTCAAGTAATCAAGAAAATAGAGCAAGCACCTTTGTTCAAACCCGAAAGCAATATGCAATGGGCATATGGCATGCCAAACCAGAGCGATTTTTACCAGTCGCGCGTGAACCCAGCAATGAAAAACAACAACGTGAAGCCATTTGACTCTGTTACTGTTGGTCCCGGCCTTGATCAGGGGTATGGAATTAGCGGAAGCAACGGATATAACTCAGGCATGGAGGCCCGCGACAAGTGGTTGCCTAAAACAGTGGACGAGTTAAGAGTGGACACAAATCCTAAGCTTGAGTATGAATTGATTAACCATGAAGGCCCTGCAAACTCATATATCAAAACAGCACCTACGAGTCAGATGATTGGGCGGGTTGAGAAGCAACGACCTGACACCTTCTTTATCAACACGCAAGACCGATGGCTAACAACCACCGGCGCAGAGAAGGGCGAAACCCTGAGACCTATTCAGGAAATGGGTGTTATTAGACGTAATGACATTAAAACCGAGTACATGGGACCCGCTGGTGCTACCGATGTTAAGGCTACAACCGCGCCTGTGAATTTTGAACCATCAAAGAGACACGAGGTTGTGGCAGGCGGCGTAAATCACTCCAGAGCAGTAGGTCATGGCCCTCATACAGACGGGGAGGCTTTTTTGCGCAGCCACACGAATTATGAAAATAACAGAAGCACTGTCAAGCAACCCGAGACATTGAGGAGCGGATTTAGCGGCGCAATTGGTGCCGTTATAGCTCCGTTGCTTGATATTTTAAAGCCGACGCGCAAGGATGAAACCATCAATAACGTTCGCATTTATGGCGAGGGCGCGGCATCCATCTCCAAGGGATACGTATACAACCCACAGGATGCAACTGCTACCACAATCAAGGAGACCACATTATATTCCCCATCGTTTAACATTAGCAATCAAAAGGAAGGTATATATGTTAATAACGCAATGCCCGGAGCGCCAACACAGAGAGACACCACCAGCTGTGAATATTACACCGCGGCCGGAGGTTATGCAACCGGATACGGCGACCGGAGTTATGATGCAGCATATAGACAGCACAATAATGACATTAAATCTTCAACCATTGCAAATAGACCAAACCAAGGAGGAACTCATTTGTTTAATCAACAGATGCATTTGACTACCCTCAAGAGCGACTCTGACCGATTGGATGGAAGGGTCAACCCGGCATTTTCCAGTTTAACCGGTCTTCCCCCGTCAGTGCAAACCTATGGCGCCATTAGAGCCCCGCAATACTATAATGAATGTGCCTCGTGCGAGCGCATACAGCCCGATATATTAACCGCATTCAAGAATAACCCGTACACACATTCGCTAACCAGCTCAGTTTAAATGCGTGGCACGCACGTGGGTTGCAATAAAAATAAGAGTATTTTATTATTTACGTACTAATAAAATATAAAAACACGTTGTAAACTATAATAAACTAATGTCCCTACAAATCCATCAATCAATCAAAAACAAATTACATTACTTTCACGAAATACACAAAACGCCCAATATATTATTTCACGGCCCGTCTGGAAGTGGGAAGCGAACAATTGTCAGTGATTTTATTAACAAGGTCTACGACAATGATAGAGAGAAAATAAA
>Ga0129333_10004728_pt1 | contig 12741 bp, 13 predicted proteins | sample CPB6_08_DNA_FD_94474 | JGI IMG/M metagenome (GOLD analysis project Ga0129333, IMG submission 94474) | Freshwater to marine salinity gradient microbial communities from Chesapeake Bay, USA - CPBay_Sum_0.6_0.8_DNA | ecosystem: Environmental > Aquatic > Marine > Coastal | place: USA: Chesapeake... | reverse complement strand
TCCGTTCGCAGGACGGCACGACGATCCGCGTCGAGGCGTCTTACACCGACGGCGATCGCACGATCACTACGGTCGACCCGACATGAGTTATTTCGGGACATACGTCGGCAATTACCCTGGCGAGTGGTGGGGCGCGGTAGCACAGCCACCGCCGCCTCCCGTGCAGCAATCTCGAGGCGGGTATGGGCCGCGCCGCCGACGACCGAAGCAGCGCGAGTTCGATGACGAGCTGCGCACGAAGGAAGACATCAGGCAGCGCATTCTGGCAATGATCGACCCGTCTGCCGAGGCGGCGGTTGTAGTGACGCGAGGCAACGTCGTGGCGGTACTGCCCGACGAGGGCAAGCAGATCGCGCTGCCGGTTCCGCCTGCCTTTAACGCGGCCGAAGTCGCGCAGATGGTTGTTGAGCAGTTGAATGCGTTTGGAGTGGAAGCAGAGCGTGCCCGCACCGCTGAGGCGCAAGCCCGCGCGCGAGCGCTCGTGGATGCGTTCATTGCAGAGCAGGAGCGCCGCACGCGCAAGCGCCGGCGCGAGGAAGAATGGCTGTTGTTGATGAACTAGGTGGGGTATGGAAGAGCTAATCAAAGAACTGCGGCGACGTGCTGGGATCTTTACCTCGCTCGACAATCGCGAGGATTCGGATCTTGCGGACATGGGCGTCGACATTGCGGCCGGGTTTGTTCCTGGTGTCGGCCAGGCGCTAAGCGCTCGAGACTTTGAGCGAGCGCGTCGTGAAGGCGATGTGCTTGGCATGGGGCTTTCAACTCTTGGCATGGTTCCCGTAGCGGGTGGCGTGCCGCGCACGATAATGATGGCCGCGAAGAAGGGCGGCAAGAAAGGCAAAAAGGCTGTTGGCGCTGTATTCGACAACGTGACCGATTACGCCGAAGCGCAGCGCATGGCGCTGCGTGGAGATCACTTGAAGCGCACGCCAGAGGGCAAGTACGTCGGCGCGCCGGCGGATGTTGACAGCCCGCAGAAGCTCTCGCGCAATCGCCAGGCGGCGCTGCGAAAGGTCGAGGAGGGCGCATTCAACGCCAACTGGTACGACCGCGCGCGCGACACTGCGACCGACGTGTCTGGTGGCGATGCCGCAATGGCTTCGATGTTTGCTCGAGGTGGTGCAGCGTACAGCCCGCAAGCGACGCCCGAAGTGGAAATCGGCGCGCTATTGCGACAGCACAACGCGAAAGTTCTGCGCGGCGAAGATGCCGTTCCGCGCACCGGATCGCAGGCTCGCAACGTCGCGCGCGCGTATTCCGAGCGTGCGGACGGAGGCTATAGCATCGACCCGAGCGCTGTGCGCCTCGGCAAAAAGACTGGGCCTTACGCCGACGCCAAAGACCCAACGATTCCGTCAGAGTCTCTGTACAAGACGGCGAACGATATTTGGCACGGCCGCGTCATGGGGTACGGCGAGAACTTCTCTCGAGGCTTTACGCCGCAGGAGCACGGCTTTCTGACCGGCGAAAACCTGGTGCTGGCCGATACGGCGCAGCGCAAGGGCTTTGGCAAAGACGTATTGCCGGAGGGCTACGAGTGGACGCCGCGCTCAGCGCAGGCTGCTACATGGGGCGCTCAGCGCCTCGAAAAGTACAAAGGCGACTACGCGAGTGCGGTCAAAAAAGCGCTGCGCGCTGGCAAGCGCCCGCCGAAGGCCTCGAGCGAGCGGGAGCTCGTCGCGCGTGCAAGCTACGGTATCGACTCTGCCGTCCCGCGCTACACCGCGAACGACACTTTCGAGTTCGTCACCGGCGAGAACACCGGCCACCTGGCAGGACTGAACCGCGCGGACGAAGCGACACGCGAAGCGTATACCGACGCGATGGGCGAGGCTTACTTGCGCACGCCGTCAGGCGCTATGCGCGACCCAATCTACGACTCGTTCCAGATGTACCAGCGCGAGGCGCTGCCAACGCGCGGCACTTACGTCAATTCGCAGGGCGTTGTCGAGAACAACCCAGGCTTCACGGCTCGGCCGCTCGTGTCGCTGCAGTCGTCCGATTTGGGTACGACGGCGAGTGGCAAAGCTAAGCGCGGCGGCCCAGAAATGGTGCCGGAGGACGCACGCGCGATTCGCTACGCGGCGGCGCTGCGCGGATTGGTCACAGGGCAGGAAGCGACAGGCTTCAATAAATTTACGCCAGCCAATAGCAGCATGAAAACCTTTGAAAAAACCGGCGCGCGTTATACGGCAAAGAACGCCGACGAGGTTGAAGCTGCGCGCAGGGCGTTTGAGGACCAGGGCCTTGACGTGGTGCAGGTTGGCGACGCACTGCACATTGGCAACTTCCCGGCCGAGGTCGGCCCGCCGGTACCTGGCGGCGTTATTCAAAAGCGCGTCAAGGATGCCGGCAAGACGCTTTCTGGCAAAGCTGACGCCGGGAGATGGGAGACCGGGCTTGAAGTAGTCCCTTGGACCAAAGAGCAGGGGACCGGAGAGACGACGCGTGCCGTGCTCGAGCGCCTGGTCGACAACCCCGAGTACGCGGTGAAGGATGCGGCCAAGCGCATCGACGCTGGCCGGCTTCGCGAGGCCATGAAGCCTATGAACGAAATCGACCGCGCTCTGGCGGCCGAGAAAAACATGCCAATCCGCGAAGACCTGATGAAGCTGCGCGAAATGCTGGCGGACGTTGGGCTTGAGGGCGTGATCGATTACGTCAAGAAGACGGGCGGCGTCGCTTTGCCGGCGATCGCTGCTGTACCGACACTTTCTTCCCTTCTTTCACAGCCTGACGATCGCGAGGGGTCATAGCAATGCCTGGAGAGTTCCGCTGCTCATGCCAGAACACCTGCTCTTGAGCTTTTGTCAATTTTGAACGGTAAATCATACATTCCTCCTGTTGAGACTATAGCAACAATGACACGCAGACGCTACATATGGGATGACGAGCTCAAGGATCTCGTCGAAATCACCCCAGACTACCGCCCAGCGGGCAAAAAGGGCGCCCTCAACCACCTCGGCGGCCTCTGGGGCGATCGGCACTACGACGGGCTGCGCGCGACCGACGGCGCCGACATCAGCAGCCGCAAGCGGCACCGCGAGTACATGAAGCGCACGGGCCTCACGACCGCGGACGACTTTAAGGACACTTGGGCAAAAGCCAAGGTCGAGCGCGAGCGGTACTACACGCAGGGCGGCTCGGTGCGCAAACAGGACATTCGAAACGCGATTGAACGACTCCAAAACAGAAGGTAACCCATGAGTGACACCACCACGATCAGAGACGCCCTCGAGGCGGCAGTGCCCGTCGACGAGCCCGTAGAAACTTCAGCACCAGAGCCCGTCAGCGAACCGGCCAGCGAGCCCGCCAGCGAGCCCGCCGCCTCGGCGCCGGAGGCACCCAAAAGCGACGGCCGCGACGAGAAGGGACGGTTCAAGCCCAAGGACGCGCCCGTGGCGCCCGAGACGACGGAGAAAGCCGCCGCAGAGCCCGCGCAGGGCATTCAGCCCGGCCCAAAGGCCGAGCCCAAGTCAGTTCCAAAGGACCGCGCTCCGGCCTCCTGGCGGCCCGACGTGCGTGAGCACTGGGCGCAGTTGCCTGAGCAGGTGAGGGCGGAGGTCGCTCGGCGCGAGCAGGAAGTGCAGCGCACGCTGCAAGATACGGCTGAGGCGCGTCGGTTTAGCGAGCAGCTCAGTCAGGTGATCCGGCCCTACGAGATGTTCATCAAGGCCGAGAACAGCAACCCGCTGCAGGCGATCGACAATCTGATGGCGACCGCGGCCAAGCTGCGCACGGGCACCGCGCCCGAGCTCGCGCAGATGGTGGCTGGCATGGTCAAGCAGTTTGGCGTTGGCCGGTTCGGGCAGACGTTCATCGAGCAGCTCGACTCGGCGCTGGCGGGCGAAGTGCCGCGCGTCGACCCGGTGCAGAACCAAATGCAGCAGGTACTGCAGCAGCAGCTCGCGCCGGTGCAGCAGTTCATGTCGCAGTTCCAGCAGGCGCAGCTCGCCCAGCAGCAGCAGGCCCAGCAGGCGGCGGCGGGCGAGGTGCAGCAGTTCCTGCAACAGGCAGAGTTCGGCGAGGACGTCCGCGAGGACATGGCGGACATCATGGAGATCGCCCAGCGCCGCGGACGAGAGCTGACGCTGCAGGACGCCTACCGCCAGGCGTGCTTGTCCAATCCGCGCGTGCGCACGGTGCTCGAGGCGCGCGCCAAGGCAAAGGGCGCCCAGCAGCAGACGGGCGCCGCGCAAAGGGCTCGAGCGGCGGCGGTCAGCGTGTCGGGCGCGCCCGCGCTCGGTGCGCCGAAGAGCGAGCCGTCCGATATTCGCTCTGCGATTGAAGCGGCTATTGCGTCAAACGCACGATGATGCTATAAACACATCGGGGAAGGTGCAGCCTAAAAACTGTACTTTCTCCGGTGTGCCAAAGCACCGACAGCCACCGAAGCTCTAGGAGCGCGAAAGCGCCCACCTACGACATACCGGACTGAACAGGTTCGCGTAGGCCACACGAAAACTGGTGGGGCGTAAGCCCTTGTCATTTTTTCTTGTGGGAGTTTCATCACAATGGCTTTTGCAAACTCGTCCATTTCGGACATCGTCGCGACTACGATTCAGTCGCGCACCCGGCAGATCGCCGACAACGTCACCAAGAACAACGCGCTTCTTGCCCGCCTCTCGCAGCGCGGCAACGTGAAGACGTTCTCTGGTGGCTCGACCATCCTCCAGGAGCTGAGCTTTGCCGAGAACGGCAACGCCGGCTTCTATTCGGGTTACGACCTGCTGCCGGTTGCGGCTCAGGACGTCATCAGCGCCGCCGAGTTCCAGATCAAGCAGCTCGCCTGCCCGGTCGTGATCTCAGGCCTCGAGCAGCTGCAGAACAGTGGCCGCGAGGCGTTCATCGACCTGCTCGAATCTCGCATCAACGTGGCCGAAGCCACGATGGCGAACAAGCTCGCCGCGTCGATCTACAGCGACGGCACCGGCTCGGGCGGTAAGGAAGTCACCGGCCTCAACGCCGCCGTGCCCTCCAACCCGACCACCGGCACCTACGGTGGCATCGACCGCGCCACCTGGACGTTCTGGCAGTCGAAGTTGTACGACTTCTCGACCGCTGGCGTGACGCCGCCTCCGACTGGTGCTCAGATGCAGACCGGCCTCAACACGCTGTGGGCTTCGCTCGTGCGTGGTTCGGATCGGCCCGACCTCATCGTGCTCGATTCGGCCTACTGGGGCATCTACACCGCGTCGCTGCAGGCCAACCAGCGCTTTACCGACCCCTCGGTCGGCAGCCTCGGTTTCCCGTCGCTCAAGTTCATGGACGCCGACGTGGTCCTGGACGGCGGCATCGGTGGGTTCTGCCCCGCGAACACGGGCTTCATGCTCAACACGAAGTACCTGTTCATGCGTCCGCACCGGGACCGCAACATGGTGAGTCTGTCGCCGAACAAGCGCTACGCGATCAATCAGGACGCCGAAGTCCAGATCCTCGCGTGGGCCGGCAACCTGACTTGCTCGGGCGCGCAGTTCCAGGGTCGCATCCAGAACTAATCGGCCCCGTGGTGGGGGTCACCCTTGCCTTGATGGGTTTGGGTGATCCCCTAACTCATCAAGGTTTTTTTAGGAGAAATTGAACATGTCTGGTCAGATTATCGGAATCGACAAGACCGCGGTTGTAGCTGCTTCAGCCGTCCCGGCCTTCCGGCTCGGCACGCTCGGTGGCTACGACGACCCGGTCAACGGCTACCAGGAATTCGTCTACGGCCGCGCTGATGGCGCCGTAACGGGCGCTGGCTATCTCTGCGTTGAGGCCACCGGCTTTGACTTCGCGATGGCAACCACGACCAACACCGCGCCGGGCGCTTCGGGCCACGGCTCTCGCGTTGGTGCGGCGCAGGCTGTGCTTGCGGACAACGAGTACGGCTGGTTCCAAATCTACGGCAAAGGCTCCCTGCGCACGCTCGCAAGCGCTGCGAAGGGCACTCGCCTCAACAGCACGGCTACGGCTGGCGCGGTTGATGACGATGGCACCGCTAGCTCGGAGGCGATCGTTGGTGTGGTGCTCGGCACCGCGACCGGCGGCGCTGCCGCCACGAACGCGGACGCCATCTTCAGCTACCCGTCCGTCGGCGCGACGCTGTAATTCAGCAGCAGAGTGGGACGGTGCGGGGTAATTCCTGCGCCGTCCCTTTTTCACAACCACACAAGGAAAAAACAAGATGAACGTACCCGCCACGATGCCAACAGATTGGAATACGGTGCAGAACGCACCCGGCCTCGACGAGAGCCGCATTGCCGAGGACGGCAAGCTCTTTGTGCAGTTCTACCGCAAGCCGGTGCTGAACGCCGCGAAGAGCACCGAAGCTGGCCGCGCGATCTACGAGGAACGCGACTTCATCAAGATCATGGTGCCCGGCGACAAGCTGAACATCATTGATCGCCAGGTCAACGAGCTTGACGCCGCGCGTTTCGCCGCGCGCTACGAGAAGTGGAAGCTCGGCCAGGGCAACGCCGTCGAAGGAACGCCGCTCTCGTCAATGCCGAAGATGACTCCGACCAAGGTTGAGGAATATCGCTACTTCGGCATTCACACCGTCGAGCAGCTCGCGCATGCGAACGACAACGTCGGCAAGAATTTCTTTTCGTTCAACGAGGACAAGCGCGCCGCGAAGGCGTTTGTGGAGCTCGCCAAGGGCAACGCCCCGCTTGAGAAGATGAACGAAGAGCTGAAGTCTCGCGATAGCAAGATCGAAGAGCTGCAGGCTCAGATCGAGGCGATCACGAAGATGATGTCCGCGAAGGGCAAGAAGTCAGAGGAGTAACACACCGGCATGGCTTTCCAGATTGTCAACGACTCGACGCTGTCCGCGATCGTTCAGAACGTTGCGCAGCTGGTGAGCTTTCCGACTCCGGCGGACCCGGCGGGGGACACTGACCCCGCTGTCGTCCAGATGGTGCAGGCTGTCAACCTCGCTGGGCTAGATCTGATCTCGCTCAACGATTGGCAGGAGCTGACCAAGACCCACACCATCAGCATCCTCGCGAGCAGCCCCGGCATCAGCGAGCAGGGCTTTGCATTGCCCGAAGACTTCTACGAGTTCGTCGATCAGACGCAGTGGAACTCGTCGATGCAGTGGCCTGCCGTTGGGCCGATCTCGCCGCAGTTCTGGCAGCAGCTGCTGATCCGTCAAACGCTCCCGACCCTGTCGTTCTACTGGCAGGTGCGGGACAACATGATTTACATCCTGTCGCCACCCACACCGGCCCAAACACTGAGTTTCTTTTACCAGTCGGTTGCGTGGGTGCGCGATCAGGACAACTCATCGCTATACAAAAACCGCGCGATCAAAAACGGCGACACGATTCTGCTCGACTCCTACCTCGTCACGCTGCTCGCGCGGGTGAAGTGGCTTGAGATGAAGGGCTTTGATTCGTCGGCCGCGATGCGCGACTTCCAAGTCAACTTTGAGAACCGCAAGGGCAACGAGCGCGGCTCGCCCGTGCTGACGATGGCGCGCAGCTTCAAGTACCCGTACATCCAGCCGCTGTCTAACACGCCCGACACGGGATTCGGGGTCTAAATGCCGCTCGTCCCGCTCGCACCATTCAAAGCTCCGCGCCGCTCCGCAGCGGCGCAGACGCTGCAGGTGTTCAACATCCCTGCGCCGGTGGGCGGGCTCAACTATCGCGACCCGATCAGCGACATGAGGCCGACGGACGCGCTCGTGCTGACGAACTTGATCCCGCGCCAGACTGGCGTCGAGATGCGCAAGGGCTGGACGTATCACACAAGCTCGGTCGGCAGCTCGGTCGATTCCATCTTTGCCTACAACGGCGCCGTGATCGGCGACAACAAGTTGTTCGCCGCGGCGGGCGGAAACATTTACGACGTCACGAGCGGCACGCCTTCGGTGGCCGTGAGCGCGACGGGCTCAACGAACGATGTTTGGAGCGTCACGCAGTTTGCGAACGGCGCCGGCATGTATCTGCTCGCGGTCTCGCCCGGCGCCGGGTATTGGACTTACGACGGCACGACCTGGACGCAGCAAACGGTAACGGGTTTGCCGGGCAGCCCCGAAACGGTCGCGGTATTCAAGAACCGCGTCTGGTTCACGGTGTCGGACAGCTCGACCGTTTACTACCTCGACACGGTTGATGCAATTGCAGGCACCGCGTCGGGCTTTGAGATGGGCTCGCTACTCCGCAACGGCGGATACATCCGCGGGCTTGTCAACTGGACTCTCGACGCCGGCGTCGGTATCGACGACCACCTCGTCGTCGTCGGCTCGCAGGGCGACATTGGAGTCTGGACGGGCACCGACCCGTCTGACCCGTCGAAGTTTGCGCTGCGCGGCGTCTGGTACGTCGGCAAGGTGCCCAAGTTCGGGCGCTTCTTCACCGGCTATGGCGGCGAAGTGATGATGCTCTCCGAGCTCGGGCTCGTGCCCGTCTCGCGCCTTGTGAACGGCCAGTTCAGCGATGTCTCGCCCGGCCCGGCGCAAAAGATTCAGTCGGTGCTGATCCCGCTCGTGCGCTCGTACATCAACTCGATCAGCTGGGACGTGTTTTTGCTGCCGAGCGAGGACATCCTCATCATCAAGCTGCCGGAGCAGGTGACAGGCACCTACCAGCAGTTCGCGATGAACGTAAACACCGGCGCTTGGTGCGACTTCTCCGGTATGCCCATGACGTGCGCTGCGCTGCTCGACGGGCAGCTGTACTTCGGTACGGAAGACGGCCGCATTGCAAAGGGGTTTCTCGGGAACACCGACGGCACCGAGACGAATGGCACGCCTGGCGCCACGCTCGAGGGCGACGTGCAGACCGCGTTCAACTCTTTCAACACGCCCGCGGTGCTGAAAAAGTTCACGATGGCGCGGCCGATCTTTATCGCGCCGGGGCCGCCTTCGGTAAAGCTGCAGATCAACACGCAGTACACCTTCGTCAACGTCGGCGGCTCGCCGTCGTTCGTTCAGACGCCGGGCGGCATCTGGAACAGCGGCTTGTGGAACGTCGCGGTGTGGGCGGGCTCCGCCAACACTTACCAGAGCTGGGCCGGCACGACGGGGCTCGGTTACTACGCGAGCCTGCGCATGAAGGTGCGCGGACTGCCTGCGACGATCTTCACGTCGTCGCACATGATGAGTGAGCCGGGAGGTGTGATGTGAGCGAAGCGCCGTACAAGAGTTCGCTCATCGAGGCCCTGCGCGGCTCTGGCGTGCCAGGCGCGACGATGGGCGGCGACGTCATGTTCCTCGACTTTCCGTGGATGAGGAACACCGACGTTGCGCTGCGTCAGCGCGCTGCTCGGGCGTACCTCGCGAATCCAGAAGTTTTGGAGTACGCCGACATTCCCTATATCCCGCCCGCGGCAAAGGGCGGCGGAAGTTCTGCCGTTCCTGCTGGCCCGCCGAACCCGAACACGATTGGCGAGACGATTCCAGAGAAAAAGGCGGAACCCGAGACTGTAACGGAAGCACAGCCTGCGCCTGCCCCGAAGGGCGAGCCTATTGAGCTGCGAGAGCAAGAAAAGACGGGCGTCATTACCGTCGAAGAGCTGCCGCCTGCGGACGAGGGCGAGCTCGCCGATCTTGAAAAGAAAGGCGTCATTACTGTTGAAGAGCTTCCGCCGGAAGAGGCGCCGCTGGCAGGAATGCAGCCCGAACTCGAAAAGGAAGAAAAGACAGGCGTAGTTACAGTTGAAGAATTGTCGCCTTCGGAGACGACGACTGCGGGTACGCAGCCAGAGCTTGAGAAGGAAGAAAAGACTGGCGTCGTGACGGTGGAAGAACTGGCAGAGCAGCCGGCGGCTGCGCCTACGGCGCGCGAGGTGCTGGAAGAGCTAATCCCAGAAGAGGAGAAGCCAGAACCCAAGGCGACTGTCACGGTTGAGGAAATTCCGCAGGACTTGACTGTGCGGCAGGCTCTGGAAGAACTAGTCCCGCAAAAGCCGGAAGAGCCGGAGGTGTCGGTAACGGTCGAGGAGCTCCCGCCCCCGCCGCCCCCTCCGCCGCCGCCCGTGGTTGCGCCGCCCGTAGCTGCGCCGGTTGTGGAGCCTAAGAGCGAGCCGGAGCCCGAAGCGTCGGTGACAGTTGAAGAGCTGCCGCAGGAAGAGCCCGCGCCGCAAGCGGAGCCCACACTTGAGGAAGTGATCGACTACATCAACGCGCTGACCCAGGCCGCTGCGACGGAGCCGGAGGCAGAGCCCGAGCCCGAAACGTCTGTGACGGTGGAAGAGCTGCCGGCGGAAACGGAGCCCGCGCCTGACGGCCGCGGCGGCTCCATGCCGTTTGTGACTAGCCTTGCTCGAGAGATGGCGCTGCTGGCAGCGATGGGCGACATGCTTGGCACCGCAAACGATCCAAAGGGTGAAATCACAATTGAGGAGCTGTTTGGCGAATGAAGCTCGCGACCGACCAGCCCAATGAGCCGCAGGTGATCTGGCAGTGGATGACGCGCCAGACGCAGATCCCGTGGTCGACCGATCTGCGCACGATCGCTGCGATCCGCGACGACGGCACGATCGCCGCCGCGGTTGCGTTCGGCTCGTGGACGCCGGAGAGCTGCTTCATGCACGTCGCGTTCGACACTGGGCACTCGCTGACGCGCGGGCTGTTAAAGGCTGCATTTGCGTATCCGTTTGAGTCTATTGGCGTGAAGGCGGTCTACGGTTTGACGCCAAAGGATTTCGACAGGGCAATTCGGTTCAACAAAAAAATCGGCTTTAAGCAGATCGCGGAGACGGTCGATTGCGTGCTGCTCGAGCTGCGGCGCGAGGACTGCCGGTTTCTGAAGGAGACGTTGCAATGAGTAAGGGTAAAGCACCGGCCGCGCCAGACTACGTCGGAGCAGCGCAGCTGCAGGGTGAGCTTTCAAAAGAAGCTCTCAACATGCAGAACTACGCCAACCGTCCGACGCAGAACACGCCGTTCGGATCGACGAGCTGGAACACCAAGGACGTTGTCGACCCTGCGACTGGCCAAAAGGTCACGCAGTGGACGCAGAACACCACGCTCGCGCCAGAGCTGCAGGGTGCCCTTGACGCGCAGATTGGCTTGCAGAAGGACCGGAGCGATCTCGCGTCTGGGTTCATGGACCGCGTCGGCAGCGAGTACGCCAAGCCTTTCGACTGGCAAGGTTTGCCGCAGATGGCTCAGGCGGCTGGTCCCGGCCAGCTGCAGAGCGGCATCACGGACTACACGCGCGGAATCACGACCAGCGCCGGCCCGCAGCAGAACGCGGTTGGTGGCTTCAATTTCGGCGGCCCGCAGATGGGCGTCGCGCAGCAGTCTGTCCAGCGCGGATTATCGACCGGCGATAACCCGGCCCTTCCGACGCTGAACAACGATTTCCGCAACCAGGTCGCAAGCGACCTCATGGCGCAGATGGCGCCCGTGCAGCGTCAGCAGCAGCAGTCGATGGAGACCGACTTGTCGAACCGCGGGTTCAAGGTCGGCACCGCCGGCTACCAGCGCGCGATGGACGAACTCAATCAGCGCCAGGCGGGCGAGCGGTACAACGCGCTCGGCATGGCTGGACAGGAAGCGCAGCGGCTGTACGGGATGCAGATGGGCGCCCGGCAGCAGGCGTTCAACGAAGACCTCTCCGGCGGCCAGTTCGCCAACCAGGCTTCGGGGCAGGCGTTCAATCAAGGGCTGCAGGCGGGCCAGTTTGGCAACCAGGCGCAGCAGCAGCTCTACGGGCAGATGATGGGGCAGGCGGATCTCGCCAACCGCGCCTCGGCGCAGAACTTTGGGCAGAACCTTGCCGCGGCGCAGTTCCAGAACCAGGCGCTCGGACAGGCGCAGGGGCTTGATCTCTCGCGTATGCAGGCGGGCAATCAAGCAGCGCAGCAGCAGTTCAACATGAACCAGTCGTATGCCAATCAGCAGAACCAGCTGCGGCAGCAGGCGATCGCGGAGCAGATGCAGCGCCGCGGGATGTCGCTCAACGAAATGAATGCGCTGTTGACCGGCCAGCAGGTCGGTATGCCGCAGATGCCGAACTTCTCGCAGTCGGGCCGCGCGGAGACGCCGAACATCTTGGGCGCGACGCAGATGGGCTACAACGCCGCGATGGATCAGTACAACGCCCAGCAGGCCGGCTTTGGCAACGCGATGGGCGGGCTCTTCAGCCTGGGCAGTGCCGCGATCAGTAACCCGTTCATGTTCTCCGATCGCCGGCTGAAGCGCCGCATTAAGCGCGTCGGCACGCACGCGCTCGGCGTCGGCATCTACGAATTCGACATGGCTGGGTATCGCCAGCGTGGCGTGATTGCGCAGGAGGTCGCGGCGGTTCGCCCCGAACTCGTCAAGCGTCACGCCAGCGGGTACTTGACCGTCAACTACAGCGCGCTGTGAGGTGATCTATGTATGAGTCACAAATGTTCGACTACTTGCTGCAGATGGGTGCAATGCGCCCAGAAGAGGACGAGCTCGCGCGCAAGCAGGCGATGGTCGATGCGCTGCGCCAGCAGTCGATGAAGCCGCTGCAGGGCCAGATGGCCGGCAACGTCTACGTCGCGCCCTCGATCACGCAGGGGCTCGCCCAGCTCGGGCAAGCCTACGGCGCACGAAAGGGGCAGCAGGGCGTCGACACCGGCATGAAGGACTTTAACGCTCGGCAGAAGGCGGCGCTTGAAGCGCTGCGTGCCGCGCGCGGGATGAGCAAGAAGCCCGAGGAAGAGGACGACGTCATCGAAGGATTCACCGCGTCGAGCTACTACCGGTAGCGGAGGCCGCATGGACTTTTACGCAGACGCACTGGCGCGCGGCGCCATTGTAGAAACGCC
>Ga0129333_10004727_pt1 | contig 12742 bp, 21 predicted proteins | sample CPB6_08_DNA_FD_94474 | JGI IMG/M metagenome (GOLD analysis project Ga0129333, IMG submission 94474) | Freshwater to marine salinity gradient microbial communities from Chesapeake Bay, USA - CPBay_Sum_0.6_0.8_DNA | ecosystem: Environmental > Aquatic > Marine > Coastal | place: USA: Chesapeake... | reverse complement strand
ATTTATAAATAAATATTATTTTTAGGAATAAATATTTTTCTATTTTTTGGTTCTAAATATTTGATATTAAAGAAATTAAATATTTGTTTTTCACTTTTCATTATTTTTGGTATTTGTTTATTATTATTCATTTTTCCTTTTATTCCATGTTCGCTCAATGATACTCCATATTTACTTTTAATATGATTTCTTAGACCAATGTTATAATTACCTGAACCCGTAAAATAAATAAGTGCATAATAATACTCGTGCGGCGTTGAAATAAGGATATCTAATTGTCTATGTGGATAATTACCTATTTTAACAATTCCAGAGAATTTTATATTACCTAATGTTAATACCTCTTTTATATATCCATCTTCTTTAAGTTTATTTATATAAGAAATTAAATTAAAATTCTTATTTTTCATTATAAGTAAATCAATATCACCCATTGATTTACTTTCACGACGAAATGATCCTACGAAATCATAAATAAAATCTTCTTTTAAATCTTCTTCTAATTTCTTCTTATGTAAAAGAAATTCATATAAAGGTATTCTTTTTTTTAAATCCTTATAATAAAAAAGTCCAAGTTGTTGTTTTTTATTTAACAAATGTATGTTTTTATATAAATCATCTAAGTTTGTAATACCATTATCAATGATTTCTTTTATTTTAATTGAACCAATACCATAAATTTCTTTTAATTGTTGTTGAAATTTAAAAATGGTATTTGTTTTTATATTTGCTTCTTCATATGAAATCTTACCAGTTGTTATTAGTTCTTTTATTTTTTCATTTATACGTTTTCCAGCATTTATATTTATAATAAAATCATCATAAGTATAAATAGGTTTTGTATAATTATACAATTGTATTAATACTCTTGAATATGCCTGATATTTATAAATATTTCCATTTATTTTTTCATAATCTCTAATATTTGATAAATGTTTTATAATTAAATCTTTAAAATCCATTGTTATTATTATTCAATTAAATTAAATTTTTCTAAGATTTTTATTATTTTAAATTTCGTTGAATATTCAAATGAATTAAGATTTTCCAGTTTATTTTTTAAGTTATTTATAATAGACATATCAGGTAAATATTCAATTAATAACAATAATTCATCTAATAATAATTCTAATATATGTTTATAATTATTTTCTTCTAAGTAATATTCAATATCTTTATAAATATTATCAAGTAAATTTAAAATAAAATCATTATTAAGATTACTTTTATTTAAAATAATTATTAATGCTTTAATAATAGAAATACTATTTTTTTTTATTTTAATATAATTGCAATATTTATCATAATTATCATTATGAAATAGAATTTTATTTTCTATTTTTATTTCATTTGATAACCATTCTTTATTTTCAATAAAAGTATTACAATACCTATTTATGTTATTTTTAATAAAATTATCATTAAATAAATATAAGACATCTATATAAATATTATTAGAAGACATCTTAATAAAATTAATAATTACATCAAATAAAGAATTTAAAATATCATCATTTAATTCTTCTATAAATTTCTTTATTTTTATATAAATAACTTCTTTATTTACATCTGTAAGCTTATTTAAATATGATGTAAATTCTTTTTTACACTTTAATTCATCACTAAAATTAATTAAAATAACTCGGGGTCTTTGACGATTATTATAAGAAAAAGATGATTTTATATTTTTTTTTTGTGCTATTAATTTCTTTTTTTCCCATAAACTCTTTGCATCATAATTAGAAACAAAACAGTTATAAGTTCCTATAAGTTCATTTGCTTTTCTTTCTAAGTTTTCATTTAAATATTCATTTTCTTCTTCTTTTATAAAAATCTCTTTAAACTTTTGTAAAGGAATTTTTATAAATCCTAATTCATTATTATCCATATTAATATTAATAATTATATTAATAATTATATTTATATATAAGGATTATTATTTAATTATCTAGAATTCTATCAATTAATTGTGCTTTTGTACCATCAGTTGATAATCCCATTTCAGTGCATTTTTCTTTAAGCTTATCAACATTTAATTTTAATAATTTCTTTCTATTTGTATTATTTAAATTTGAACTTATTGATTCTAATTCAATTTCTTCTTCCTTTTTTGTCTCTTTCTTTAAATCAAATACTTCTTCTTGTTTTTTTTCAATGTCTATTTCTACTATTGGTTTTTCCATATTAGTATTAACATTAGTATTAACATTAGTATTAACATTAGTATCATTAAAGATTTCATTCATAATAATTTCACTAACATTTAAATCATCATCAGATAACTTAACATTATTATTAATTTTACATGTTTTAGCGGTTTCATTATTTAGTTCTAATTCTAATTTGGTCATTTTTTCATTTAAAATAAAAACTTCGGTTTCAAATATAAAAATCTTATAAATTAAATAAATAACTATTAGTAATATAAAAAACATAAATATATTAGTAAAAACACTATTCATATTGCTTAATATTTTAAATATCATTTCTTACTACATCTTGATTATATATTTTGTTTTTCATTTCTATCGCACTATTAATAATTTTAGTATTAAATTTTTGTTTTTTAAGTAATTCAATCGCAATTGTTTGTTTTGAACCTCCTTTTTTTATCTTATAATCAAATTCATATTCATCTTCTTTGCCTTCTTTTTGTTTAGCATTTACACTTAAATTAATAAAATCATTTGGATATTTATTCTCCAATGACATTAAACGATGAAAATGAGTTGTTATTATAACAGTAATTCCTTTTTGTAATCCCAGATATTCGCAAACAGAAAAAGCAACTGAAACAGCCTCAATAGGAGGTGTTGAATGCATGGGTTCATCTAACATAAATAACCCTTTCTTATTTACTTTTGTTAATTCGTCGGCTATTTTAACCATCTTATTACAATAATCAGTTTCTGCTTCAAAATAAGATTTACTGCCTAACTCATCTGTAATTCGCATAAATGAATGTATGGCATCATAAATAATAACATTTGCTTTAAGTGCATTTATAATTCCAATTGTTTGTGATAAGATAATATTAGAAGCAATTGATTTTACATAAGTAGTTTTACCGCCAGCATTTACACCAGTTATAATTAAATTTTTATTTAAAATAACTGGATTAGAAATCTGTTTATATTCGTTTAATAAAGGATTTTTAATATTCCAGATCTTTGTTTCATTTTTATAAGAAGGCAAACACCAGTCTTTTTTCTTTTTTAGTTTTGTAATGGTATTAATAACATCAATAGTATAAATAACTTTAAGGATATTAATGATATGAGTTTTATATGTATCATTTTTCCATAACTTATAGATAGTAGAAATATCATATTTAATATCTTTAAGTATATTTAAACTTTCATTAATATCTATATTATCATTTTCATATAAATAAAAGGGTTTCCAGCAATTATTTGATTTTTTTATAATAACAGAAGCAGTTTTAATAAAATCAACAAGTCCTTTTATTTTTATTAGCAACTTTTCACGGGTTTTATATATGATATAAGAAATAAGAAATGTTTGATAAATACTATAAATATAAATACCGATATAAATAAGAAATGAAATAATTTTAATTAAATCTTGTTTAATATTACCACTGGGTTTTATAACTAATTTTAAACATTCTAATATCATTTTTAAATATTGACCCATTTTAAGGTTTAATCGCATATATTTATTTAGATAATAATAGGGAGTATAGATAATACTAATAGGATATATAAGACATGTTAAAGGCATTAAAACAATTTTATATAAATGAAACATGTCTAAGAAAAAACGATAATTATTACATTTATTTAAAATAAATGTAGAAGGAAATAAGAGATTTATGCTTACATCTTCATCTATATCTTTTTTTAATGTCATTATCCATAGAAGATCAATTTCGGTTTGTTTAAGTGTTTCTAATTGATATGTGAAAAGTTCAAAATAAACCTGTTGTCGTTCTTTTAGTTTTTTTATATCATTAATGGGGTTTTTAATTATCTTATCCATAAGAATAGAACCACCGCGTGTTATTGTTTTTTTATTAATCCATTCATTTATTTTTGTATCCGTATAAATACTATCGCTTACATTTATTTTATTTGTAATTTTAATATTTTTATCTAGAATAGATGTTAATAAAATATTAGTATTTGATTCAGATAATTCTAGGAAATTTTCTAAATCTTTTAAATCCATATTTATAAAAATAAATATTTTGTTTTATTGTTTTTAATCTCACTTTTACTTAAAAAAATGATTATTTTTAAATTTAACTACATATAAATAAAAATGAATACTATTATTATTATCCATGATAATTTTATTTATAACATTAATAAAGAACCATTTGAAACAGATGAAAATACATACATAAGAGCTTGGTTTATAATTAAAAATAAATGCAATTATCCTTCTATTGAAGAAGAAGAACTTATTTCAAAATCAATTATTTATTTAAATGAATATAAAAATAATATGAAATATTATTAATTTCTTTTACATTTGTTTTGATTGCTTAGACTTTCTCTTCTTATTTCTCTTTTGTTTTTGTCCCGTAAGCTTATTAGCAACGTTTTTAACATTTTCACCAAATTTTTTATCATTGGCAGCACGAACAGCAAGTAAAGTTAATGCAGCAGCAAATGGCGCTAATTCAATAGAACCACCCTTGCCCTTAGAACCTCCGGTCTTTGCACATGAACCACATCCACCACGACCACCCATCATAGAAGGAGGAGCTTGTAAAGCAGGTGCAGCAGGTTGTGAAGCATCATTACTTGAAAATACCCTTGATAAAACTTTGCTGAAATCCATACTTGAAGTTGAAGGGGTCATTCCTTCGGTATTACCACCTTTTAATAACATATAACTGGCCTTGTTAGCATCATCATAAGCACATGAAGAACCGCCCTTTTGATCTTGAACTATAACTTCCTCACTATTACCTCCTTTCTTTGACACTCTTCGTTTAGGAGCAGCCTTCTTAGCAGCAGCCTTCTTGGGAGCAGGTTTCTTAGCAGCAGGTTTCTTGGGGGCAGCCTTCTTAGGAGCAGCTTTCTTAGCACCACCTAATTTAAATAAACTTTCCATATTTCTTATTCTATAAATAAAATAAGAAATAAAATTATTTACGGATATAAAAAACTAGAAATACGGCAACAAGAGTTGTTAAAAAATTTAAAATCAAAAACAAGAGTAAAAAAGGGATTATGTAATATAAGATATAAATAAGAATAGGTTTAATAATTTCTGTTCTAATATCCGATTTTAATACTTCTTCTTTAACAAATTTAATAATTAATTCTATTATTTTACTATTCTGCGTCATTATTATTATTTTGAATACCTTTCTTATATATAGTAATAATGAAACTTTTATTTAATTTTCCGCAAAAAAAAGGAAAAAAATTAATTTCTTATCCAAAAGAAAAAATAATTGTGAAATTAAATGAAATTAAAATAAAAAATTTTCAACTTATAAGTGATAATATCGGATATTTTATTGATTGTAATATTTCAAAAGACAATGATGATATTAATATTATAAATGATATTGATAATCAAGCAAAACAAACTTTAAAAGATAATTATGAAGATTGGTTTGAAAATGATAATAATAATTATATAGATGATATATATAGAAATTCTTATAATAATGATGATTCAATGGTAATTATTATAAGTAATAAGGTTGATTATGAGTTTTATTTAAATAATCAAATGAGAGAAAAAGAAGATTTAATAGAATACTTAAATAAAAACAAGAAAAATAAGAATTGTATTATAAATATAAATATCGTTTTCTTGGGCATGTATATTAATAACAATGATATCATAAATAAATGGGCACTTAAATATATAAGTATTGAGGAAGTGTCAAATGACTTATTTGAATGGGAACGTGAAGAAATAGAAGAATTATGGGAATATGATTTAATTACATTTGAAGAACAAATAAATACAAAAATAAATGATTTAAAAGGTTCTTTAAATACCGCAAAAGAATTATTTAAAGAAATTAAAAAAGAATATAATTATAAAAATTGGGAAAATAAAATAGCAAATTTAAAAAATATTATTTTAAAATATAAATAATAGATAGATATTATAAATGGCGTCCAGTTCTTCCGTAGTTATTTCATTTTCAATTGCTATATTATTATTACTTATACTATTATTGCTATTATCATATAATTCTAAATCAAAACAAGTAGATAAATTTGAACGTTTTGAAACTCCACCTGCTGCATATGATAACTACTCCAACTATAAAGAATTATTTTCTAATAATATCTTTAATGTTCAATCTGAACCTTCAAATGAACTTCCACCACCTCCTTCTACCGATATTAATAATAATAAAAAAAATCCTAATGTAGATATCATTAATAAAGGATTAGAAGGAATTTTACCTGCTGATAGTAGTAAAACCTTTACTGATTTTAATAATAACTATGAAACCTTTAATAACCTCTCTACACAAGAAGAAGTATGCAGAGATCCTATTACATGCGGTTATAAAAAAGACCAATTAACAGCAAAGGAATTACTTCCGGCAGATGCAAGTGATTTAAAATGGTCTCAAACAAACCCTACTGGAAGTGCTGAAATAGTAGATCAAGGATTATTAACCGCGGGATATCACATTGGTTTAAATCAGGTATGTAAAAAGAATGCTAACTTACAATTACGATCAGAACTTCCAAATCCTCAATATGCGGTTAGTCCATGGATGATATCAACTATTGATAATTGCAATAAAGATACAGACCGCAATTTTGAAATAGGAAGTTCTGTACCATCTGTTTAAGTTTAATTAAAAGAAACAAAACACCTTGCGTTTAATATATCTTGTTTTAACAAATTTTTTTTATTTATTTTTTTATATGAAATCTTTGACATGTTATCATAAATATTCTTTTGATTTTCAATTGCATAGAAAATAACACGATTACTAAATGCCCATTTAAAAAAATTTAATTGTCCAATAGTAGTTTCAATTATATTATTTTTATCTAATATAAATGTTATTCTATCATGCCTTCGGAATGAGTCAAAATTAATTTTTTTAAATGATTTTAATTGTGCTCTATAATCTAAATAAATATTTATTTTTTTATATTTATCTGTATTTGATGTTATTATAGGAATATTTTTATAAATTTCATTTGTATTTTCTGAAATCCAATAAATAATATTATTGTTCTTAGCATAAATAGTAACTAACCAATCAATCATACGCAACGATAAACAATGTTTTCCTTCAATAATACTTTTAAGTATTATCTTATATTCATTGTTTTTATCATAAAAATTTGTTAGTGATGTTAATAAAAGTTCTTTACAAGTACTAGCAGTCATTAAATAAATAAATAAAGAAATTTCTTATATCCATTATTATTAATGGCCAAATTGTATCATATCTAATATTAATGCTACAATTGCTAATGCTAATAATATTCCTGCTTTGCTATACCAAAAATAAATAAAAATATTAAATAAGATTAATAATAATAATAACCACATATTTTCATAAAATTCTAATATACTTTCAGGATAAGGTATAGATGGTCTTAATCCATATATAAGTAAATATGCTGATAAGATACCCAATATAATATATTTAAATATTATCATCATTTCCTATATTTATTATTTTTTTTCTTTTATACGAATAAATATAGATGGTTAATTTTTCATACATAGAAGAAGCTTATTCATATAAAGATAATAACGAAAAACCTAAAAAAACAAAAAAAATAATACAACAACCTCAACCCATTGTTTATAATTATCCTATTGATAATAAAACAAAAGAAGAAACTGAAAAAGCATTACAAACATCTTTAAATCCACCTTCTTATAATAACAATAATAAAATAGATAATGATGAATTTGATACCTATCTTAATTTAGGTTTTTATAACACCAATAACACTAATAACACCAATAACACCAATAATAACAATCAAAAACAAATACCAGAACCACAAATAAACAAATGCTTAAAGGACTTAAAGGAAATGTTTAATAACAAAAATGAAAATGAAAACAAAAACGAAAATAATATTAAAATAGATATAAATTTATTTAATTTGTTTTTATTTATATTTCTAGGGATAATTATAATAATACTAATAGATCAGATTACAAAAATAGCTATATATAAAGCGACTTAAAGAAAGAGATTAATACTTATATTAATGAAAAATGAAAAAAACAACACATTTAGTTTTTGCAGGAAATGCATTAAGAACAATTTGTTTATGCGGAATTTTAAGGTATTTGTATTGTTATAATCTTGATAAAAATATTCATAACGTTTCAGGAACTTCAATGGGTGCTTATTTTGCATTAGCATTTGCTTTAAAAATACCGATAGAAATACTTGAAGATATTATTTATCAGGATTGTAGTGAAAATGAATTAACCTGTTTTCATGCATCTAAGTTCATTAATATCATAAATGAATTAGGATTATCAACATCTATTGATTATTTAAAAAAAATAAAAGAATTTATAAAAAATACTTATAATCAAGATGATATGACATTTATAGAATTATCAAAAAAAAATGGTATTAATTTGTTTATAAGCACAACAAGAATTAATGATGGAACAAATTTTATTTTTAATGTAAATGATACACCTAATGTTTCTATTATAGAAGCGACAGCAGCATCTATGTGTATTCCTTTTTTATCAAAACCTATACATATAGATGGATATTATTATATAGATGGATTTTTAACTAATAATTTTCCATGTGAGGTATTTAAAAGTATTCATAAGGATAATATCTTAGGTGTAGCCGTTAATGTAGAAAGTGATTATGAGATAACAAAAATAGAAAAGGATACAGAAATAGAACTAATGCCATACATTAATAACATCATGCATATTTTTTATATAAATACGTATAAATATGCATATAAAAATAGAATAGATAACTTTGAAGATGGATTAATAATAAAAAGTAGTCCAATTAGGAGTATATTTACACCTCAAATTGAAGATAGTTCTATAAAACTTAGTTTAAGTAGAGAAGAAATAAATAACTTATTTTTACAAGGATTTAAGGAGTTAAATGATTATTTTAATAATAGTAATTTAGATTTATGTTTATGTGATAAATCTTCTAATTTCCAAGAAACATAAATATAATTACTATTAGGATTTTCCATACGCATAACAAATAACCCAGATTTAGTTATTTGTTCCATTATATAACTCATACAACTATCATAATTATATAAAGGATATCCAATAACAACAGGAGGAACTTTATAATATAAACACATACCGCCATGTTCAGCAATTCTTTTTATTTTTTTATTACATACGTCTAATATTTGATTAAAAACATTTTTATGTTTTATATCTTGATTTTTTTTAATTTCATATAATTCAAATAAATTAATTTTATTAGGATGAGACATTAATTTAATTATTATTATTTACCCAAGATAATATTTCATTTATATTTCTTGTATTTTCTTTATAAATAATTGTTTTTCCATTTACTTGTAATAATAACGCTGGTGCATAAGTAATATTATTATCATTAGCAAGTTTCTTTCCTTCATCACTATTCATGTTATATTTAACTGTTTTAAAATCAGTTGCACTTTCAGTTATTTTATTCCAGGTGCTATTGAACTCTTTGCAAAAACCACAAGTATCCATGTATAAATAAATAAGAGTTTTTTCATTAGTAAATTTTTCTTTTGATATGTAAGAACTTCCAATTATAGTTCCAATAATAATAGAAAATGCTAATATTCCTATGAGTATAAAAAAACGAGTTGAAAATGAAGAATTGCTACTACTGCGAACCATTAATACTTTTCTATTTCTATTAATGATAAATATTATTTATTTGCTATTTGCTGATATGGATAAATAAATTAAAAAAATGCAAACAGCAATAAAATTAATATACATAATAATTTTAATAATTAAGTCATTTATGTTTTCATTACTTTTATTTTTTAACCATATTATAGAATTGACAACCAGAAATAAATAAATAACTAAAATGAATAAAAATAGAAATATCTTCATTCTTATATTAAAAAATGATTTTATATTTATTTGAATAATTAAATGAAATTACTTCAAATATTAGTATTATTTTCACCAAAAATTCCTGAAATTTATAATATTAATAAGATATACATTTGTAATAATAAATATACATTAGAACATATATTTCCAAAAGCATATATGAATAAAAAAAGTTTTAATGATATTCATAATATTTACATTTGTAATAATATGATTAATAATATGCGTTCTAATTATAAATTTACTGATTTTAATTATCATAATAAAACAATTCAAGATGATTTTAAAAGGATATTAAATACTAATAATTATATTTCAAATAAACATAAGTTATTTATACCTGAAAATGAAAGTAAAGGAATTATAGCCAGAAGTATTATGTATATTAGTCATGAATATAAATATAAGTATAATAAAATCATAGATACTAATGTTCTTATTGAATGGTGTTTAAATAATCCACCAAGCAAAGAAGAGATTTATCATAATCATGTTGCTTCTATTAAACAATTTAAAAGAAATAAATTCATTGATCTTTACCATAAAAAGAATTATAAATGTTTCATATTAAACCAGTTTAAATAAAAAAATGATTTAATATTTATTTTTATTTATATATCCATAATGTTTTCTAAACGGAGGCAAGACAAAACCGAAAGTGAAGATGCGGTAATTGAAAGTTGTGATGAACATATTAATAACCTTCGTATTATTAAAAATAAACATCAGCTATTTTTAAATAAATGTGCCAAGATTGCTGAAAAATCACAAATGCAACAAAAACATGGAGCTGTAATTGTTTATAAAAATAAAATCATTGCAACTGGTTATAATTACATTTGTTCTTATATGAATAAGAATTATAGTATTCATGCAGAAGTCTCTGCTATCAGTCAAGTTTTCTATAATAAGAAACTACTTGAAGAATGTGATATTTATGTAGTTCGTATTGCATCACCTTTATTTAACTATTGTCTTAAAAACTCAAAACCTTGTAAGAATTGTAGTTGTTTTATTAAGAAATATAATCTTAGAAATATTTATTATTCTACTAATTATAAATTTGATGAACTTATGAACTGTATTTAAATTTCTAATGATAAGGATACCTTTGGTTGAATTCTTTTTATTACTTTTTTTGTCATAACAGGTCTATCATCCTTATTAAAAATCTTATTTAATAATTCTTCTCCACTTAAATCTTTATTACTTTCAATAATACTTTTAATTTCTTTTATATTTATGGGTTTATGGGTTGTTTTAACAGATGCCTTTAAACGTCCATTTTGAGTATTTAAATCATTATATTTATACTTAAACATGAATTCTTCAATCTTATTATTTAATGCCCTTTGAAATGTTTTACGTTCTTTTAATGCAATTACTAGTTTTCTGATCATATCATCATATTTAAACCATTCCGTAACAAGATTTTTAAAAGTATCTAATTCTTCTTTTGTTGGTTCTATGTCAATATCATTAATAATATCATCTATTTCATCTTTATTACTCATTTGTTATTTATTTTTATTATAAGAAAAATCCTTATATTTATTTCTTATCTTTACTACTACTATAAGTCTTTAATAATCTTTTACTAGTACCAGTACCTATTCTAGTTCTAAGAGGAGTACCATCATTAATAATAACACTAGATTCTTCTATAAATTTTTTTAAATTATCCGGGGTTCGTTGTTCATCAAATTCCTTTATTTTTTCTCCATTTTTATAAGAAACTATATAGGGAAATGCAGAAACATTTGTTAAAAATCTTGGAAGATAATTAAAATCATCATATTCAACTTTAAATATATTAGAATTACTTAAAAGCTGTTTTTCTCTTTGCAATAAGTTATTTAAAACAGGCATTAATGATTGACAATGACCACAACTATTCCAATGATAAATAATAACACAATTACCATTTTTATAAGTTTTATTTAAAAGTTGACCTTTTTGAAGAGAATTAACAGTATGTACAGGCATTTTAATATTTCTATTATTATTAATTAATATAAAATTTTCATAATTATTTATGAATAAAACAAAAATAATTTTATAGGACTACTGAGAGTTGAACTCAGGTCTCTGCTTCATAAGAGCAGCGCTCTAACCGTTGAGCTATAATCCCTATTTCTAAATTCCTTTTTGTATATATATAATCACTTATCCTTATATATTTTTCATTTTTGATAAATAAAAGAAAATTAGAAATAACAATAGTAATAAGATCATAATAATCATTAGTCTTTTTGAGGTATTACCATAAAAACCTTCTTTGTAAATAAAAAAAGAAGGATTTGAACTTTTATTTATAACATTTGGATTTTTTAATATTTGTTGAGGTATATGTCTAGGAGAACTATGACCTCCTCCCATTTATTCATTAATCTTCTAATATAATAGTATCTTTTGTTTCAAGTAATTTAATATCTTTACTAATTTCCTTATGTATTCTAGCATCTACTATTTTATTTTCCTTATCTGTTTTTAAGAATTCCTCATATTTTGCCTTTAATGTGTTAAAGTATCTTATAAATTGCTTATAATTAATTTTAAGTTTAATTACATTTCCTTTATATTTATTATAAAGTTCTATTAGGTTTTCTTTTAAAATTTCATCCTTTGTTTTATTTATAATATTCTCCTCCTTTTTATTATATATTTCTTTATTATTATT
>Ga0129333_10004726_pt1 | contig 12744 bp, 7 predicted proteins | sample CPB6_08_DNA_FD_94474 | JGI IMG/M metagenome (GOLD analysis project Ga0129333, IMG submission 94474) | Freshwater to marine salinity gradient microbial communities from Chesapeake Bay, USA - CPBay_Sum_0.6_0.8_DNA | ecosystem: Environmental > Aquatic > Marine > Coastal | place: USA: Chesapeake Bay... | reverse complement strand
CGATGTGCGATATATCCTGGTTGATGAACGCTTTCGCGAATTCCCAATTTGTCAATCAATGTTCTGAGTGAATCATCAACAATTCCGGGTAGGGAAATCATGACTTCTCTCTGAATCTCAGGATTTGTTTTGACAACTTCCGCAAAACCTTGAAAAAAGGCAGGTAGATATCCTGACATGTCTGCTTTTCCGGTATGCATGATGATCATTTTTGAAGAAGGCGGATGTGTAGGTTGTATCCCAATCAAATCATCGCGATCATATCCTGCGGGTATGATCATCACATCTTCATGTTCAAGAAAGCGATAATCTTTGATCATTTGCTCTTTTGCGATTCGTGATGGCACGATAATGCGTGCGGCACGATTGAGCAGATGATGTTCCAATTTCATATGTGCGGATGAACGCTGTTTTTGCGGCTGATCAACCGTGATGCCTTTTGTCCAACCATCTTGATAATCAAGTAAGAAAGGAATTTGATGTCTTTCTGCAATTAGATCGGTGATGACGAAATTGCTGAGTGGTGGAGAGACTGAAAGTATGACACTAACATCATAATCATTCATGATTCCATCTGCTGCGGCAATTGCCATGCGCTTCCAGCGAATTGCGGAATCTGGAAAATATACTTGCCCCATCAATGGCTTCATGATCGTTCTTTCGAACCATCCGGGTGACGATGCATCTTGCTTTGGAGGTGTTTTTGATGGTGTGCTATAAATATGCACGCCGGCATCAATCAATTCCTGCAGCAGTGTTTCATCATAAGTGAGATAGACCTTTGGTGTTGCGGACAATACAACCACATTCCAGCCATTCTTTGCGAGAGCCTTTGCCATTTTTGATGTGCGCACAACTCCGCTTAGCCCCATTGGGGGGAATGAATATGATATGATGAGGACTGTCTTTTTCATATTGGTGACAATTATGCATCATTATTGAACATGGCCGAATGACAAAGTGCGAACATGGGGTCCTGAACGCAAGACTGCAAGATATACTCCCGAAGGCAGATCTAAAGGCAATGCAAGTTCATGATGTCCGGAAGGAAGTGAACCATCTACAAAGGTTTGAATCAATGAACCATCAAGAGCATATAGATTGAGTATTGTTCTATCCTGACTCACGATATCAATACCAAGTGCCTGTTGTTTCTTTGCCAGAGATAATTGTCCGCTAACTCTTACCAGGCGATTGGGCAAATCGCAGATGTCGGTCAATGTGAAAACCGGTGTATTGACTGTCAATGCACATGTGCCGGATGTCAGTTTTGTGAATGCTTGATTGCTTATCGAAAGCGGTGTACTCATTGCATCACCAAGCAATGCCATGCATTCTATTTCAATGAAGTTTCCTGCAAGAATTCTGCTATTGGTATCATTTGCTTTTGTGGCAATCGTAAGAATGCCCGGTGTATTCTCAGACATTGTGCCACTAATTCCACTTTGATTGACCTTGATCGCCTTTGGAAGGAGCAATGATCGATTATAGGATATATTCATTGATAATGCCGAGATATTCATCTCCTGCATATTGGTAGATGCAATCTTGAATGGAATGTTCACGGTTTGACCCGGCGCTGCGCTAAGACTTTCGCCAATTAAATCAAATGCACCATTCACATCTTTGGGTTTTGGCTGATTTCCAATGCCGGTCAAATCAATTGCGATGATTTCTGAACATGGTCCTGCATCTATGCCAAGCAATATTTGAATGGAATCAATGCTATTGCCAATTGGAGAGTATGATACAGTAAATGTGATTGTTTCACCGGGGGCAATGCCACCAGTAAGTGGTTTTGATGTTGTATAACCAAATGGAAGTGTAAACCCTGAAACAGAGGTGATGCGAACGATTTCATTTCCTGTATTCGTAAATGTAAATGTTCTTTGCTCAACGATTCCACTATCGGTTTTGGGGTATGCAATTGCTTTTTGATTTACTTCAAAAGAGGTAGTCGATAAAGCACCGGATAAATCAATTGTTTTTGTGATGGAACATGGTTCAAATGTGACTTGCAATGTGCCTGTAAATGATCCATCCAGACTTGGCGAGAACACTATGAGAAAATCTTTGTTTCCTCCGGTGAGTTTATCGCCTTTTGCAAGAGTTGTTGTGAATGGACCTGTGATTTGCAAATCAGACAATTGAGCTTCACCGCTAATTCCCAAGGCACTTGCCTTGATGGTGATGCTATCTTTGGGCATATTCTGCTTATCGCATCGAATGAGCGATTTGAATGCATGCGTATTTTGCGAGAATGTGTATGATGCTGATTCTTTATTTGTTCTGATCACAAAATCTCTTTTGAAATCACATTGTTCGGCGGCAAATGTGATGAATCCTTTATAGGCACCATCGGTTGGTGGTTCCACTCTGACGCTAATGGAAACTGTTTCGCCGGGTTTGATGATGATTGGCTGAGGTGTGAGGATAGTCAATCCTGGAGTTGGTTGACCATTGATTCTGAGTTCTGTTTTTCCGGTATTGGTAATCTGGAAGATTGAATCTCTTGAACTAGTACAACCTGATAATGGAGAAATGTTTAACTCTCCTTGAGGCAGATCAAATTTCGGTGTTTGAACTTCACCTTGAAGGGCAATGCGAAGTGTATCTACACATGTGCCTGATGTATAGGGAAGTAATACTGTCTCTGAATAAGAATATTCAATCGTTGACGGAGAATACTGAATGGTAATTGATGCCTTTGCTCCGGGTTGAATCGTGTATGGAAATGTTGATGGCGAAAGAATTTGAAATGGTGATTTGATCAATCCTTTGGTGATGGTCAAATCTGCATTTCCTTTATTTTCAATTATGATGATTGTGTCTTTTGGTTTTACATCGCATGACAAAGCAATACTATAATCAATACTGGATGCTGATTGCGTAACGCTTGCTTGTTCTTTGAATCCTCGCAAATTGAGTGTTGTAAAAGCTGCGCATGAGGAAGTTTGTAAGGTAGCATTTCCTTTGGTTTCACCGGGCTGTAATGGAGTGAATGCAAAAGTGAGTGTTGCGGTTTTTCCGGGAGCCAAAATGATGGGCAATTGCGGAGACACATATTGAAAACCATTCGGGACATCAATCTTAGTGATGATTGCAGTATCCTTGCCGGTATTGCGAAGCAAATTGGTAGCACTTGTGGATGATTTGCAACCATCAAGATTTCCGAAATTGATATTTGGATCAGGGAAAGTAATTGCAACTGATCTCAATACAATTGTTGTCGCATCCGAAGTGTCGCTGCACCCTTTGTCATCCTTAACGATTACTTGATAAGTTCCTGCTTTCGTAGCAGAAAATGATGCCGTTGTGTTTTGAGCAGGCGAGCCATTATAAAGCCATGTGAATGTTGAACCTGCAGGACCTGCATTCAATCGTAGGGTATCACCTTCACATATTCTCACTTCTTTAGAAGGAGTGACAATAGCAGTTGGTTTTGGAAGAATGGACACATTCAATGGAATTGATTCGCTGGAGCAACCATTGACGCTATTGACACGGACTTTATAATTGCCTGCGGCATTTGCTTTATACTCACTGGCATTTGCACCGTTTATCGGAGCACCATCCTTAAACCACTGATACCCCGTTCCATTCGGATAGGTAGTTTGCACTTTTAATGTTACATCTGTGCCTTCGCAAATTGCAGTCGTTCCAAGTGAAGTTATACTCGGTATTGCAGGCAAAGGACGTGTTGCCGAAAATGCTCCGAATGTTGTTTCTTGATATGCTCTACCTTTTGCCAAATAAGGAAACTGCGCACATGCGATGCTATCAATTTGAATATTTGGTGCGGTATAACGAAAAGCATAAATGCGATAATTCATTGTATCACCACAAGGCAATGGACTGATGTCGAGATATGTTGTATTTGCTGTGCCTGTTATCGTGGTAACCACTTCCCAGTTGCCAATCACATCCCCACGGACATAATTTCTGCCATCTTGTGGAATTGCATTTGGTGTTCCTGTTCCTCTCATGATCAAGTATCCCTGATACTGATCGGTTGGGAATGCATCTTGTGCTTGATTCCAAGACAAGTTTACGCCAGCTTGAGATACCGTGCCTGTCACAGATGGAAATGGCCATTGAGGAGCGCGAATCTGTCGCCAATATTGGCTGTTTAAATCTGTTGCTTGAGGTATTATGCTATTGATATTCGGAAGAGTGGGTGTTTCAAATTGAGAATGAACTGTCTTCGCATTTCCATTATTTGGCATATTGTAATCAGCAATGGATTGTCCGGGATAGACATATACATTAAAACTGATGCTGCTAATCTCATGAAAAAGTTTTGGACCGGTTATCTGATCAAAATAACTTGATTTATAAGATGCAGAACCATGTCCCAAGGTATGATGATTATTTCCGGCAGGATCCAGCAACTGCATCATGTCACCACCCTGTGCAATGTTTAATGCATTTGCAGCCCAATCTGTTGTAGAAAAAAGTACTTTGTCGAAATACATTGGGTCTTCAGCGGCAAGCAATACTGAACCATCATTAGGATTAACATCGGGAACACCACTTGCACCTCGATGAAAAATGAGTAATACAGTTCCTGCTCTAAGATTTTTGAAGATTCCCAAATTTTTAAATGTCACACCACCCTGCCATGTTCCACTAGCACTATTGTCGCGCAAAGTGAATCCAACTAGGTCAGTATTGTCTTTAATGACAAGCAATTCTGTGTATTCACCGGTTGGGACTGCAACAATGTTCTTGTATTCACTTATCACAATATCTTGTGAAAAGAGATTCGGTGTAAGCAGAATACAAAAACAGGAAAGAAGTGTTCGTAACATGAATGGAGTTGAATAAGCGTAAAAATGGCGCATGGATATAGTCCGAAGTGAACCCATAAATTGATTGCACAATTTAATGGATTGCCCTCGATTCACCAATGTTTAGAGAGGAATGTGGATAAGCTTGACAAGCCCAGTATTGTCAAGTGAAGAAAGCAAAAAAAAAGCCGTACAATATGCACGGCTTTTGAAGGATCATTGTTGCATTAATTTCCGCTTCCCGGGAAGGAAAATGGAGCATAATCACCGGGAACATTGAATTCTGCATCACCGGGTTTCGTGGTGGAGATTTCTTTTGCAGTGAGTTTCATGATGGTTTCACCATCTTTATCCATGCTATGAATTTCGAGAGGGAAAAAGGTTGCCGCATCGGAATTCACGAGTGAGGGCATAGGAATGATGGGCGAGCCGATGAATGCAAGATATCCAATCTTGTCTGTCACCCAGATTTCTGTTGTATTGCCATCACTTTTCTCCACTAACTTTTCGCAGACATAATTCAAAATTTTCTTTGTCTCGCCGGTTCTCACTGGTTCAGCGACAACAGGTGCCTGAAAACCTTTTCCCATAGAGCCCATCATGCCCTTAAGGCGTTCAAGCCTTGAGGCTGTGAGCTGCATATACATTTTTTGTGAATGCATGACAATGGTTTGATCTTTGGCATTTTTGTCCATGATGACATCCATTGAACCCATTGCCATTGAGATGCTGGCTTTGAGTTTATCGCCATTTGTGGATAAAATCATGGGCATTTCCGCATCGGCTGCTTCCAATTCATACGTGACTTTTCCGGTGAATGCCTCCTGAGACATCATGGGCATGATTGACAAAAACAGGAGTAAAAGGGCAAAAAGTGCTGATTGCATGGTGGTATTTCATAAAGAGTTGTACAAATAACAATATGCAAACATACTCAGAGCCAATAGCATTCCCAAAGAATGAATAATCCTTAAAATCTCCCTAACTTTGCAATCATTCATCAAAAGAATCCCACATGTCGAATTATACCATACAATTGCCAAATTTCGAGGGACCTCTCGATTTATTGCTTTACTTCATTCGAAGAGATGAACTTAATATCTATGATATTCCAATTGCAAGAATCACCGGTGATTTTTTGGATTATGTCCGACTCATGGAAATGTTCGATCTCGAGCTTGCAGGTGAATTCATGGTCATGGCTGCCTCACTCATGCAAATCAAAGCATTGATGCTTTTGCCAAGAGAAAAAGTGAATGCCGATGGAGAAGTGGAAGAGATTGATCCTCGAGCCGAACTTTTGAACAGACTCCTCATTTACAAGCAATTCAAAGAGGCGGCAGGTGATTTGTCAGAAAGAGCGGAAAAAGAGCGCTATCATTATTATCGCACATTTTTTGATGCAGAGAATCAACATCTTGGAAGCAATGATGCGCTCAAAAACACAACTCTTTTTGATCTTATGCGTGCATTGAAAAAAGCTCTCGACAGAAATCTTGATGCACAAAAACATTATGATGTGGAACGTAGACAATTAACGGTTGAACATCGCGTTGAAGAAATCGTGAACTTGATGAAAGAACATAAGCAATTGAGTTTCTTTCATTTGGTTCAACAGCAGAGCAGAAAAATGATTGTCGTGACATTCCTTGCTTTGCTCGAAATGGTAAAACAAAAACTGATCAGCATTTCTCAAGACAATGCCGGTGAGGAAGATGATATCATCGTTGGTGAATTCGTCGAGGTGCCCGATATCGATGATTTTCCAGCACCTGGTATTGCATGATGCATGATTGCACAAAAGCGGTGCTCTCTGCATTTGAACAATATGCAGATCCGGAAAGAGCGATCCCCATGCGTGCATATATGAAAGACATCGACACATTTTATGGAATACCCTCTCCAACTCGAAAGCAATTACTTCGACAAACCCTTGCCCAATATCCCAAAAGCATTTTGTCTGAATGGAAACAAATTGTTATTGAATTGATTGAAAAGGGTAATAGAGAGGCCTTTTATTCTGCCATTGAAATAGCTGAAAAAGCTTATAAATACTGGGATGTGGGAGCCATAGATGTATTGTTAAAGATGTCGCATCATAAACCATGGTGGGACACAATAGACGCAATTGCACCTTTGATTGGAATGTATTTCAAGGCATTCCCTGAAAAGCGTGACCACTTTATTTCTGAATGGATGAATTCAGGAAATATGTGGTTGCAAAGAATATGTTTGCTATTTCAAAAGCGGTATAAATCAGAAACAGACAAAGAACTCTTATTTGAATTGTGCCTTCGTTTGGCGGATGAAAAAGAATTCTTCATCCGCAAAGGTATGGGTTGGGCTTTGCGAGAGTATTCATATGTAAATCCCAAAGCGGTGAGCAGTTTTGTACAAACTTCGCCACTTAGCGCTCTCACAAAAAAAGAAGCAATGAAAGCAATCAATCGAAAGAATCATTCTTGATGCTCATGATGCTCTCCTTCCGGAACAACGAATCCTGGTCGAATTTCCTCATGGCGAATCTCGCCTCCGGTTGAGCCGGTTTTTTGAGCGAAATATAATGACACTATGCAAAGTCCGAGTGTTATTTCCGTCAATATCATTGCAAATGATTTCTTTGTAAAATCAGCCCATAAACTTATTGCTGCCATCACGGCAATCACATATGAGAAAATAGCAAATGTCTCGGCTGCTTCTTCATGTGCTTCAATGTGAGATTCTGTGAAGAATACTGTGGTCTCAAGCATTTCTTCGGCTCTTTCACCAGATTGCATAGATGCAAAAGCAAATATTCCGCTCAAAATGAGAATAATCATGGCAAAGCGCTTCAATGCATCAGAATCCATGAAAAAGGCACAGATTCTTGCGATGATTGCAATGATTGGAAAAATAATTGGCAAATGATTGACGAGCAAATGAATATGTGCATCATTCATAAGTGCTTCCATGATGAGTAAGAAAAATCTTTGAAACCAAACTACTAATTTCGCGTAATATATTAGTTACCAACAACAATCTTTGGAATATACAATGCAAGCATTCTTTTTTCTCTTGCTTTTGCTTTTTTCTCCAAGCATCACGCAAGCTCAAACACTCGAATCAATTTTGAAGGGATACCATGCCGCAATTGGTGGATTGGATAAATATCCTCAACAAAATCCCATAATCATCAAAGCACAAATGCAAGGCGGAGGAGGTGGACAAAAACGTCCAATGACTTTCACGTTCAAAGCGCCTAAAAGTGCACGCATGGATTTGGTGATTCAAGCCGGACTCACCTATACCATGGCTTATGATGGGAAACAAGCATGGAGTATTCAACCATGGACTGGTTCTATGGATCCACAACCCATGAATGCTGATGATGCAAAAGATGCTGGAAAAATGATAAAGTTCATCTGGAATGATCTCATGGTTGCAAATTCCGATGAAGTCACAAATAGCTATGAAGGCAAAGATGAAATCGAAGGATCTGAAGTATATAAAATCAAATCAACATATTCCGATGGTTCTGAAATTATTTACTATTTGGATGTTGATTCCTATCTCATCATTAAATGGACAAGTCGTTCCATGAATTCAGGCGTGCTCAGTGAAAGCGACACATTTCCGGGGGAATATCAAGTTATTGATGGTAGAACATTGCCATTCGTTTTTGAACAAAAGATGAATGGAGAAACAATGAGCTCAACTAATATCAAAGAATATCAATTCAATGCATCGGTTTCGGATGCAATTTTTTCAATGCCTGTTAAACAATAATCTTGGAGACTTACATGATCAACAGACTGTTCATTCTCGGTCTATTCCTCCTGAGTCCATGCTTATTGCAGGCTCAGTATTCGTCTTTCACATTTGGCTCCATGCGCGCTCGTGAAATTGGTCCTGCAACAAGCAGTGGTCGAGTCACGGCTATACAAGCCATCCGCGTGCCTGTTCCGGGCTCGCCATCTGAAAAAAGACTCACCATTTATGTTGGTTCTGCAGCAGGTGGTTTGTGGAAATCAAAAGACAATGGAAATTCATTCAAACAGATATTTAATAAAGTACAGCAACATTCAATTGGCTCGATAGCGCTTGATCCAAATCATGAGGATTCTGTTTTGTGGGTTGGAACCGGCGAAAGAAATGTGAGAAATAGTGTTTCCATCGGTGGTGGTTTATATAAAACAACTGATGGTGGTGAAACATGGAAATTTCTTGGTCTTGAAAAAGTTGAACGCATCGCAAAAGTTGTATTGAATCCAAAAAATCCTGATATCGCTTTGGTTGCAGGTCTTGGAGCGCTTTGGGGCGATAGCGAAGATCGTGGACTTTATCGTACGGAGGATGGCGGAAAAACATTCAAGAAAGTTCTCTATGTGAATGAAAAAACAGGTTGTGCTGATGTGGATATAGATCCGGAAGATCCATCAATTTGCTATGCTTCGATGTGGGAATTTCGCAGAAAAGCATGGAGTTTCTCTTCGGGTGGACCTGGCTCCGGATTGTATAAAAGTACAGATGCAGGAAAAACGTGGACCAAAATGACGAAGTCCATGCCCGAAGGAGATTTGGGTCGTATCATCGTGTCGATATCACCTTCAAAACCAAGCACTGTATATGCAATGATGGAATCATCATCAAGTGGATTATATCGATCTGACGATCGCGGTGAATCCTGGACAAAAACTTCAAATGCAGTAAGCGTGACTGCCAGACCATTTTATTTTGCACAATTGGTGATTGACCCGAATAATCCCGATAGAGTTTATCGTCCATCCTTCCAATTGGGTATGTCTGAAGATGGCGGAAAAACATTCAATGGATTCAACTATGGTGGTGGCACGCATCCCGATCATCATGCATTGTGGATAGATCCAGAAAACACACAACATTTGCTTTTAGGCACTGATGGTGGTGTATATCGTTCTTATGATCGTGGCGTGACATGGTCCATGTTCAGAAATCTATCACTCGCACAGTTTTATCGAGTCTCACATGATTTTGAAGAACCGTACAATGTATTTGGTGGCTTGCAAGATAATGGATCTTGGATGGCGCCAAGCAAAATTTCAGGAGGCGGAGGAATTCAAAATCGTGATTGGTCTCCTACCGGTTGGGGAGATGGTTTTGTTGTATTACGCGATCGCATGAATAAAGAAATTATGTATTTCGAATCGCAAGGTGGTTCAGCGGTTCGCAGACATCTCAATTCCGGAGAAACCAAGCCCATAGCGCCTTTTGAGGAAGAGGGAGAACGCAAATTGCGTTTCAATTGGAATACTCCGATGGCTCAATCGACTCTCAATCCAAAAACATTGTATATAGGTTCGCAATATTTGCATCGTTCTTATGATCATGGTGATACCTGGACAAGATTATCACCGGATCTCACAACAAATGATTCGAATAAATATAATCCGGTCAATTCCGGTGGTGTTACTCGAGATGTGACAAGTGCTGAAAATCATTGCACGATTTATTCCATCAGTGAATCACCTTTGGATGAACAAATCATATGGGTGGGAACAGATGATGGAAATATCCAAGTCACAACAAATGGTGGAAAGCAATGGACAAATGCATCATTGAATTTACCATCATCCATTCAAAAAAATACCTGGGTTTCATGTGTCGAAGCTGGTCATTTTGATAAAGGAACAGCTTATGTCACACTGGATAATCATACCCGTGGCGATCATCAAACATATCTTCTTCGCTCAACAGATTTTGGCAAAACTTGGATACAACTTAAAGGTGATTCTCTTCGCGGATATGCACATGTTATTCGTGAAGATCCTGTAAATCGCAATGTGGTTTTTGCAGGAACAGAGTATGGATTATTTGTTTCGATTGATGAAGGAAATTCTTGGGCTCAATTCAAAAATGATATGCCGGTTGTTCCGGTAAGAGATTTGGCAATTCATCCGAAAACACATGATTTGATTATCGCAACTCATGGTCGAGGTGTGTTCATCATTGATGATCTCACCCCATTAAGAAATCTCGCAATCAATAATCTTCAAAGTGAATTGATGTTTTTGCCCGTTCGCCCCAGCGAGCAATCTTATGCGGTTGGATTCCAAGAGTTTTCAGGCACAGATGAATTTACCGGCTCAAATCCTTCGGATGGTGCCCGTTTTGCATATTTTATGAAATCAAGACACATGATTGGCTCTATGTCAATAGATATACTTGACCCAAATACCGGCGATGTAATCTCGAGCATACCAGCTTCAAAAAGAAAAGGTATCAATCTTGTTTCATGGAATATGAGCACAAAATCACCACGCGTCGCCATTTCGCCAAATACAGGCGGTGGTAATTTCGGATATTCAGTGTTACCGGGAACATATACCGTTCGCATCAGAAAGAATGGACAGGAATACAAAGGCTCAGTCACGATCAATGCTGATAAAAGGTCGATTCACACTCCACAAGACAGACAAGCCCAACATCAAGTAGCAAAGCGTTTATGGGGATTAATCGATGATTTAGCCTTTACTGCTGAGCAAACAACTGCTTTGAGAGATTCTTTGAAGCTTCGCATGAGAACTATCATGAATGATGAGGAGCAAAAGATGCTGAAAGCTTCTATTGCTTACCTTGATTCATTGCATAAACATATGGTTGCTGAAAAAAGCACTCTTTTTGCCGATAGTGAAGACAAATTGCGTGAGAAATTGGCAGGAATTTATGGAACAATCAATCAATATGCCGGGAAACCGAGTGCTGAACAGATAAAACGAATTGATAATCTCGACAAAGATCTTCAATCCGTAAAAAATGCACTTCAAACCTTCTATTCAAAGCAATTTGGCATGTGTAATGAGATTATTCAAAAGTCCGGAAAAAAACCTTTGGCAAGAATGTCCAGACAAGAATTCGATTCAGTTGAATGATAAACAAGTGATTGACAAAAGATATCTCACAAAAAAGCCAAGCTTATCGCTTGGCTTTTTTTATGATATATTGCCATATAATTTGTTTAACCCTTCATTTTCATTTGAGATGCGAAATCAATCTAAATATCCTTTCTTTTGTGCCCACTCAATTATCTCTTGATAAAACCATAAAATATACCGTACTTCCTCCCCTAAAGCCCTTTACTGCCAATAATCTAGGCATAATAATTGTATACTGTAATAGTTCAAGTTGGTGACACTATCATGTTTGATGTGTCTGGCGAATTGAATGACAGATCTTGTGTCTTGTTTTCATGAACAACTAACTGACAATAAAAGCTTATGAAAAATTTTGTCCGCTTTTTTCTTTTGGCAAGCACAGCATTCATCTTGAATATTGGTGAATCATTGTCGCAAACCCCGAAGAAATTATCATATCAGGGGCTTTTGCTTGTCAATAAGGATACACCTTATCCTGATTCGAGCTATTCCATCACGCTCAAACTGTATGATGCGTCCAATGCAGGAAATGTTTTATGGACGGAAACGCAAACATTGAGTACCGTGAATGGAGTATTTGATGCCATTCTGGGTGAGATATCCCCACTCAACTTACCTTTTGACAGACAATACTGGCTGGGTATCACAATAAGTCCCGATCCTGAATTTTCGCCGCGCGTTCAATTGGTGGCAAATCCTTATTCTTTGAGGAGCGATACAGCCAATTTTGCATTCAAATCGGATACCTCGAATATGTCTCGTGGTTTGACATTCAATGCAACGGGTGCGGTACTCAGTCTTAATGGAAAAAGTGGAAGATTATTGATAGCAGGTGGCAAAGGTGTGACGATCTCTTCATTGGGTGATACTTTACTCATTGACATGGCGGCGTCCATTGGCCCTGCCTTTAGTTCTGACTCGACGCTTGATATTCGCAAAATTGGTGATTCAACTGATATTCGCATTGCAAACAATGCAGTAGATACTCGCCACATAAAATCCAATGCTATCACAACTTCCAAGATTGCAGATTCTGCAGTCACTGGAAGTAAAATCAATCCAAT
>Ga0129333_10004723_pt1 | contig 12752 bp, 24 predicted proteins | sample CPB6_08_DNA_FD_94474 | JGI IMG/M metagenome (GOLD analysis project Ga0129333, IMG submission 94474) | Freshwater to marine salinity gradient microbial communities from Chesapeake Bay, USA - CPBay_Sum_0.6_0.8_DNA | ecosystem: Environmental > Aquatic > Marine > Coastal | place: USA: Chesapeake... | reverse complement strand
TATACGTTTCCTTTCAATTTAGCAATAAGATATTCATCTTTATGATACCAGCGATATTCAAACACAGGTTCGCCTGGACCTGTCCACATGGCTACTTTTCTATATGCGAACTGTAGCCATAACCTTTTATCTGATAGGTAGCAACGTGTAGGTAACCACGCGAATCGCAGGGTAGTGCCTATGCTGTGGCTATCAAACTGATCCCAATTATCTACTCTATCTCTACTGTTATAGAATGGCATTACCAACTCTCTACGTCAGTAATGTCTAACTTTACCATCTCCTTAGGATCAAACTCAATTGTTACTGTTGGTCCAATACCGCTAGGTGATGATTCTCTCCAAACAATTTGATTAACTGCATCATACATATCGAACACTTCTCTAAGTTTTTCAAACTGATTGCGAGTGATCACAAATTGTTGTTCTTTTGCTGTAACACCTTCTGCCATGTTATGTTCCCCACTCGTTCTTAAATAATGGTACTTGCAGTCTATCGCTGTACCTCAAACCATTCTTCATAGCAAAGTTTGCTACTTGTCTATTGTTAAGACTGTACACACTTTCTACACCGCCTACAGGCATGACATACACATTACCAGTGAAGCCTTCTCTGCGATAAAGTTCTGTGACTTCTAATACTTCGTCCATATCTTCTTGTGTTGCGATAACAAACTTAAGATAGACATGACCTGATTCTTGATATTGTAAAACAACATCAGGTCTGATAGCACGTTCACGCTTCTCGCCACTAACGCTGAGTTTTGCGCTTACGCTAAACGTGATACTATCATAACTGCGACTGCTGAACGGATCACCCTCAGCCCAATCATATAAAAAGTCTACAAGTTCAGGCTTTAGTTTCTGACTACCGTTAGTCTCAAACGTGATCTCTTTAAGATTTTCCATGAAGGGATGACTGAGAAGTTTAGGATACATCTTCTGCCATCCTAACAGTGGCTCACCGCCTGTGATGACTAAGTGTTCGTCTCGCCACTCTTTGAAGGGGAGGATATCTTTGATTGAATCAGCGATGCCATCAACTGAGACACGCGGACTAAGATGCTTGAACCTAGGATCCCAACTAGCATAACTGTCACATCCGGAGCTAACCAGTGGTAAATCTCTATAAGATTTATATAACTTTGCATCGACAGCATGACGTTCATTAGTTTTTTCTCCTCTGGGCATACCGAAACCATCGCAAGTGAAGTTACAGCCAAACGTTCTTAGAAAGACTGAAGGCACGCCCATGTAGCGACCTTCGCCTTGAATGCTGTAGAATAGTTCACTGATCTTGATTGAGTTCATTTAAATACCTTATTAATTCTTTATCTGTAGGTTGTACGTTATAGTTCTGTTTAAAGAATATCTCGTAACTGTCACTACCGTATTTACCAATACCATACAGTATATTAGCATTTTGTTTGTCCCAAGTCAAGTAATCACGGCTCATGCCGCGCAATCTTTTCTCCCTGATATTGTACATACCAAGTGGCTTGATGATATCGATTACTTCCTCCGGTGTACTATTTAGGAGACTTGCTGGATTTGGAAATTTTTTTAGAAACTTTGGAAGCACGTACTTTACTGGCTTTCTTCCCGTCTGGTTCAACATGATCACTCCCACCATGTGTTCCCATTCGTTCTTTATTTGCTGTTGCACCATTAGGTCGTCTCTTAACATTTTTACTTTCATTAGTAACCTCACGATAATTCAATACACCAAACGATAGACCATAACTTGTGGTTTCGGTTACCAATTGGTAACCGTTAAAAAGTACTATTTTTTCAGTGGTTTCACGCAATAAAAAATCTCTATATTCTGACAGGCTATTCCATTTTAATTTTTTAGGTACGTACACTACTCCCACCTCAATTTATACCAGTTCACTTCTGCTTCAGTTTTAAAATAAATTCTAGTTCTATGATTGTCTGTAATCCAACACCATACTTCGGGACTAGATTCTTTATAAAACTTTAATTCGTAACTAGGTCCCCAAGTTTCCCAGCACCAATTGCGTATAGCGATAAAACTTTCATGCTGTTTGTAATTAAAGTCTACACAGTATTTGAAAGTGTACCCACCTGCAAAACGTGAATCTAACTTTTTTACCTTTAAGACCAACGAAGGATGAACCATTCACAATCTCTTTCATGTCTAAATCTTACTTGCAATTCTTGATTCTCGATCCATTTCCAAGTAGTATGTTTATGATAACCTTGAATGTTTAATTCGATCCATTCTAACATTTGATCGACTTTATCTACATTATCTGACAATATATTTGCTTGGTACCATCCGTCAGAGTGTTTATTCCAACCCTGGTTGTGTATCACAACCGTTGTCATGTCACCACCAATTTTCCCAGGGGAACACACACCACTCAGGATTTTCATTCTTGTTGATTTCTAATCCAATATAGTCTGCATCAAAGTCACTAGCCTGATTTTCAATCAACACAGCGAACTTGACGTTCTTGTGCCAAACTGTATTCCAAGCTGATTCTTTAGGCAAGCATCCTGATTGCCAATCTTGTTTCAAATTACTAAATGTCTTACCTGAATCATTGATATCATCAACTACTAGGATGTTTTTCCTATAGCTGATATCCCAGCGGCTCTTGATAACCTCTTGATCTTCGCTTGGTACATAACCAAATGCATCTTCAGCCATCCATAGATTAGATTCGTTGGGATCTAATGCATAGAACGGTACGTTTAGATAATGACTGAGCATCACGCCGGGAACTAAGCCCCCGCGTGTCAATCCTACAATATAATCAGGACGATAGTCGTCTTGTAACATTTGTCGTACAATTTCTAACATACTAGTTTTTACGAAATCGTTTGTGTAGAACATTTGATTATCCATTTTACCAATGCCTTATTACGTTTGCTATGATGAAGAAACATGTTAACACATGTAGAACAACCCAGAAAGTTTTTAGGAACAATGCGATACGGGCTTCACGCAATGTTAGTATTGGAACACGGGGACGGTCATCGTCGGTTTCACCCATAAGATGACCAGTCGCTCTAGCCCATATCTTCATCAATGTGTTCACGAAAACAAATCCTCATTCCATTCACGATGACCTTCACGATATGCCATGTTGCTTTGTGTTTCTCTAACTTCTACACGATAGCACCATAGTCGATTCGCTTCACCCGGGCCCCAATAGTCTGGGATATAGACACCGTTGATAAACTTATAAATCTGATCTGCTAGTCCTTCACAACCCAATCTTGGAAGAATAGTAAGCTTAGCCATATTCTTCTCTTGCAACATCTTGAATGTTTCTAGTTCGGGATCATCTTCAGCTACAAGCAGTGTATGATCGAATTGGTCTTCTAGTATACCTTTGAGTTCTTTCAATCCACCATAATCAGCGGCCCAGTTACGAACATCAAGGTGATCAGTACCAAAGTATACTTTGATGCTGAAACTGTAACCATGAATTAGATTACAGTGGCTATCAGCACGCCATTGACGATAAGCACATGGAAAGTTGTCTACCCACTCTTTAGTGCTTGTGTATTTGTATTGTCTTGTTATATTTGCCATCTCTAGTCTCCTTTATTAAGTAGCAAGTTTGATGACAGCAGAATTTATAAAGCGGGATGATGCCAAAGACCGCTATCATTCTATACGCTTTTTACTTCGTATTGTTCACTAATTTCATTTTCCCAAATGAGTTTCATAACCATCTTCTCACTATTATTGTACCATATCTGTATGTGTCTGTCTCAAGACCTAATCTTCGAATTACACCATATACTAATTCTATCATCTTTTGACTATTTCCGCAAACGATTTCTAGTGGGAATTCGCCCTGATTGATCAGTATGAAGTTCTCCACTTTCAATTCAACGTCACCATGACGAACCCCGTGTAAATCAAGTTTGGTCATTGATTTAATTTATTCATGAGTTGTGCTTCTGCAACACGTTTACGTAGGCTGCTACTGCTGAAACTATGGTCACGCCCGTTAAATACTAGTTCTATTTGACGGTCAAAACACTCGTCACGCCCAGTAAAATCTTTGTCTGCATACTCAACACCTAGAATGCGCACATCTACTGGCAGTATCAACAATAGGTCTACTAGATCACGTTCAGTCTGATATACCACAACTTCGTCTACAAAACGGCAAGCACTAAGTTGGATCTGTCTTTCAACAATGCTTTGTACAGGATGGTTCTTAGTATCCGGTCTGTCGATTGTTGGGTCAGTCTGTAATCCTGCGATCAAATAGTCGCAATGGTTCTTTGCTTCACTAAGCATAGCGATATGACCCGCATGTAGTAAGTCAAAGGTACTAAATGTAATACCTATTTTAAGCCCCTGTGACTTAAGTTCTTTGATCTTGTTGAATATCATTCTTTCCTCTTAATAATATATTAATCATGCGGACTTGCCAAAGCTTTGCATCTTCTTCATAATCAAAAATCGGACTTAGTTCGATATCGTGATTTTTTTCTTCTACCCACACATATGTGTCATCAATTTCATTATAAATAAGCTTCATAATTTTTTACCAGTTAAATGTCATAAATTTTTTTAAAATGTTTATATAATTCTTCAGCGACTATGTTATGTTCATACTGATTCCAATAATCTATATTTCCATTATTACGAATAAATTTGCACATATTAGAATCGCTACCTAAAAAATACTGAGGTATATTTAATTCTTCAATTTTTTCTGAATACGGACTCATGTGAGAATTAAACATTAGAAATTTACACCCTGCTTTATTTAGATTATGTAAAACTGAGTTGTACATAACTAAAAACATATCTTCTAACCATTCGTAACCTGCAAAATTTAAATACATTCTTTGTGCAATATTCTTAAAATTATGATTTTTAATTTGATCAAGACTTTCAAGTATAGAAGGAAACATTCTTCGTGTATAAATTTGTTTATTTTTTTCAACAAAGTCTTTGATAGGAAAATCTTTTCCTAGTTTCTTTACTTTAAAATGGTCTTCTAAATTTTCTACATCAGACATTTCAATTACTACTTCATTGGGTAGCAATTGATTTGCTGAATTTGCTATCTCAAATCTCATAGATTCAGTCCAGGCTATAATAACTAAATCTTCTTTGTTAAGAGGTAATGAGTTTACTATTCTTGCAGTTCTCCAATTACTACCTCCGGGCATTGATAGATTCTTACACTCCGTATTAAGTTTGTTAGCAAGAATACTAGAATAGATAATATCTTTTCTTTCAGTAATTCCATCTCTAAAAAAATTATAACCAAATGAAAAACTGTCACCTATTACATATATCATGTTTTAAGCTGGCTCCACATATGCTTCTTTTCTTGTTCTACAAGCCATTCTTCTTCACCATTGAACTTAGGTTGTCTTTTGATCATTTCTTCTAAAAGAAATTTTATCTCATACATTTCTTGCTTTAACGCCCATTGAGTGTAGCCATCATTATATGGACTCATGATCTCGCCGTGAGATTTTAATAGCTCCATCTTGATATCCGAGATCAGTGGCTTCTTAAAACCCATGCTTTCTATCCTCAAGTAATTTTGTTGCTCTGATATACCAATCTGTGTTATCTACTGTAAGACCTGAATTGAATATAATAGTGATTGCTTCAGCAACCAACTGTTCACAGTCATAGTTTTTCTTATGCAATAGTTCTAAGCGACCTTCAAGTTCGCAGACTTTGTTAAATAATTGGTTATCAAAATCACTCATTTGCAACCTTGTCTTGCGATATTGTAAAACTCTTGACGAGCAGCCGGATCATTTTTAAATCCACCACCAAGACGGCTAGTAACAGTTGAACTACCTGTATCTTCTACACCTCTAGACTTCACACAATAATGTTGTGCATCAATCATCACGGCAACATCTTCTGTTCCGAGGATGAATTGTAATGTGTGGAAGATTTGTTCTGTGAGTCTTTCTTGGATTTGTGGTCGTTTGCTGAAGTACTCAACGATTCTGTTGATTTTACTAAGCCCAAGCACTCTGTCCTTAGGCACATATGCAACAGTAGCGGTACCGTCAATGATAACAAAATGGTGCTCACAATTGCTCTGAACATTGACATTCCTTTCAACAACCATCTCATTATACTTCATCTTGTTATCGACTGTAGTGCATTTCGGGAATGCATCATAGTCGAGGCCCCAGAAAATCTCATTGACGTACATCTTGGCAACACGCTTGGGTGTTTCGATCAAACTATCATCGGTCAAGTCTAGACCTAAGGCTCGCATGATCTCAGCAAAGTTACCTTCGATGATATCAATTTGTTCTTTGCGATCTAAGTTGCGCTTTTTGATCGGGGTTTCTACGCCCATCTTGACTAGATGTTCGTGAACTTGTCGTCCCAGTTCGGGATCAGTTTTTGTCTTGTTGTATGACATTTAGTTTCTCCTTCCTTACACGGATAAAAATGTTTAATTGTTTGCTACCGTTGTGTAACATATGTATTTATTGTTTGATATCGTATTCAATACGTTTTTCTGTAGCGAGACATCCGAATACTATCCACGGCACGATACTGAAATAGGGAATGAATAATGCTAATGTGAACCAAGGATTGATTCCTGCATCACGGCATCTACGCGCCGTTGTAGCTAATACTAACCAGCTAATGCCGATCACCATTAGTATAAGAAATACACCCGAAGCAATGACTCCAGATGTACCCATAGTTGCGAAACCCGCTGCTAATAATGCTAGAAATAACATGATGGGTAACGCTAATAGTTGCACGGCCCAATATTCGGACCTAGTTGCAAATCCAGTGAAATAAAAATATTTTTCCATTATAGATATCCTTTGTTCTGTAAATGCGGCATGATAACTCTTTCTGTGAATGCCTGGCTCATCTCACTTGTAGGGTGGTCATCTCTAGGTACATGGAACGTCAAACCACTTTCTTCACGATTCCATTTACCCATGTGTTGTATTGGTAGAAAATTACTGTAGTCTAATTGATCAAACAAATATTTGAGTTCTACATGATTTTTTAGTTCTTTGTAATAGTCGGCATCAAAAGAATCATAGTTATAATTTGTGAAAAAATATTTCACATTATTTGACTTGAGATAATTCTGTACCCTTAAAACATGTTCCAAAGTACTGATCAATGATCCTACTTCATCATAATATTTTTTATAGTATGTAGTCGATAGATCATCACTCCAGTGCGGGCTTACAAAATAATAGTTGCGTTTAGTCCCATCAATTACTGAATTGGGATTACCGTACATGTAGAGTAATTCATCAGTCGTTGCCTCACTAAATTTAGTGTAATTTACTGGCTCTTGATCAAGGTAAAAGCTATTTCTATTGACACCTGACCACATGACGCCTACAAGCAATTTATCGCCCGGTATCTTTTTATCATGCAAGCATTGATGCACTCTATAGATAGTACGTCTGGAAATCATGTCATTACCGGCACTACCTATACCATCAAAAAATGCAGGCACACCTAATCTGTCACGCAAGAACAGTGGCCAATTTTTGTTACTATTGGGTACTTGCGTAAAGCTGCAACCTTGTGTAATTAATAGATTAACTTTTGCCATTAGCAAAAACTCCATTATACTGTTGAGTTACGCGGATGAACGTAGTACACTTGCTTAGTTGACGCAATGATTTAGCTCCTACATATGTACAGGTACTACGTAGACCACCTAATATGTCTAATACAGTATCCTTCACAGGTCCACGATACTTTACACTGACTGTGCGACCTTCACTACTACGATAGTCAGCCATACCACCGTTATGTTTATTCATAGCAGTATCACTACTCATACCGTAGAAAGTGATTTTGCCATCTTCTACAGTTCCACCGCCTTCATCATGTCCGGCAAGCATGCCGCCCAACATTACAAAGTCCGCGCCTGCTCCAAAAGCCTTAGCCACATCCCCAGGGCAAGTACATCCACCGTCAGCCACAATATGACCACCAAGACCGTGAGCGGCATCGGCACACTCAATAATAGCACTAAGTTGTGGGTAGCCCACACCTGTTTGAATACGAGTAGTACAAACACTACCAGGGCCGATGCCCACTTTAACAATATCAGCCCCACGTAAAATTAACTCCTGTGTCATGTCTGCGGTAACAACGTTACCTGCGATAATAGTATGTCTAGGATAACGCTCTCTAACCTTTGATACAAAGTTTCCAAAACTCTCACTGTATCCATTAGCAACATCAATACAAATGAAATGAATTTCAGGATATACATTTAATACCTGTTGTAAGTTAGTCCAGTCTTTATCACTAGTACCGGTGCTTACAGCAAAATAGTTACCGCCTAGTTGATCTACTACTGTATCATAATCAGTGATTTGATATGATTTTACTAAGCACGTAAACATACGATGATTGTATAATTCACGTGCCATTTGTAATGTACCTACACCATCCATATTTGCGGCCATGATGGGAACGCCAGTCCATTCCCATCCACTGTGCTTAAACTTATAAGTACGATTCAAATCAACTTCCTTGCGACTGGACAATGTGCTTCGCTTAGGGCGAATCAATACGTCTTTGAAGTCTAACTTGATATCTTCTTCGATCCTCATCTCTTAGGCCTTTGCTTCCTTACGTGCGTTCTTAGTAGCAGTGATTTCATTACGGCGTGCCTTGACAGCCTTAGCAAGTTCTCCTAGAGCCTTACGTGCGCGAGTACCGGCAGCGTTATTGCCCTTTTCAAATTTCTCATGTTCAGCAAGATATGCTTCCAAATGTGTGTTAATATCGTTATGTGCGCTCATATTTTTCTCCTATTAATATTTCGCTTCTCTTGTATGTTTACGATAATCCGTACTCATACGCAACCATTGCTCACCCTTGCCTTCAAGGATGTCACAAATTCTATCTATCGTTTTATCAGTCCAGTCACTAATTTTACCCATATGACGACTTGGGTTGAATACAGCATACTCTAATTTAGTTAACGCATCTGTCTTAGACCATGGTACATACATACGTGTATGATCATTGGCAAATGTTTCTGGGAAACTGCGATATGCAGGATATACTACATTACAGCCCAATGCATCTGCTTCGCTTACAGTATTACTCACCCAGTCTTGTAATGCACAGTTAAATAATACACGGCTATCATTCAAAAGTTCATAGTATTCGTTTTTGTCGAGATCACTGTAGATTTTGAGTTTGCCTTCACGTTCTAATCTTAATGTACGTTCCATGTATGAATTATTGTTGGTGCGTAACTTAGCACCACTCAATAACGCGAATTCAACATCCTTATGAATCTTCGTGTATTCTTCAATGATGTCCATATAAAAGTCAGGCTGCTTTTCTTGATCCCAACGTGCGGCAAATACAACACGCAACTTGCGCTTATCGAAAGGCTTGATATTTTTGACGCGGCTACATACCTCGTCTTTGCCGAATGCAAGACCACTGATATTATAGATAGGAGCCCTCCAGCCTGCTATTTTCATGTGCATGACCATTTCTTCGTTGCTAGCTAATACACCATCAACGAATTCATTGACCATTTCTTCATACTTTCGCATGAAGCCCTGCATATCCCATACATGCAAAAAGTCATCGGGGTCAATCGCTTGCGCTAAACAACGAACATAGACCTTAGGACGATATTCTTTAGGTACTTGCTTGAGAATGTAGGGTATGCTATCGATACCACTAGTGTACATATCTTCAAAGTAAATAACATCTTCACTTGTGACTTCACCGATCTTCATCAGTCTAACAAGTTCAGCCATCTGTGTGAGGCTATAGAATGTGCGACCATGCGCATCTAATACTTGGCCTGTAACAATGCTCTGATCATTGCTCAATGTTTGACCATTGACTAAATGATAGTTGATATTTCTACGATTGAATACATTCACATTCCAGTCTTGTAACTGTAATGTATACCTAGCCTTGTAGGGCTCTAGGCCCATATAAAATAATTTACGCATCACGCCTCTCTATGTCGCATTCGATACACTCACTACCATATTGCACTTCTAATATATGACAAGGTTCAGTATCATTGTTTTGGCCTTGATGCCATACATTTTTACCAATCACATATTCTTCGTTGGGATATTTAGTAACTGTTATTATACTACCATTGTATTCTGTTACAATGTCGCATTTGCCCTTTAATATATACCAATGCTCACAACGTTTAAAATGACGTTGCATGCTTAAACTTTTACCCGGCTCTATGACCAATTCTTTAACTTTATATGTTGATTGATCATCTAACACACGATAGTATCCCCAAGGGCGAGTTATTTTGGGACTCTTCCATTCTTCAAGAATCCAACTACTGCTATTCCTTTTATCTTCCCCACCGACACCAAAAACAAAACTGAGATGATCGTCTTTATGACTCATCTCAGGAATATTGTCTTTAGTTCTATCCCCGCCGTTGGCAAAGATTATGTCACTGTCTGGATATAATGATCTAACGTTCTTTATAGCCTCTATACTAGAACCATCACCGTCATCATAAAGTATGCAGTGATCGACCATGCTTAGATTTTCTACTATAGAAGTACGTTCTACAATTGGCATGAATGGTCGACCCTTTTTACGGGACAACCATTGATCCGAATTAATTCCGACAACTAAAATGTCGCCTAATTTTTTAGCGGATTTAAAATATTCTAAATGTCCGCTGTGAAGGGGGTCGAAACCCCCTGTCACAAGAACAACCTTACGGTTATTTTGCATCAAAAGCCCACATATCCTTTGCTGGCTTACCTGCTACAAACTTAGTAAATTGACGGAATGAAAAACTCTTTTGACTGTATAAGTCACTCTCATCAAATTTATACCCAAAGTCTTTGCAGAATTCTAGATAATTTTCCAGATCCTCGAAAATCTGCTGAACCTTGACCTTACTTTCGTTCTTAGCCATGTTTACTATCTCCTAGTTAATTAAAGTTAAACACAAGTTATTATACAATATAACGAACACGAAATCAAATATCTTTCCACCCAGCCTTGCGAATCAAGTAATGCGCCCATACTAGATGACCATACTTGCTAGGGTGATTGTTATGATATACCAAGCACTTAACAGTTTTGCTACCGCCGATATAGTCAAAAAGTTTTCCGATGAGGTCGATTTGTTCTTCCATGAATCCATCAGGAACAATAACATTTTTTCCTTGATGGTCGAAATAATTTTGAAACTCAATTGGATTCATGATTTTCGGACTAACATGATCATGATTTACCAATTTACCGGTATGAGCGATCATAGTAGGCTCAATAATTTTAAAACAATAATCTGTTCTTGTGCTATTAGGACTATTGAAATTTCTCCAAAGAATACCTTCTATAGGGCATGCGGTAAAATTGGTTAATGAGTTATGATAGTGATCATAGAATATTTCATCGTACATTGCTAACCAATCCATCATATCTATAGATTTATTTTCTGGATAAGTTAACCAATTATGTATGGGGTGCGATTTGCAAATATCCGTGTAATTAATAGGAATTTCTCTACTACTCTCGGTCATTTGCATAACGACCTTTACCTGTTTGTATCCTAATGTAGACACATGTTTTAAAATCCTGTCTAACTCTACATGCATATGTAGGTTACAATTGCCCGGAATAGCAAATTGGTATAGATCCCAACCCGTAACCTCAGCCATTCTAGGACCCATGCAACCTTCTAATTGTGCTTGCAGATTGAATATTCCTACGCCAGTGCCTATTCCTGACAATGCTTCACCATAAGTCCAGCTTTCACCTATAACGATCAATAGTGTGTCACTACCTCTGACTACATGGAATTCCGTATTCAATGCTGGGATAGCGATATGAGCCGGCTTAATATTGTCGTCGGTCATGTAAAATTCTTTGCAATTCGTCATGAAAGAATTTTCCCAAATTTGGGGTATTTCTTCCCCGACGAACTTTTTATATTTTGCCATTAAATCACCACTGATAAATTAGGTTTAGTTGTGTTATATTTAATAGTCGCACCATTCTCGCCATCTTCGCTTACAGTGATTTCAATACATCTGTCTGGATAACGTGTATTGATAGTCTCAAACAAATCATCACAAATCATCTCACAACTCTTATAATTTAGCTCAAGTGTGCCTTGATAAAGATTTTCTAACCAACGCTTGAATTGTATGAATTCAATATCACGGTCGTTATGTGTGACTTCAATAGCTACGTTAAAATGAAAGATATGTCTATGTTCATTTGCCAAGAAACTAACATCAGCTAGATTGGGATCAGTCGCAGCAGCAGGATACTTATGAATACCTTCTTTTCGAAATGTTACCCATATCATACGCTTTGCATGATTCTTGATTCGTTCACGGCGTTCTTGTAATGCCAATTCATTCTGTATCATATTAATAATTCCTATTTAGTGTGACCCACGTTAACCATTGATGAAAGGCATTATATACCTTTTCCGCTTCCTTCTCGTCTTGTTCAATCTTTACACCCCGAACATAAAATCCATCCTTTGCTACACGCAACATTTCTGTTGTCTCGCCTGTAAACAAAGTTATGCAATTTGAATTATCTTTGTGTATAGAATCAACAATCATCCAGCTGGTGTTATCCATGATTATCTATCATCATCAAAATTGACACGCTCATGTTCTTCTTCCCATTTCAATCTACGTAATCTACGCAAATCGTTAATGATATCTGTCATGCGTTTTAGGTCTTTATTGTCAGACCCATTCTCTAACTTTTTTAATTCACTTTCTAACAAT
>Ga0129333_10004720_pt1 | contig 12756 bp, 12 predicted proteins | sample CPB6_08_DNA_FD_94474 | JGI IMG/M metagenome (GOLD analysis project Ga0129333, IMG submission 94474) | Freshwater to marine salinity gradient microbial communities from Chesapeake Bay, USA - CPBay_Sum_0.6_0.8_DNA | ecosystem: Environmental > Aquatic > Marine > Coastal | place: USA: Chesapeake... | reverse complement strand
TTGGGCTGTTTGCCTGGATCTGATGACCCAAGCGGCCTGCCTCCACCCCAACCCGGGATGGACCGGAGCTGAGAGCACTTCCGCCGGTAGCCCCCAATCACCCAGTGCCACCGAAATGGTGGGTAAACACTGCATTCTCGAGCTGTACAACTGCAATCCAGCCAAGCTCGACGACGAAGCTTTCCTCAGGACCGCCATCACCACCGCTGCCAAGCGTGCTGGCGCCACTCTCCTGAATCTGATCACCCACCGGTTTGATCCCCAGGGTGTGACGGGGCTGGCTCTCCTGGCCGAATCCCACATCTCGATCCACACCTGGCCGGAATCGGGTTATGCGGCGGTCGATGTGTTCACCTGCGGTGACCACACCATGCCGGAGCGGGCCTGCATCGTGCTCAGTGAGGAGCTCGATGCCGCCAACTACAAGCTGAAGAGCTTCCGCAGGGAAACACCGAGCTCCGTGGCCGGCGCTGAGCGGGAACCCGCCCTGGCTGCGGCCTGATCGCTGCCGCCCAGCCACTCGCCCAACGTGGCACAAGCAGCCGTTCCTCCGGGGCGGCTGCTTTGTCGTGTCGGTGATCTGGGGCTGAGAGCGCTGATCGGCTCAGGGGGTTCCACCGCGCTGCGGCGCCAGTTCGCGGTTGAGCTTGCCGCTCACCAGTCCCTCCAGATCCAGGCTCACCGCCGCAAAGCCCAGCCCCTGGAACGCCTGCACCAGTTCCAGGCGCAGGTCGCCCTGCAGGTCGGCCAGCAGGGCCGCGAGCGCGGCGGCGGGCAGCTCGATCCGGGCCGACTCCCCCTGGCTGCGCACGCGCAGCTCCGGGAAACCCTGTTGACGCAGCCAGTCTTCTGCGGCGGCCACCCGCTGCAGCCGCTCGGCGCTGATCGTCTCGCCGTAGGGAAAGCGCGAGGCCAGGCAGGGCTGGGCGGGCTTGTCCCACCAGGGGAATCCCAGGGCCCTGGAGATCTGGCGCACGCCGGCCTTGCTGATCCCGAGCTCCGCCAGGGGTGAGTGCACGCCCCGCTCGCGGGCGGCGCGGATGCCTGGGCGATGGTCGCTGAGGTCGTCGTGGTTGACCCCATCCAGCACCTGCGCGGTGCTGTTGCCCCCCTCCTGCTGCAGCTGGCTGAGCAGCTGTGCCAGCTGGCCGTGCAGCTCGCGCTTGCAGGCGTAGCAGCGCTCGGCCGGGTTGCTGCTGTAAGCCGGGTCCGCCAGTTCAGCCGTCGCGATCTCCCGCTGGCTGATGCCCATCCAGCGGGCCTGCAGCTCCGCCTCCTCCCGCAGGTGTGGGGCCAGGGCAGGCGACACGCCGGTCACCGCCAGGGCGTGCTCCCCCAGCTGTTCGGCCGCGATCGCGGCCACCAGGGCGCTGTCCACCCCGCCGGAGTAAGCCACCACCACCGCCGGGTAGCCGGCCAGGCGGCTGCGCAGCTGGCTCAGGGCCAGATCGAGCGGGGTGGGCAGGGTCTCGAGCTGGCGGAACATCGCGCGTGGGGTGGCCTCGGCGGTGGCCCCTGGATACAGCGGCGATCCTGGCAAGGCCCGCTGGCCGATGCCGCTCCTGGCGCCCCCGTTAGCATCGGTCGGTACCGGCGGTGCCGATGAGCCCCAGCAGCACCAGGACCTCGCAGCAGACCTCCCAGCCGAGCGCGCAGCGGGGCACCGGCCGCGGGATCGGCATTCGCACCGCCGCCGGCAGCAGCGAGCGCAGCCATGGCCAGCTGCACGTCTACGACGGCGATGGCAAGGGCAAGAGCCAGGCGGCGCTTGGCGTGGTGCTGCGCACAATCGGCCTTGGCATCTGTGAGCAGAAGCAGACGCGGGTGCTGCTGCTGCGCTTCCTCAAGGGGCCCGGTCGCTCCTACGACGAGGATGCGGCGATCGAGGCCCTGCAGCAGGGCTTTCCGCACCTGATCGATCAGGTGCGCACAGGCCGCGGCGAGTACTTCTCGGCCGATCAGGTGACGCGGGTCGATGTTCAGGAGGCCCAGCGCGGCTGGACGATCGCCTGCGGTGCCCTGGCCAGTGAGCTCTACTCGGTGGTGGTGCTCGATGAGCTCAACCCCGTGCTCGATCTGGGCCTGCTCGATACGGAGGAGGTGGTGCGCACCCTCGCCGCCAAGCCCCCGGGCATGGAAGTGATCGTCACGGGCCGCGGCGCACCGCGGGCCCTGGTGCAGATCGCTGATCTCCACTCCGAGATGCGCGCTCACCGCCGTGCCGATGCCGCCAGCGAACCCGGTCCCGATGGTGAGCTGGTGGCGGCAGGGCTCGATGGCATCGAGATCTACACCGGTGAAGGCAAGGGCAAGAGCACCAGCGCCCTGGGCAAGGCCCTGCAGGCGATCGGCCGCGGCATCAGCCAGGACAAGAGCCACCGTGTGCTGATCCTGCAGTGGCTCAAGGGCGGCAGTGGGTATACCGAAGACGCGGCCATCGCCGCCCTGCGCGAGAGCTATCCCCATCTGGTGGATCACCTGCGCTCGGGGCGCGATGCGATCGTCTGGCGCGGCCAGCAGCAGCCGATCGACTACGTGGAAGCGGAGCGCGCCTGGGAGATCGCCCGTGCCGCCATCGCCAGTGGCCTCTACAAGACGGTGATTCTCGACGAGATCAATCCCACCGTGGATCTGGAGCTGCTGCCGGTGGAGCCGATCGTCCAGACCCTGCTGCGCAAGCCGGCGGAAACCGAGGTGATCCTCACCGGCCGCTGCAAGAATCCTCCCGCTTATTTCGATCTGGCTTCGGTCCACTCCGAGATGGTGTGCCACAAGCACTACGCCGAGCGGGGTGTCGATCTCAAGCGCGGGGTCGATTACTGAAGCCTGCGGCAGCGCCGGAGCTCCCGCTCACGAGGCCCTTGCGTCGCTTGCCCTGCACCTGTCTGCTGGGTAGGTTCCACCCAGTTGTGGTGGGTTGGGCGTGGGCTCTTGGTCGCACCCCAGACGGCGGCGGCCGATGGCGCTGGCGCTGGCCGGCCTGCTCAGCCTCTGGCTGGTGCTGGTGCCAGGGCTGGTACCGGCAGGATTGGCGGCACCAGGGGTCCTGCGCAAGGTTCCTGGGCCATCACCGGCACAGACCATTGACCGCTTCCTGGATCTGACGGCCCGGGCGGAGAGTGCCATTCGCGCTGCCATCCGTGAGGGAGTGGCCGAGCCGGGTTGGTTTTATTCGGCGGCTGTGAACCGGCGTGTCGCCGGTGCCATCGATGAGCTGGAGCAGGCGACTCAGGCGCTGGATCTCAGCCATGTCCCCCCTGCCCTGCGCGAGATGAGTGGCGTGGCCACGATGCTGATGCTGCGCAGCGTGTTGCTCTACGACCTCAGCCAGCACCGGGTCTGGTCCTGCCGGACCAGCAGCAGGTCAAGCGTGATCACATCCTGAGCTGGACGATTCCCGATACCCCGATCAGCCTGGCTGCGATTCGTGATCCTGGTGCCGATGGCTTTCACGCCTGCCGGCGTTGCAGTTCCGGCGATTTTCTCTTCACCTCCTACACCCTGCAGCAGGTGGCGGAGGATTTTGAACAGATCTTCCGCTGGAGTCCAGAGTTGCGCCATCGCTATGGGGCCGACCTGTTCGTTTACTGGGCGCTGGTTCCGGGTGGCGCGGTGCCTCCCAAGTTGTTTTTTCGGTTGCCGCCATCCGTCAGGCATGTGTTGCTGCAGCCGATTGCTGGTCAGTCGCCTTTGCAGTGGATCCTGTTGATCCTTGGCTCTCTGGTTCTGTTGTTGTTCATGGGCTGGCTGCTCTGGCGGCTGCGGCAGCTGCATCGCCGTTTCGCTGCGATCGAGGGGCCCTGGATTCCCGGATTGGCCTTGCTCACCGTTGGCCTGGCCTCGCTGTTGGTGGCCGGGTGGGAGTGGTTCGCGATTCAGTGGATCAACCTGATTGGTCCTGCCGAGGTAGCCGCTTTGGTGGTGAGTCGCGTTTTGCAGGGTCTCCTGCAGGCGCTGTTGCTGTACCTATTGGCGGAGGTGGTTGGCCAGATGCTCGCGGTGCGCAGCCGGAGTCTGTTGGCGACTGTGGGTGTGCTTGGTGCACCTCCTGCCGTCTCGCGACGCCAGGGTGCTGGTCAGATCCTCACGCTCTGTCGGATCCTTGGCCTGCTTGCTGCGGTCATGGCGTTGATTGCCATGGGTCGTGATCTGGGCGTGACGTCGCTGACACTGCTGGCACTTTCATCGGTGCCGGCGTTGGCGATTTCATTGGGGACACAGCAGCTGATTCGAGATGTGGCCGATGGTTTCAGCCTGCTGTTTGATGGTCAGATCAAATCAGGTGATGCCTGCACCATAGGCACCAGCAAATCCGGCGAAATCAAGGGTCGGATCCGCTCGCTCGGTATGCGTTCCATGCGAATCCAGCAGGCTGATGGTTCGATCCTGGCGATTCCCAATTCCCAGGTGGCGGATTCGGTTGTGGTGAACCATCGCTTCCGCTCCGGCACCCGTTTGCTGTGGTCGTTGCCGCTGCGGGGGCTGGAGCCAGCCACGACGGCTGCGCAGCTTGCCGCCGTGCGCAGCGAACTGGAGGCGATGCCTCAGTTGCAGGACTCCTGTGTGGAGCTCGTACCCGATGCAGGCGGGTTTCAACTGCACGTGGCTGGTCAATGGGACGTCGCCATCAGCAAGGCAGATGTCCTGCTGTTGCGTGAGCAACTGCTCCTGCGTCTGTTGCCGATCCTGCGTGAGCTGGAGCAGCGCGATCAGGAACGCATCAGTTGAATGGCCTGGTCTCCGCTGCAGGCCGGGCACAGAGCAGGGCCTGCAGCGGGCCGTCGCTCAGTAGCGCGGCACGGAGGGATCCACCTCCTGGCTCCAGGCGTCGATGCCGCCGGCCACGTTGATGCCCTCGATGCCGTGGCGCTTGAGGGCGATCAGGGCCTTGGCGCTGCGACCACCCAGCTTGCAGTGGGCGTAGAGCGTCTTGCCGGCGGCCAGTTCGCGCACCCGCTCGATCGCCGTGCCGTTCTCGATCTGATCGAGGGGGATCAGCGTGGCGCCGGGGATCACGCCGATCTCGGCCTCAGGTGGGTTGCGCACATCGATCAGGGCGATGCCGCTGGTGTCGCCATCGAGCAGGGCCTTGAGCTCGCTGACGCTGATGCTGTCCACCGCACCGGCTTCCTCCTGGCCGGGGGCGGTGCCGCCCACGCCGCAGAACTCCTGGTAGTCGATCAGCCTGTCGATCACCGGGCGCTCGGGGTTGGGCCGCAGCTTCAGCTCACGGAACTTCATGCCCAGGGCATCGAACAGCAGCAGCCGCCCGCTCAGGGTGGTGCCGATGCCGGTGATGATCTTCACGGCCTCGGTGGCCTGGATCACGCCGATGATTCCGGGCAGTACGCCGACCACGCCGCCCTCGGCGCAGGAGGGCACCATGCCCGCCGGCGGCGGCTCGGGGAACAGGTCGCGGTAGTTGGGGCTCTCCGCATCCAGGTTGAACACCGTGGCCTGACCCTCGAAGCGGAAGATCGAGCCGTAGACGTTCGGCTTGCCCAGCAGCACGCAGGCGTCGTTGACCAGGTAGCGGGTGGGGAAGTTGTCCGTGCCGTCGCAGACGATGTCGTACGGGCGGATGATCTCCAGGGCGTTGTCGCTGCTGAGCGCCGTTTCGTAGAGATCCACCTGGCAATGGGGGTTGATCTCGAGGATGCGCGCCTTGGCTGATTCGATCTTCGGTTTGCCCACCCAGCTGGTGCCGTGGATCACCTGCCGCTGCAGGTTCGAGTGGTCCACCACGTCGAAATCGACGATGCCGATCCGGCCCACGCCGGCGGCGGCCAGGTAGAGCAGCAGCGGTGAGCCGAGGCCGCCTGTGCCCACGCACAGCACCGAGGAGGCCTTGAGGCGCTTCTGCCCCTCCATGCCCACTTCCGGCAGGATCAGGTGGCGCGCAAAGCGGGCCACCTCATCGGGGCTGAGCTCGATGCCGGTGGTGTCGGGGGGAAGCATGGGCGCGGGTGTGATGCTGTCCAGCTCCCTACTCTCCCAAATCCCCGGTCCGCAGCGGCGCATGCAGCGCGATCTCCAGCTCCCGGGGGCGGGGGACGGCCTCGTCAGCGCCTTGGCCTGGGCCGCGGTCGTCTGCCCAGCCGGCCTGCTCCGGCAGCCACCAGGCCCGCAGCGGCTGGATCAGGTCCCGATCGGGCTGCGGCTGTCTCCTGCCGTCAGCAGCGTCGAGCCCGCTGCGGATCAGCATCAGCGTCGGCCCGCAGCAGAGGCTCAGATCGCGGGCCGAGGGAATCGCCGCGCTGCTCGGATGGCTGTGGGCTGCGCCGAGCACCAGCGCGTCCCGCTCCCGGGCCCAGCGCTGGGCCAGCAGCTGTTCCCGCGGATCGATCAGGAAGCGCCACGGGCGCTCCTCGGCGGGTTGCCAGCTGTTGCAGCAAGGCCAGATCCGTTCCAGCAGCAGGGTTGAGCCCATTTGTCGCCCCAGTAGCAGGGCGCAGCCTTCCCGGGGCGAGGCAGCCAGAAGCACACGCTCCAGAACGATCAGGCAATGCCGATCTGTGCGCAGGGTGGCTGGCGTTGGTGCACTCACCCGGATACCTTATGGCGGAGAAAAAAACGCCATGACCCTCCTGATGACCGACGACAACACCGATCTGAAGGAACAGGTCGCCGCTCCCAGCGAAGAAGCAGGGGCGAGCTTCAGTGAGCGTTACAGCGAAATCATCGGCAAGGTCAACAGCACTCTCGACCAGGTCGACTGGACCCAGATGGGCCGCATCGGCAAGGCCGTGGGCATCCTGGTGGTGGTGATCGTCGCTCAGGTGTTGATCAAGGGCGTGCTTGACACCATCAATCTCCTGCCCGTGGTTCCCGGTCTGCTGGAGCTGCTCGGCCTGGTGGTGGTGGGTCAGTGGAGCTGGCAGAACCTCACCACCAGCGAAAAGCGCTCGGCCGTCATCACCAAGGTCCAGACCCTGCGCAAGGAGTATCTGGGCTGATCAGGCGCTCCCTGATCGGCGCATGGGCTGCGGAGACTTGGTCGTTCCGGGCTTCGCAGCCTCAGCACCATCGCGTCATCCCTGGATCGGAGCTTCCCGGGATCGTCCTTCAGGGGTCGATTGATCGCAGCAGATTCTGAATGCCGCGTTCAACCTGGCGCCAGTAGCCCCCGCCGAACAGGTTGGCGTGGTTGAGCAGGTGATACAAGTTGTAGACCTCCTGCCTTCGCCCGTGGCCTGCCGCCAGGGGCCACCCGGCCTGGTAGCCGGCGAAGAACGGCTCCGGGAAGCCACCGAACATCCGGGCCATGGCCAGGTCCACCTCCCGGTCGCCCCGGTACACCGCTGGATCGAACACGGCGCCGCCGCCGCCCGCCAGCAGACCGGCATTGCCGCTCCACAGGTCGCCATGCACCAGGCAGGGTTCGGCGCCGTGCCCCCGCAACCAGTGCGGCACCAGCTCAAGCAGCGCATCTGATCCCTCCAGGCGTTGGCCGGCGGCGACGGCCCAGCGCAGTTGCGGTGCCAGCCGCCACTGCGCGAAGAAATGCCCCCAGTCGTCGTCCCAGCCGTTGCGCTGCGGCGCTGAGCCGATCCAGTTGTCCCGGTGCCAGCCGAAGCGGCCGTCGTGACCCTCAAGGCTGCGGCGGTGCAGCTGCGCCAGCTGTCCCCCAAGCTGTCGCCAGGTTGCATCGGCAGCCTGCGGGCGGCTGCTCAGCTCCAGCCAGGGCAGCAGCAGCAGGACCTCGCCGTCCAGCTCCGTCAGTTGCAGCGGCGGCGGCACGGTCAGCGGTGGTGCGGTCAGCGGTGGCTTCGCCGGCTCCGTCGTGGCCGCTTCAGCCACGGCAGCCAGCGCCCGCAGACCTTCCGCCTCGGCCTCCAGGACCGGCAGCAGCTCGGCACGGTTGCTCTTGGCGAACAGGCGGCGGCCACCCTGGAGCTTCAGGCACCAGGCGCTGTGGATGCAGCCGCCTCCCACCGGCGCCATCGCCTGCAGCTCCAGCCCCAGCTCCCGCCGCAGCCAGGTGGTGAGACGCTTCGGGTTCATCTCACGCCGCGACGTCTCTCCTGCCAGCATGCCGCCCATGACCAGCCGTTGTGATGTGGCGGTGGTGGGCGCCGGCATCGCCGGCCTCACCGCCGCGGCCCTGCTGGCGGCCGAGGGCCTGGAGGTGGTGCTGTTCGAGGCCCACAGCCAGACCGGTGGATGCGCCGGCACTTTCCGCCGCGGGCCCTACGTCTTTGATGTGGGCGCCACGCAGGTGGCCGGCTTCGAGCCGGGAGGCAGCCATGCGCGCCTGTTCCGTCATTTCGGGCTGTCACTGCCGCAGGCCCATCGCCTCGATCCAGGCTGCAGCGTCCGCCTGGCCGGCGAGCGTGAGCCGATCCGCCTCTGGAGCGACCCGGCCCGCTGGCAGCAGGAGCGTCAGCGTCAGTTTCCCGGCAGCGAACGCTTCTGGCAGTTGTGTGCCCTGCTCCATCAGGGCACCTGGGGCTTCGCCGGCCGTGATCCGGTGCTGCCGCCGCGCAGTGCCTGGGATCTGGGGCAGCTGCTGGCCGCCCTTGACCCTGGGGCCCTCGCCAGCGGCCTGTTCACGGCCGCCACCGTGGCCGATCTGCTGCGTCTCTGTGGCTGCGGCGCTGATCGCCGCCTGCGCCGCTTCCTGGATCTGCAGCTCAGGCTCTACTCCCAGGAGCCAGCCGATCGCACCGCCGCCCTCTATGGCGCCACCGTGCTGGCGATGGCCCAGAAGCCGCTCGGACTCTGGCATCTGCAGGGGTCGATGCAGGAGCTCAGCGTTGCCCTGGAGCGGGCCCTGCTGGCGGCCGGCGGTCAGCTCAGGCTGCGCCACCGCGTGCACCGCCTGCGGGGCAGCATCGGCAGCCCCAACCCCACCGGCTGGCGGCTGGAGGGGCTGGGGCCTGCGCAACGGCCCTTTGCTCTTGAGGCCAGCGAGGTGGTCTGTACCCTGCCGCCTCAGGCCCTTCCGGATCTGTTGGGCGAGCAGCTGCCCGGGGGCTATCGCCGTCGTCTCAGCGGGCTGCCGGATCCCTCCGGCGCGCTGGTGCTCTATGGGGCCGTCGACCGTGAGCAGTTGCCCACCGATCTCGGCCTGCACGCCCAGCTGGAGTGGGCTGAGCCGGGCAACCTGTTCGTGTCCCTCAGCGCTGAGGGGGATGGCCGGGCGCCGCGGGGGCAGGCGACGGTGATCGCCAGCGTGTTCACACCGGCCAGGCCATGGTTCGATCAGCCGGAGGCCAGCTACCAACGCGATAAGCAGCGTGCCCTGGCTGGGATTCAGGCGGGCCTGGAGCAGTTGCTTGGCGTGGCGCCCGAGCGCTGGCGTCATGTTGAACTGGCCACGCCACGGGGGTTTGCCGGCTGGACCGGGCGTCCCTATGGCTTCGTCGGTGGCCTGGGTCAGCATCCCAGCCGCTTCGGTCCCTTCGGTCTGGCCAGCCGCACGCCCCTGCCGGGCCTGTGGCTCTGCGGTGATTCGATTCATCCCGGTGAGGGCACCGCCGGGGTGAGCCTTTCAGCCCTGATGGCCAGCCGCCAGCTGCTGGCGGCCAGGGGGCGCACGCTGCGCTTGCGCGGTTGATCGCGCCGCCGTTGGTTCCGTTTCTGCCGGTTTGAGGTCAGCCGGTTTGAGCTCAGCGGGCCGTGGTCAGGCAGGTGTGGTCAGGCAGATGTGGTCAGGGGATGGCCGGATTCACAGAAACTCCGGCCGCAGCGCCTGGCAGTGGCCGAGCTCGGCCTGCAGGGCGTCCCACTGCTCGCTCTCGACCAACCCCTCAAGCGCCGCCAGCTGCTGGCGGTAGTGCGCCAGCGCCTGCAGCACCGCCGGCCGGTTGCAGCGCGCCATCAGGGTGCCCAGCTCCGGGTTGCCGCCGCCGATCCGGCTGGTGTCCGCGAAGCCACTGGAGGCGAGGCGACGCACCAATGCTCCCGCACCAGCGGCGGTTCCGCCCTGTTCAGCCGTCTGCAGCAGGGCAGCGCTCACCAGCACCGGCATGTGTGAGATCAGCGCCACGGCCCGGTCGTGCGCGCTGGCCTCGCATTGCAGCCACGCGGCGCCCACCGCTTCCGCCAGCGTCTGTACCGCCGCCAGTGCTTCCGGGTCGGTGTCAGCCGTTGGTGTGGCCACCCAGGGACGTCCCGCGAACAGGCCCTGCACCCCCGCCTCCACACCGGCCTCGGCCGTGCCTGCCATCGGGTGGCTGGCCACAAAGCGTCGGTGCCAGGGCTGCCAGCGCTCCAGCACCGGCTGTTTCACCGAACCCACGTCGGTGACCACCGCCGCCGCCGGCAGCGCGGCGACGAGGGCCGGATCGGGATCGAGCAGGCGATCGAGCGGCAGGGCCAGCACGATCAGCCCGCAGTCCCGCAGCACCGCCGGGTCGGTGTCGACCCGATCGGCCAGTTGCCGCTCCCGGGCCCGCTCCGCCGTGGTCTGGCGGTGCACCAGCGCATGGACCGTGGCCCCGCTGGCGCGCAGATCGAGGCCGAGCGAACCGCCGATCAGTCCCAGCCCCACGATCCCCACCGGCCGCTGACGCCAGAGGCTTGTCATCGCTGAACAGTTCGCTGCAGCCAGCTTCCTACGATTCGCCGATGTTGGAAGCCCAGGCCCACCAACAACTCAAGGCCCTGTTGCGGCTGGAGGGGGAGACGCGCTGGCCGCATCACCTCACCCTCAGCCGTCTGGTTGCCCGCAGCCTGCGTCGCGGCGATCAGACCCTGGTGCGCCTCGCCGCCGGTAGTGATCCCAGCTGGCTGCTGGGACTGCTGGTCCCCCTGGCCTTGCACGAGGGGCCCGTGGCTCTGCTGGTGAGCCCGGCCTTGCGTCAGCGGCTCCTGCAGGTGGAGTGGCCACGGCTTGAGACGGTGGGGTTGCGTCTGCCCTGCTGGGAGGGGCCCCGGGCTCCGGCCTCGGCTCGGCTGTGGTTGCTGCAGCCCGATGAGCTGGTGCAGGCCTGGCGCGATGGTGCCCTGGGGGAGCGCCAGCTTCTGGTGCCCGAGGGGGAGCGGTTTGAGGCCGGGCTGCGGCAGGCGCTGGGGGTCGTGATCGAGACAGCCCACTGGGAGCTGCTGCGGCGCAGCCTGCCGGGCACGGCCGCCAGTCTGCTGGAGTTGCATGAACGCCTGAGTCGTCGCCTGCTGGCCCGTCCCTGCGGACCCTTGCAGCAACTGCCGATTGCTGCCGATGAGGAGGCACCCCTGCGGCAGCTCTTATCCCTGCTTGGTCCCCTGCCGGATCCCTGGCCCCTCTGGCTGGCCAGCAGCGGTGATGGCTGGACCAGCTGGGCCTGCATCAATCCCACCCTGCTCCAATGGCAATGGCACCGCCAGCCTCTGGAGCCCCTGGCGCAACTGCCCGGCCTGCTGCATCGGCGAGGCCTGGTGCTGGTCGGTCCGGCTGCCGAGCTGCCTGCCCCCGGCCATGGCCTGGCGCCTCAGGTGGAGCTGAGCCTGTCCGACCCACCGCTGCTGGATCCCCTGCCGCTGTTCGCCCCCCAGGGCCAGGCCCTGCCCAATGCTCCCCACTACCCGGCCCATCTGCTCGATCAATGCCGGCGACTGGTGCTGGGCCAGGCCGGCCTCACCGTTGTTCTGCTCGATGACGAAGGGCTGCGGCTGAGTCTCACCAGCGGCCTGGCCGCCGAATTCGGCTCGCGGGTGGGCCATCAGCTCACGGCGCCGGACAGCAACGGCGTGATCTGCTGCAGCTGGGGCTGGTGGCTGGAACATCAGCAACGGCTGCCCCTGCCCTGCCAGCTGGTGGCGGCGACCCTGCCGATCGCCAGTCTCGAGGACCCGCTGACGGCGGCGCGGGTGGCGGCGTTGCGCCTGCAGGGGCGGGATTGGTTCCGTGAACTGCTGCTGCCGGAATCGCTCGGCCGACTGCAGCGGGCGGTGGCCGGCCTCCGCCGCAACGGTGGTCGCCTTGCCGTGCTCGACGGTCGCCTGCGGCGACGGGGCTGGGGCCGTCAGGTGCTCGAGGCGCTGGAACCCTGGGTGGCCCTGCCCCGGCTGCTGCCCGCCTGATCCGGCCCCCTTACCCTGTGTGCCGCCGACCGCAGCACAGTTCGATGGGAGAGGCCAAGCGCCGCGCTGAGCAGGGGTTGCCGCCCCGCCCCAAAACCAGCAAGCCTGCGGCTGCCCCGTCGCGCCCGAAGGACACGTCGCCGCGCATCGCCCCCTGGCTGCCGCTGACCCGGAATCAGGGCGAGCGCTTCGTGCAGATCACCACCCGGGGCGCCTGGATCGGCATCGGTGCACTGGTGATCTTCTGGGTCACGGTCCGCTTCATCGGCCCGGCTGCCGGCTGGTGGACCCTTGCCGACGGCTGAGTTCATCACCTGATGCGCTGATGGAGGCGGCCGTCAGCCTTGCCAGCCACCCCTGTGAGCGCCCCGCCGACCAGAGCCACGGAAACCTGAAGAAAACGTTAGGATCCGTTCATTCCTTGCTGGACGGCCAATGTTTGCGCGTCTTGCCGAGCACTACCGATCTGTTGTTGAAGATCTCGTGCTGAGCCTGCGAGCTCTCGCCGATGGCTTGCAACAGCAGGGTTTTGCCGCGACGTGTTACGTCTGCGGTGACGACCGCGATGGCCACGGGGCATCGTTTGTTGCAGGCCTTGGCGATGGTCATCTGGTGCGTTTTCTAGTCTCCGATTACGGCATCAGCTGGGTTGAATCGCGCAATGGCCACGAGTTGGTCAAGCTGGAGGGGGCCGAGGCCATTCAGGAGCTTGAGCGGGTTGCGGCCACGCTGCGCGCACGCTCCGGATCG
>Ga0129333_10004719_pt1 | contig 12757 bp, 13 predicted proteins | sample CPB6_08_DNA_FD_94474 | JGI IMG/M metagenome (GOLD analysis project Ga0129333, IMG submission 94474) | Freshwater to marine salinity gradient microbial communities from Chesapeake Bay, USA - CPBay_Sum_0.6_0.8_DNA | ecosystem: Environmental > Aquatic > Marine > Coastal | place: USA: Chesapeake... | reverse complement strand
CTTACCCATTGAAGCACAATTCTCGCCAGTGTATGGAATTCTTTGTGAAGATTTCAATGCGGATGGTGCGATGGATATTTTAACGATTGGAAATTTCAATGGTCCGGATCCGGAAATGTTTCGTTATGACAATAGTCTTGGCTGCTTGATGCTCGGAAATGGATCGGGTGAATTTACCTCGGTACATTCAATGCAAAGTGGAATAGTCATTCCAAAAGATGGAAGAAGTATCGTGATGATGAAACATGATCAGCAATCATGCGATGTGATTATTGGCGTGAATTCACAAGCTGCCCAAAGCTATCGTTTAAAATTACCAAAGGGTGCAACAGTGCAGCAAGCGAATCTAGGAACATCGCTTATCATGCAATTGAAGAATGGGAAAAAACAAAAGAAGGAATTCCCTTTGGGAAGCGGGTATTATTCTCAAAGCCCGGGAATATTCATCCTACCAAAGGATGCAAAAATCATTCAGAAATGATATGAAGCATGAAGTCTTCCCATTCCATTTATTGGGTCGGGAAGAATCGTAAAGGATAAATCATCACTAACATCAAATTCAAGCATATGTGCTCCCACATATGCATCTACTGCTGCTAAACCATAGACTCCCAATAACCATAGACCATTCAAATCTCGGGCATTATTATAAAACTCTTTCTCGCGTATTGCTTGTCGAACTCGTGAATCACTTGGATTCAAACCTTGGGCCAGAAGCAACTCATAACTTGCAGTTTTTTCTTTATACACATCATTATATCTTACTACTTGATATGCAAAAAATAAAGCTGCTCCGGCTGCAATGGGCGCTTTCCAATAGGACTCAACATAGACTTGTCCAAGACCGGGAAATAATGCCGTATATGCAATCGCTAGTGTTGGGGATTTTTGTGGAATGGGTGTTGATGCTGCTGATGAATCTTGAGCAAGAAGAAAGCTCGAACAACTAAGTATGAGCAAAATATGAATGCAGAAATGCTTCATGGACGCTCTGTGGATTGATCGGGTTCCGTTTTGTTTTCCTCTTGACTAAAAAGAGGAATTGAGCCATCTGCAGGTTTGATGGTTATTGTCTCCGTGACATCTGCCTTGATCTCAGTTGTCACTTCATTGTTCTTTTGAACTGTCTGATGAATCGTGGCATTGAGATTTGTCTGTTTCTCGACCTCTGCTGAAATATCCCTGATTTGTGTTTTGAGATCTTCTTGTGCTTGACGAAAATACCGAATCCCTTTCCCGATGGCTTGCATGATTTCGGGAATTTTTTTTGGACCAAACAATAAAAGTATTGCAAGTCCAATTAAAAGAAATTCAGCACCACCGATATCAAACATGATTGTTGATTCTCAAAAAATGTACTGATTCTTATTCGCTTTTTGGAGCATCATTCTTGTCTTTCTCATCATTGGTATTTGCCGCATTCTTGAATTCGCGAATGCCACTACCAAGTCCACGCATCAATTCAGGAATTTTTTTTGCGCCAAAAAGAATGATGACGACAAGCAAAATGATAAGCCATTCGGAACCGCCGGGAAGGAAACCCATAATAACCTCTCAAGATTTAAGGTTTAATACAAACCAACTGTTTGCATAAGTGAAGTAAAAACGCCAAGTCCATCACTATTGCCAAGCAATGGATCACAGCAACGTTCAGGATGTGGCATCATGCCAAGAACATTGCCTTTTTCATTCAAAATGCCTGCTATATTGTTGATTGAGCCATTTGGATTGGCTTCTTCGGATGCATTGCCATTTGCATCGCAATATCGAAAAGCTACTCTTTGCTCTTGCTCCAATACGTGTATCGTTTGTTCATCTGCAAAATAATTTCCTTCGCCATGCGCAATTGGAACTCGAAGGATTTGTCCTTGCTCCAAAGAAGATGTAAAAGGAGAAAGGATTTGCTCAGTGCGAAGATAAATGTCTTTGCATATGAAAGACAAAGATGAATTTCGCAATAGAACACCTGGCAATAATCCGGATTCAGTTAATATTTGGAATCCATTGCATATTCCAAGAACAAATTTTCCTTGCTCTGCATGTTTGCGGACAGCTGACATGATGGGAGAAACTCTTGCGATTGCTCCACATCTCAAATAATCTCCATAAGAAAATCCACCGGGGAGGATGATGCAATCGATGTCAGAAGGTATGCTTGTGTCCTTGTGCCATAACATTTGTGCCTGCGCTCCTGCATTATGGGAAGTTGCATACCATGCATCATGATCGCAATTGGAGCCGGGAAAAACGACTATGCCGAATTTCATGCAGGTTCTCCAAGTGAAATTTCTTCCAATTCAATGTGATGATCTTCCATGATTGGATTTGCGATGATGTTTTTACAAGCATCATCAATGAGTGCAAGAGCGGCTTGAGCATGTTCGGCATGGACTGTTAATTCGACATATTTTCCGATGCGAACATGTTCGATAGATGTAAAATTTGTTGAATGGAGGGCATGTTCCACCGTTTTTCCTTGCACATCCAAGATGCTCTTGCGCAAAGTGATGGTAATCATTGCTTTGAAATGCTTCATTGAAAAATCCGATGTGATGGACGATCATTGATTCAAAAATACGAAATCCTTGGTTAATCAGGGCATAACCAACCGTTGGGGAAAAATGACCAATTGAATAGAAAAGGAGTCATTTCAACAGTATTGATGCGATATGTGGCTGAATCAAACTTCAGTTTTGTAATTTTGGACATGAATCCTTCAATGCAATCACATATAGATAGTCTGTTTCAGGGAGATAATCCCGATATGCGTTGCATCATCACGATATCAAATCCGTATGGAGATGAGGCAATTCAAGTTCCGGGGAAAGAATTCCAATATGATGCATGTAAAAAAATTGTCGTGCATGTTGATAATTCAGCAGGTGGACCACTCTTTATAGACATCATCACCAAAAAACAATCATTTACTCATTCGATGATGGTATCTGATAAAGCTGAGTTTTTTCGAGTATTGGATGATTTATCACGTCTTCCATTTAAACAATGGCATGCTCAAACTCCACGACAAGATCTCTATATAAAAATCACTCCTATGACAAGCCGAGGGCAAACTGTATTACATCGTTTTACAAAGCCTTCAAAATCACATTGGCAAACAAACAATGATGAGCTCTTGCCGATTCATCCGGGTAATGCTGCGCAATTACTGCATGCAATTGGAATTGCAAATGAGGATTTTGTAATCATACCTGCAATGCGTGACAAATATGTGCAAATCAATCACTTTATTCGAATCTTTGAACAATATGCGCATGAATTAAAAGAACCCGTCAATATAGTGGATTGCGGTTGTGGTCAGGCCTATGTAAGCATTGCATTATTGTGGTATCTGAGAAATGTCAAGCATGTGAATTCCAGATTGATAGGCATAGAGCAGAATGGAGAATTGATTGCATCATGCAATAGAACAATTCGAAGACTTGATTTGAATGAACATGCATCGTTCTCGCAAAGCACGATCGCCGATTGGACTGGTGAAATGGTCGAAAATGGAAGTTTGATTGTGATCGCATTGCATGCATGTGACACTGCAACTGATGATGCTTTGTCTTTGGCTATTTCTCATCATGCAGACATCATTCTTGCGGCACCTTGTTGTCATCATCATGTTCAACAACAAATGAATACAGCTTCAATCCCGCAAGAAGAATCATTTCTTCTTCGAGATGGCATCATGAAAGAGCGATTGGGCGATATGCTTACAGATACAATGCGAAGAGATATCCTGATGTCTGAAGGATATTCTGCTGATTTGATTGAATTTACTCCGCTCGAACATACTGCCAAAAATATTATGATCCGCGCAAAACGAGTCGTCAATATGCCGCATAAACATAAAGACGATGCACGAAATCGCTGGATGCAAGCAAGAGATCGCTGGCATGTAGAACCAAAACTTGCAGATTTATTGCGTGCTACAATGTAATGTCTGCTTGGAAATGACATTCCATCTCCATGTTCCCCCGCACCTGCATCCACCCACTCCCCAAAAATTCTTCTCGAGGTTTATGTCTTTGTCTCAATAGCAAAGAACAATTGACATTGGGGAATTGATATCCAACTTTTATACCAAGCATTGTCATGATTCCATAAAGTGGATCAATCAATAATTGACCCGGCAAACCAGATTCCGGAAGATATATCGCAGATGCAAATGCATCGGTATTCGCCCATGCAATTCGAAAAGACCAATTCCAAGGATGAAATTCTTGTTTTTGTGATTTGATTTCAAGCGAACATCCAATTCCCATCATGTCTGTTTCAGTTTGTGTATTAATATGGCTTTCAACTCTACAAATCGACAGCATCTTTTTGCTTTTATAAGCAAAGTCTACTCTGCATCGCCAGAATGAATCATACTCTGCAGTCATCTCTTTTGATGATCCCAATTGATGAATCACTCTGCAGAGCATCAGAAATTGACCATTCTCCTTTGATAGTTGTAATGCCGTTCTCATTCCTCTTTGTATTGTTTCTTTATTGTGTGGAATGTCAATGTTAGAATACAGATCAACCGATGATGCATATTGCATTGAATGTATTCTTCCACTCAATAATACTTGCATTCCAATTTCATTATTGGGAATGGTAAATCTTCCGGGTGAGTTTCCAAGAGGCGAACGTAATTCCGGATCATGATATCTCATGATGAATGCCTGTTGCTGTTTATCAGCATCATGATGAATCATGAAAATTCCCCCAATATTATATCTTTTGTCAATCAATGAACCGGCTGAAACTGTAATGTGATTATTCGTAAATCGATAGTCCAAAGAAGCAAGAAATTGTTCTTGTTCACCAATGGCAAAAGCAGTCTGGGCAATCTTGGATTGATAATATTGATAGAATGTGGAAATAGAAAATTGATGGGAATATTGTTTGATTTCTGTAAACAATGCAATTCTTTGTTCTTTTACACCGGCTCTATATTGCAATTCGGTATGGGTTCTTGCATAGGTTATTCCTGGAAAGCCCGTTAATGCACCTTCATCATTACGATAAGCATACCGATTCCTTGTTGCCAAGCTAAATCCTGCAAGTATGTTTTTCATGCGATATTGTACAGATACACCACGGAAATTGGGATGTTCAATCAGGGATGTATATGGTCTGATTGCTGTTGACCAATGCTCAGCTCTTTGAGTTGGCTTTGCCATATTGGGCATTGAAATTCCCGATGAAAATAATGTACCAAGTCCAATTTGAACCGAGTGATCTCCTGCAATGATTGTCCAGTTTGATGTGGAATATGAAATTGATCCATGAAGCATGCCATGTCGATATTGCTCGCCGGAATGTTTGCCAAATATGAGTGCTGCTTTAAGTGTATTGTTTCCTATGAACAGTCTTTGCATGAATGATTCTGATGACCCTTGAAATACTTGTTGCTCAAAACCGCGAGGTAGTGGATTTGATATTGACATTCGTGTTCGAATTGAACCGGACCATAGTTGTTTAGGTTTCAGGTTTGTACAATGTAAAAGAATGTGAATGACTGATGTGTCAAGTGTAGAAGGCAAGAGAGCTATTAGATCTTGAATGTCATCCATTAGCGGATGATCATTGAGAATTCTTTTGCAGGATTGAATCAGGGAAGTGGAAATGCCTGGAATGATGCGTAATTCATCAAGAGATTCACGAAGATTGATGGGATGTATGGAATAGTATTCAAAGGCATCGATTCGCAATTGATTTTCAGCAATGACATCTTCATCCATTCCAATTGCATTATCTTGTGCAAACAGAAATGTAGAAAACAATGACGAAAGCAGAAGAATGCTCGCCATGAAAACCCCTGATCAAGTAGTGCTTAAATCTGTACTGTCAGCCATTTACCGGATCGATATTGTTGATAGCCGATTGCAGTCAAAGCAATATAGCTTAATACAACGCCAATCCAAATGCCGGATTCATGAAGCGGTGTATAATGGGAGAGAATGAAGGCTAGTGGAATCTGAATCACAACCAATGCAGTGAAAACAATCATCATGCTTCTCGCTGCTGCTCCTGCGCCACTGATTATGCGTAATGTGATTGAACCAATTGCGAAAAATATATAACCAAAACAGGCAATGCGAACATATTCGACTGTTTCGCGAATGATTGCCGGATCGCTTGTATAAATCCGAGCGAAATGTTCACCGAACAGATATGACAATATTGCGAGAATTCCCAAGAGAATTGTCAGTTGTTTCACTGCAGAACGATAAAACAATCTGATTCTGTCAACTTGCCTTGCACCAAGGTTTTGTCCGGTTGCAGTCTCGAGCGCAATACCCATAGCAAACACAGACATAAAGGCAAAGAGATCAACTTTCAAGCCAAGCGTATAAGCCGCGAGTGTAATCTTCGGATCAAAGTTTGATGCAAATTTGAAAAGGGCGAGTCTGCTAATGCTTACTGAAAACATCTGTAATGATGACCAAATACCCTGCTTAATGATTTTGAGCAAGAGTGGGACATCAAAAGAGAAGTTTTTGAATTTGAGTGAAAGCCCGGCTTTCCCAGTTATGATCATTGAGAGTGAGATTATTGCTCCAATGATTTGCGATGCCGCTGTTGCAATGCCTGCTCCCAGCATTCCATAAGCAGGTATGAATGCCCAACCAAAAATCAGCAAAGGTGCGAGTATTGCATTGATGATTGTTGTCAAAAGCAGTATTGACATCGGATACACGGAGTTTCCTGATGATCGTATGATTGCATTGATTTGAAAAGTGACAAAATTTCCGGGAACCCCAAAAAGCAAAGCATAAAGATAGATTTCTGTGAAGCCATATACTTCCGGATCTTTGTCCAATCCTAGCGCATGAAGTGTGGTAGGCAGCAATAAACCCAAGATGATGGCAAGAACTGATGAAAACACCATCATCGTCATGATCCCCTGCGTTGCAGTATATGATGCTTCATCACGATTCCCCTCGCCGATTCTTCTTGCAACGATGATCCCGGTGCCAATTGCAAAACCACTTCCAAAATTGAAAATCATGAATCCTAATTGTTCGCTTACCCCAATTGCTGCAATTGCCGCAGATCCTAGTTTGCTGACGAAATATGTGTCTATCCAAGAATAGAGCATATTCACAACAAAACTGAATGCCAGCGGAAGAGCAAAGATTCGTAGCGTGGAGTCTATTGGACCATTGAGTAGATCAACGCCCATTCTCTGTTGTTTTGGTTCTTCGGAATCATAAGTTGAGATATTGTTCATGCATGAAAAATCCCATCAAAAAAGATGGGTTAAAACTTCGGATACCAGAGGATCGTAAGTTTGGGCAGTGAATAAAATGTTGAGATTTCGATATTTCCCCAATTGCTATAGGGCGATACATTGGGAATCTTCGTGATATTGTTTTTGCTTTCAAAATCAAGTCGCCACTCAGCTATTGGGATCAGCATTCCATATGCAGTTGGAATATTTACCATGAATCCGGCACCTGCATTGAAACCCAACTGAGAATCATCGGTAAATTCCACATTGGTGGCATATACTCTTTTCGATAAAAAATTCAATCCTGCCGAAGCAAAGAAAGAAACTTTCCCGCGAGGATTTGCAATTGCACGAGCGGTTAGATGTGCAACGGTATATATATCCGGATCTGTAGGAGTGCCTGGCACTTTATCTGCATTTTTTAGCTTGGAATTATTTCTTGTGTGCATAACTCCCATGTCCAACATCAAAAACTCAAGTGGATTATATGCAACACTAAGACCGAAGGAAGGATTTCCATCCCAAGAGCGCGTTCCTCTTTGATTTGCATCTACACTTGTGAGTGTTTCAACGATGGTATTTGTTGCAACTGATGGACCGAAACCTATGAATCGTTGATATGGAAATGGTTGGACTTCTTGTTCAGTAGTTTCTTCCTCTTCTTCTCTTTCGTCTTGAGCAAAGATGGGAAGTGTTGTTACACCAATTAGAAGACCAAATAAGAGTATCGTCAGTCCAAATAAGGACTTTGCATTGCGTGTTGTCATGGTGATAATCTCCTCTAATGAAATTTGATGTAAATCAGCAATTTTTTGCGCAATGTATTGCACGAATGCAGGCTCATTTCTTTTGCCACGATGAGGAACCGGTGTCATGTAAGGTGAATCGGTCTCAATCATGATCTTCGACAAAGGAGTAGCTTTTACAATTTCATCAAGTATGCTCTTTTTATAAGTAATATTACCCGTGAAGGAAATGTGAAAATTCAAATCCAATGCTGTTTTCAACATATACATGTTTGACGAAAAACAATGAAGGACACCGGTAAGTTCACCATCTTGCTCTTCTTTCAGAATATTGATAAGGTCTTCATCAGATTCTCTATTATGTATGATTACCGGTTTGCCGACTGCCTTCGCTATCTGCAATTGTTTTCTGAAAACACTCTTTTGCACTTCTTTCGGGGCAAAATCATAATAGTAGTCCAAGCCTATCTCGCCAATGGCTTTTACTTTTGGATTATGTGATTGATTGATGATGAATGCTTCGGCTTGTTCATTATAGTCATTGGCATTATGGGGATGAACGCCCATGCCGCAATACACTCCATCATGCTTTTCGCATAAAGAAAGCACTCCATCAAAGCGTTTTGGTTCAATTGCAGGAATGATGATGGCCTTCACTCCTTGGTCAAAAGCTCGCTGAATCATTTCATCACGATCTTCATCAAAAGCTTCGGCATCGATATGTGCATGGGTATCAATCAACGATTTTTACCCAAATATTCAATATTGATGATTCGTTCTTCCTCATTTTCCGCGACTGTTTTGATGGTTACTTTCCAATCAATTGGCGGCATGGTAGAACCTGCTTTTTCAGGCCATTCAACAAATTTTATCACTTGTTCATCACTCATGCATTCTGAAAATCCAATTTCCAATAACTCTTTTGCATCTTGAATTCGATATAAATCAATATGAAACAATGCGATTTCAGAGTCATCCGGATTTGTGCCAATATATTGATTCATGATGGTAAATGTCGGACTTGATACTATATCATGAACTGAAAAATATGCACAAACACCTCGGACGAATTCAGTCTTGCCGGCACCAAGATCTCCAGCTAGCGTGATGATTTCACCGGGGCTGATTTTTTCAGCAAAGAATTTTCCAATCGATCGAGTTTCTTCTTCCGAATGAGTGTGGTAGCTGTCTGCTTCCATGTACTTGTGAGAAAAGTGAGACAAGACAATAGTCGGGGTAGATCAAAAGACCTACCCCTGCATTTTTTATCGCGGTTCCAAAGTGATTATAGGCAAGATCATTTCTTCGAGTGAAATCCCGCCATGCTGAAAACTGTCGCGATATTTCTGAACATAATGATTGAAATCGGTGGGATACACAAAGTATGTATCCTCTTTTGCAATGATATAATTTGTAGAGGCGGTATGCTCCGGCAATTTATATGCATCGGGATTCTTGATTGTCATTGCATTCTTTGCATCGGATTTGACATTTTTTCCATGCTTGAAACGCAGATTTGTGGATGTCTCGCGATCACCATGTGCCTTTACTGCATGCATGCAGCGAACAGAACCATGGTCAGTGGTAATAACAATGTTGATGTCTTTATACTGCGACAAAGTTCTGAGCATCCCCAATAATGAAGAATGTCGGAACCAAGATTGCGTGAGTGAACGATATGCTGATTCATCAGGGGCAATCTCTTTGAGAATCGGATAATCAGAACGAGAATGTGCTATCATGTCAACTGCATTTACCACAATTGCGGTGAGATGATTTCGGGCATATCGTTGAATGTCATTCTCGATTTTCTTTCCAAAATCAGTGTCAATGATTTTCACATATGACAAATCATTTTTTAACTGAATTCTTCTGCGCTTGAGCAATGCTGCCAATAATTCTTTTTCATGTGCATTCTGACTATGTTCACTCACACCCGGAAGGTCACCCTTCCAATAATCAGGATAATGCTTTTTAATCTCATTGGGAAATAATCCTGCAAAGATTGCATTCCTTGCATAGGGAGTTGCTGTTGGAATGATGGAGCAATAATATTCTTTCTGCACTGTGAAATATGGCCTGATCAATTCTTCCATCATAAGCCATTGATCCAGACGCATGCAATCAATCACAAAAAAGAATGTGGGTTTTCCATTGGCTAATTTTGGCAATACAAATTTGTCTGCAATATGCGGTGAAAGCATAGGCGATGCATCATCACCTCTGATCCAAGATTCATAATTGTTTTCAACAAATTTGCCGAACTCAGCATTACATTCGCGCCATTGATCTTTGAGCGTCTGATGAAATCCCAATTCAGGATGCAAATCCAATTCGATGCTCCAATGAACGAGCTTTTGATAGACATCCAGCCAGTCAGACCAATCCATGAAACCATATAATCTGCGGGCTATCTCGGAAAATCCTTGCAGATAATCTTGGGTAATTTTTTCTTCGGCAATTCTTCTGGACTCAAGGAATTTCTTGCAAGCCGCAAGTATCTGAGCAGGATTCACCGGTTTTGTTAAATAATCATCAATCTTTCTGCCAATGGCTTGTTCCATCAAGGATTCTGCTTCATTTTTTGTGACCATCACAACAGGCATGGATGGATCTATGTCCTTGAGAACGGATAATGTTTCAAGACCGGACATACCCATCATGGATTCATCGAGAAAGATAAGGTCGAAAGATTGATTGGTGGCAAGTTCTATGGCATCTTCACCATTTGTGGCAGTATCTACTTCATAGCCACGCTGATGTAGCAGAATGATGTGGGGTTTGAGAAGATCAATTTCATCATCGATCCAAAGTATGCGTTTTTTTGATTGTTCCATTTTCTACAACTCCATTGTTCCTTGATATTTGCAATAATGCCCCATTCATGGATGGTTCGTTATGCCCATGCTGTTTACACATTGTCTCAAGGAGTATGGCTGCCTCTGGAAAATTGGAAAATCATGACATGCAAATATCGGATTATGAAAGGCAATCCCCAAATAAACGCGGAAGTCATGAAAATTTTGACTCTCGAGATTTGGAATTATTGTAGAATACCTCGTGCGATATCCCGGGCTTCCTTGTCTGCTGAGTCAATATCGGAGATGGTTGGATTATCAACAATCGACACCATATTCAATGCACTTTCAATTGTTTGGGGTATTTGTAGAAATCTTGCCTTATTTTCCAAAAATGCTTGAACAGCTATTTCATTTGCCGCATTGAGAATTGCCGGCGCGGTGCCACCTCTTTGCATAGCATCAAAGGCAAGTCGCAAACAGGGAAAGCGTTCGGTGTCTGGCTTGAAAAATGAGAGATTTCCAGCAGTCAATAAATCTAGTTTTGGTAAATCAGCATGTCTTCGTTCGGGATGAAAGAGTGCATAGATGATTGGGACTCGCATGTCCGGAGTGCCCAATTGTGCTTTTACGGAGGCATCGCCAAATTGGACGAGGGAATGGATAATGCTTTGGGGATGAATCACAACTTCTATTTTTTCGGGAGCCAGATCAAAAAGCCAATGTGCTTCAATGACTTCAAATCCTTTATTCATGAGTGTTGCTGAATCAATCGTGATTTTTTGCCCCATCACCCAATTAGGATGTTTTAAAGCTTGTTCTCTTGTGATGCTTTCAAATGAATCCGCATCCCATTCTCTGAAAGGTCCACCTGAAGCAGTGAGTATGATTTTGTCAATCATTGATCGTTCTTCGCCTGCCATACATTGAAGAATCGCACTATGCTCACTATCGACAGCAAGAATCGGCACCCCTTTTTCTTTCGCGGATTTCATGACGATTGCCCCGGCACTGACAAGTGTTTCTTTGTTTGCTAATGCGATCGTTGCGCCTTGCTCAATCGCCGCCAATGTTGGTAATACCCCGCTGAAACCAACAAGTGCCTGCATCACGATATCATTTTCTGAATGGCTTGCTGCTGCGATGACGCCTTCTTCACCACAAAGAATTTCACCTTTGAAAGAAGTATGTTGTTTGAATTCTTTCCATGCTGCTTCATTGCTAATTGCAACGCCTTTGGGCGAGAATTCATGTGTCTGCTCTTCCAATTCTTTTATTCGCGTATTCGCGGTCAGAAAATTAACTGAAAAGTCATTTCGAAATTTTCTGATGATGTCGAGAGTTTGTGTTCCAATTGAACCTGTTGATCCGAGTATTGTCAGAGTTCTCACATTAAATCCTCATTGAAATGGCAGCCATTGAATCTTCACTGCCGGTATGATTGCCGGCGCAGTGAACATGGCTAAACCTGCATCCATGGAATAGCGATCATTGCATAGCCGCAATCCCAAAAATCCTGCGGAATTTCTTGGACGCATGATGTCGGAGCACCACAATTCGGCAATCACTTTCGTATCATGTCGTGCAGTAAGCGAAACATCAAAGCCCAATCCAAAACCCAAAGAACCATTATTGAATCGAATTATTCCTGATCCCCATCTGCCAGCACTTGCTTCATAGACATCATTGGACCCCGTTTTGAAAAACAAAGCGGTGGTCAAAGTTGTTCTTGGCATGTGAAAAGAACCGGTCATATAAGCATGTTGCAATACATTTGCAGAATTTGCATAGATGAGTGAATATCCGCCTGCGAGAGTATAATGACCCGGTATGATGTCTTGCTGTTCTTCATAAAAAGTGTATTTCACATTTACATGTTTTCCTTGTTCATCGAATGACAAACCGGGAATCAATGTGATGCCACCATTGATGGAGATATTCTCAAATCCGAACCCACATTGTGCAAATGCCAACTGAGTGAG
>Ga0129333_10004718_pt1 | contig 12757 bp, 8 predicted proteins | sample CPB6_08_DNA_FD_94474 | JGI IMG/M metagenome (GOLD analysis project Ga0129333, IMG submission 94474) | Freshwater to marine salinity gradient microbial communities from Chesapeake Bay, USA - CPBay_Sum_0.6_0.8_DNA | ecosystem: Environmental > Aquatic > Marine > Coastal | place: USA: Chesapeake Bay... | reverse complement strand
CATAGTATATGTTTTATCATGCAAATGTTCAATAACATGACTTGCGTTAATTACACCAACACTGTTATCGGGTAATGGAATGCCATTATTTAAATCAACATTTATATCTGCATCTTGAATATCAATAGTTAAATATCCAGGCCGACTATTGATCCCACCACCTAAGTCTACTTTAAGAAGATTACTTTTATCAGCGTCTTTTTCAGCAAGGAGTTGCGCATACTGGTTGAAAAGTTTGACAGTTGTTGTTTGAATAGCTTGATTTCTTTCTAACCAAGTATTCTCTCCAGTAATTCTGTATATGTAAAGAACTTCAGGTATTCTTTTAAACTCTGTTTTTAAGTATGTTCTAATCATGAGCTCATGATCGTCACAAATGGATAGTTCAGGATTATGTCCTCCTATTTCTTTATAGACCGACGTTCGCCACGACCTTACATGATCAGGAGCATACCAAATATATCCTATTGAGTGACTTGAAGGTTCAAAACTATTCATAGCAAATAAATTTTTACCTTCATAATTGTAGAGTCTATGCGTCCAACCCCATGCATCACCATAAGGTACAAACTTATCTTGCATGTGATAATTTGCATTATCACTATAAACAAAACCATATGATTGATCCTGGTATGCTTCGTTTAATTTTTCTAAACACGTTTCCACTAGAATATCATCATGATCAGCTTCAACTAAAATATCCCCAGTACCAGCGTTAAAAGCTAAATTTTTTAAAAATCCAACGTTGGTATTATCCCCATCATAATAGTTAGTTTTAACTTTACCATTTTTTATTATCGATTGTGGTAAATCATTTATAGAAATTGGACCATTAAGATATAATATCCATTCCCAATTAGTATAAGTTTGTCTAACTATACTTTCATAAAGCTCTATTAAAAATGGTATATTTTTTATACTATGTGTAGGTGTAATAATACTAAATTTGTAGTTATTCATTATCAAAGAAAAATAAATGAGTTAATCTTCCGTCTTCTTTGCTCTGTCCAAAATATTCGGCAGCAGCATGGATACAACGAGCATCCATAATTACCAACCTATTATAAACGTTTCCAGCTCTATCGACAACTTGAAACTTAGTTTTGTCATAAAATCCTCCATCAAATGTTCCTTGGAAATTAGGATCTTCTGAATGTCTTGCACCTGTAACTAAAGACCTCAAAAGTAATGTACCGCTTTGTGGAGGAGCATTTGGAGTTAGATATATCATAGCTGCCCATCCTTGAGAGTCAACATGATATACTAACTGCTCTTGAGATCTACAAATCTGAAATCTTCCACACATCCCATGTGAATCTAAAGGTTTGAGTTTCATCCCCATAATTTCTTCAAATGCTTCTTTAATACCTGGGAAGTTATATTGTTCTTTTGATCTTAAACCTTTATACCATTGGATATCTTCTTGGAACTCAACATTCAATGCAAAATTTCTTACTTCATCTGGATCTGTATAAAAATTGTCAATTATCCAAAGTCTTTTATTCATTTTTTTGTTAATCCTAAATATATTTTTTTCAGTTTTTGACAAAGCTATCTCATGCAATTGTTTTACATAATTTCCAGTATCATGATAACTATTGGAGTCAATAATAAAACTGTAGTTTGGAAATGGATTTGTTCTTTGAGGTTCAACTAATCTTGATGTGATTAGTTTCATCATTTGATAATCTTCAGTTTCTTGGTAACACAAAGCCATGTTTACTAAATGTTCATTTCTAACAGGGCAAAATTCTTCTGCACCTTCAAGATATTTTAATGCATTCGAATAATCCTTTAAATACATGTAGCAGTTACCAATTAACATCATGGCATAGTAAGCCATTTCATCTATTCTATCTGCCTTACCAGTTTTGTCATAATTATGGGTGATATTTAAAAATTCTATAAAATTGAAGATACATCTTCTAGCAAATTCTTGCGAATGTTTTTCTTTGAGAGGTAGTGATGGTTCTCTGTAACAATCATAGTAACTTTTACCAATGTACCAAAAATGGTAAAGGTCTGTCAAAAGAGTATTTTCTCTAATTAGTTTTTCTTCTAGTTTAAGAGCGTCCGATACATATTTTGTTGGAACTTGCCAGCTTTCTCCATCAGAAAAATGTCCAATGTGTCTAAAAGATTTTGGTAAATTGTGTCTTCTGAAATCAGCACCTATACCATCGTTAAGTAATTCTATTGTTTCGTGAGCTGTATCATGATTGAATTTCCATTTTAATCTTGCGTTCCATATCCAAGCTCTTTGGTAAATTGTACCTCCTGCTATAGCAGGAACGTGAAAAGAGTGAAGATTGTGATCATCAAAAACACTCCAATCAAAATCATTGTCAACTTCTAATGTTTCATCACAATCCATTTTAAGAATCCAATCACAACCATGATCAGTATTCAAGCATCTTTGAAGTAAATGATCTCTATTCCAACCAAATCCTACCCAACCTTCTTCACATTTGTAAACAAATCCAGGTATGTTTTTATCTGAAAAAAATTCATTTACTATTTCAGTAGTTCCATCTGTAGAACCATTATCCTGTATTACATAGTAATCAATGTATCTGTAACATGACTCTAACATCCTCTTGATAGTTTTGGCCTCATTCTTATACATCGTTATCATTACAAATTTGGCTTTTTTATTTTTAACCATTTGATTGCTCATTTCTATATTTGGTTCAATAAATTCCTCTTTGAAAACATAATCTGTTGGGAGATATTGTGAATCTTGATATTTGTCAAAACAATTTGTTTGATAAAAACTATACTTGTTAGGATTTCCAGTACCTATCCAAAACTCACTTCTATATCTTGTCCATCCTTTATCATCATCATAAAGGTATGCTGGATCTAGTGAACTTATATACCTTGCATTAGCCCACCAATAATTTCCAGCATAGTGAGGATTACTTTCCCATTCAGTAACACCAGTATTTTGATTTATCAATCCAGTTTCATAACTATATTCAGTACCAACAGTATCATATTCTTTAAGTTTTTGAATACATTTTTTCCAATGATGTATATTGAAATATTCTAAGTACAGTCTCCACTTATCCACATTGAAACGATTTTTAGTATTTTCTTGTGTCGAACCTTTTGTATGAAAGTATAAAACTCTGTATTCAGGATTTTCCAAGCAAAAATCATAGAGAGATTTGAGTGTATCTGCCTCTAAAATTTGGTTATTGTTATAATGTAATTTAAACTTGTCTAATTGTAATGGTATTGGATCTTTTCCATTAATCCCAATATGAATAAAACTAGTCGCTTGATATAAACCACTTACTACCAACGAATTCATTTGTTCTTGGAATAATCTTTCCCATTGACCAAATTGACCCAAGTGATAAAAAACTGCTATTTTGTTATCAGCTATTTTTTCTTTCTTAGTAATAGTTACGATTATATCATCGTACCTATTTTTCAAATGTCTGTTATCAATTAGTTTGACATTATAATTAAAAAAAGGTGATTTTGGTATTGCATTTATTAATGAAGAAAAGTAATCATAGTTCTGAAGATCTTCTATGATAAGAATACCATCTTTTTTTAATAGATCCAAATATAATTCAATACATTTTAATTGGCTTTCTAGAGTATGTGGACCATCATCGATAATAATTTCAAATCCACCTGGATGAAGATTCCTACAAATATCAACTGTTTCTTTAGTATATGCATCTTTAATAATATAATTGTATTTGTTATAATTCAATTTGCTTTTGACAACTGGATCTAGTTTATCCTCATTATCAATCATTAATATCTTGAATTTATCTAACAAATCATGCCATAATAAAGAAGATCCACCATACTGAACACCTATTTCAAGCAAAGATCCATTCTTGTCTAAAAAAGGAGCAAGTAGCTCACCATATACATCAACATAAGAATGATTGGTGTTTTTATCAGTACCTCCTGGTTTTTCGTGTCCATTGATATTATGCTTTTCAAGTATTTCTATAATATTAGATGAGCAGTTCATTGTGATCTTTTTCTAATCAATTCTATAATATTTGGATCGTTTATTTGTTCTAAAGAAGGAGCATACAAAGCTCTTTTTCTCATATCGACATCATAAGGTGGTTCACACAAATAATACATAGCAATACTTTTTCTATAAACATTTTCCGGACATCTTAAAGGATCTGGAAAACCATGCCATGAATTTTGAGTTGTATCAAACAGTACAGCTCTATTAAAAACGTTATCAATTATTTTTAATTTTTCTTTGGGTTTGTTTGTTTGATTGTTATGTGACCAAAATTCTAAATTACCACCCCAATTGACGTCCCAATCTTCCGTAAGATAAATTATTATATTGAGTTTTCTTTGTAAACCAAGCTTTGGATGGATGGAGTAATCGAAGTGTAAATTTAATTTACCATCTTTACCATGTATATGCCACCCAGCACCATGTAAACCAATGTCTGGAAACAATTTTTGTATTCCAGTAACATTAGAGATGTATTGAATGAATTCAGGACTATTTAAATAAGCTATGAATTTATAAGTTGTAGGTGGAAAGTAATACCAGTTGTTTAGAGTTTTCTTGTTTTCTAGTGGATTATTATAACAAAACCAATTATTATCATGATAATCTAAAAAATCATTTGATAGTTCTTTGGCTAAAGATAGATCTAAAAAGTTATCTAAAATCCAATGATCAAAAGGGGAATTATAAAAGTTCATAATAATTTCTCAAGTTTATTTTATTTATAGTGAGGAAGTATGAGTAGATTTTCAGTAGAAACAAGTATTAACAACCCAATAGACAACTCTTGGCCTACATTATTTAATAAAAAATTTATTGGCATAGAAAGAAATGGTGTTATTATAACAAATAATAACACACCAGACAACCTAGAAGAAATTGAATTAGTTCCTTTTGCATGTGAAGGAATTAAGTTAATGAGATTAAAACAATATAGAGTTGTGATATTTTTTAATGAGCCTGGTATTTTTAATGGAAAAATTTCTGGAGAAAAAGTAGAAGAAAGCAATCAAATTTTAATGAAATTGTTTGGTGAAAGAGGGATAAGATCTATTGATGGACTTTATTTCTCAACAACTAATTTCAAAGAAGATTTATACTCACTTCCAAATAAAGGAATGATTCAAAAAGCAGAGAGAGAATTAAAGGTAGATTGTTCTACAGGATATTTTGTAGGTGATAAACTTTATGATTTAAAAACTGGATATAAACTAGGAATCACACCGGTCTTGGTAAGATCCGGTGTGTATGAAGAAACGTTATCTAAACTCAACACTTTTTCTAATAGACATCTAAGACAAAAAACAAAAGTTTTTAACAATCTTCTTGAATTTGCAGAGTCGTTAGTCTAACTTAGTAACTAATTTTCCTAGTTCAGGTAAATACAAATATTTGAGTTCGGATCTGTAAAGAGTGTCTAAAGCATCCTGTAGTGTCTCTACTAAAGGATCTCCAGCAAGATTAAACGATGTATTGAATAGGATAGGAATTCCTGTGATACTCTTAAATGATTTAATTAAGTTGTAAAAATGTTTATTCTGTTCTTCTGAAACCGTTTGAACTCTGCAAGTTCCATCAACATGAACAATATTAGGAATTTGATCTATTTTATCAGCAATAACATTTACTGCATACATCATGAAAGGTGATTCGTCCAATGATCCTAGATCAAACCAATCTTTAGCATCCTCAACTAAGCAAGATCCAGCAAAAGGTCTAAACCATTCCCTACCTTTCACCACATTTACAACTTCTTTACCATGAGGATCTCTTGGATCATACAAAATAGATCTATTACCTAACGCTCTAGGACCAGCTTCAGATCTTCCTTGGAAAATAGAAACGATATTTTTATCAGATATCAACTTAGCAACTTCATTGCACTCTACATTTTTAATTTCAATTCGTTTGGAATTTTCCTCTAAAATTTTGTTTAATTCATAATCCTCATATTTAATTCCGTAATATATGGTAGTTTGTCTTGGAGTAGGATCAAATATTTCATCCGTTTGAGACAATTCAACGTAAATGTCTTGCCAAACTTTAGTAGCACCTCCTATACTGGTACCACCATCGTGAGAGATAGGTTCGACATAGAAATTAAGTTCTGGATATTTTTTAATTAAAAAATAATTTGTAACGCAATTTAATGCATAACCACCAGACAAGATAATATTACGTATATCTGTATTTTTGATAATAAAATCAATATAATTTGAAACTAATAATTGTGTTTCTTGTTGTACATGATAAGCAAGATCTTTTTCAATGTCAGTTAGACGACTTGGATCATCATGCCAATCTTGAGGATTATGCTCTCTTTGAAATTGTTCAAAAACAACACTATTTACCATAGCTCCAGCTGGATAAGAAGGAATGAATAAATCTTTACCTCCTTTATTTTTATAAAATAAAGGAGGAATATTATCATTATGTTTGCCATATGGAGCTAACCCCATAGTTTTGCCAGCTTCTATAAAAGGAAATCCTAAATAGTCTGTAACTGCTTCATATACTTTCGTTAAGTTAGCTGCATTATCAAAGTCAAAAAATCCATTTTTGTAAGAATAACCATAATTGTTACCTATTGCTTTGAAGAAGCAAATTATATTATTTGGTCTCTCACATAAAAAAATTGATTCTGTTTCATACCCTTGAAAAATAATATTATTTTTATCATCATTGTGAGTGATGAAAGATCCAGCTCCATCAATTATTAAAGCAAAAGCTTTATCAAAACCAGAATTAAAAAATGCTGTGCTAGCATGGCAGAGATGATGATAATTACCTAAGTAGGAAAGTTTTGCTTTAGGATAATATTTTCTGACCAAACAGTAGTAGGGATCCTCATTGTTCCAAGGCAGTTTAGGTAAATTGTCTGTGGTACCTACAATCACTAAGTGATCAACTCTCCATTTGGACAAAATGTAATTCATTGCTTTGAAAGGATTTCCATCATACTTAGCTCTGCTCAGTCTTTCTTCTTCGATGTAACATTCAACCTTTCCATCAACTATAAGAGCAGCTGAACCATTATGACCAGGATTAACACCAAGAACATTATAACTCATTATTTCACCTTCTTTTCTATATCTTTGACAATTTCTAAAAATATATTATGGATTTCATCATCACTGAAATCCATTAACCTATCATTATATCTATCAGCTAAATGACTATCCAAATCACAACATCTTATAGGTGAATATTTTTTTGGAACATCATGTTTTTCAATAATATTGAACCAATCAGTATAAGTAACATTAATTGGAAAAGTAGAACCTATTAACACAGTACCAGGCTTATTAAAAGCTCTTGCTATATGTTGACCCACTGAATCACAACCTACAAAATAATCGCAAGCACTAATAAAAGAAGACCATAATCTTAAATCAGCTTCTGGTTTGAAAGTGAATGCATCTTGAGGAAGATGAAATTCTTTTTCCGCAAAAAGAATCATATTATATTTTGTAGAAAGTTTTTTAACCAATTTGAGGTATGAAGAAGAATCTAGCCCTCTAGAACTATCATCAATCACATCACCTCTATCAACTCTAGCACTTCTTCCAAATGGTTGAATAATAATAGTTTTTTGTTTTTTTTGTTGATTTTTTACTTCGGCAATTAAGTTAGCTGCTGTTTTTTCCTCTGCTTTATTAAGATGTATTTTGAGGGGAGGAAGGTCAGAATGATCATTTGAATTATTAATTATCACATCAAACGCTTCTGTTAGTGAAAGTTTTTGATTATAATAATCCGGTAACCTATATGGTTCAGGAGAAATAACAACATCAGCATCTTTAAAAACGACATCAAAAATACCTTTAGTGCTACTATTGTATGTAATATCTTGAAGTAAATGATTTCCCCATACTATGTTATCCCAACCAAAAATGATAATTTTAATATCATCACTTTTATTATTTTTTACACATTTTTCAAGTGCAGGTATAGCAGAAATAATTCTACCTGCACCACCATCTATTACAATCACTTTTTTCATTACAAATACCTATAAATTAAGTCGAAGGAGGATTTTGAAAACTAATATTATCCAGATATTTATTAAAAATAAATAAATCAAGTTCACTATTATACTCTACATTTTCTATTAACATAACACACCATTTAGAATCATCAAACCATACATTTGTAGCTTTATAGCTGACACCTTCATAATCAAATGTATAAACTTTGTCACCGTTTTCTTTAGTGGTGAAATTATTACCTAAAAATTGAAATTGTGTTTCTTTCATTAAGTTTACATCACTAACAACTTTAGTACCGTCTTTTTCTAGATACCTAACATAATGTTCAGATCTTACCATTTTTATCCTCTAAGTATTGAAAGTGCATGAATTATTAAAACTAGTAAATAAATTATTTCTTGTTATTTTTCTAGTAGATTGATCAAAACCAGGAAAAAGTCTCATTGAAGGTGAATCGATTGGCATGGTAGTACACAAACAAGTACCTTTACCTGCAGTGCAGGTTGGAATACACATTGTTATCTGAATACAACCTGGAATACAGGTACATACATTATCATAGTATTGATAATCTGCGCAATTCATTTGATGAAACCAACCTCTACCACAATTTTCACAAGCAGCGTTACATAAACAATATCTATAACCAAAACAACCACATGCATTGTTAGTAGTATATCTTGCTATTATACAACATTCATCTATTCCCCACTCTACGTGAGGACAAGTACATAGACTTATGAAATTAGAGGATCCATCTTGCACTCCAAAAATATACGCTCCAAAAGTATACCCTCCAACTGGACCACCTCCCCACACAGGAAATGCTGCCCATCTTCCTGTAGGAGAAACACATGGTGTAAAACTATTTGACCCTCCGGTTATAGCATCTTGCCAACAACCTCCACCAGTACTATAGGTTGCAGTAATACACCAAGCCTGATTTAAAGTAAAATCACAACACCAAGTAGTTCCTCTCAAGTCTTTAACATTAATAAAATATGCGTTAAAACTTGATGATCCACACTGCATTATATAATTACTACCAATTTTGGCTCGGTATGAGTATTGATTTGTACACGCTGGGAATGTACCACCACAACAAATATTTGATATACAAAGAGGACAAGCGCCACCACCTTTATAAGCTCTTGCAAAACCACATCCAGACCAAACAAAAAATGGCTCAGTTCCAGGCTTACTTGCATGAGTAGGATCTAATACAAAACCACCTATACCTAAACCTGTAGCTTGAAAACCAGCTGAAGTAAGTCTAGATGTACTTGAATAATTAACATTTTGACCGGAAAAGTAAAATGCACGCCAAGATCCACAATTTAAACAACCACTTGGGTTACCTGGTTCATCTACAGAAGCCCAAAAAACATCCAGTTCAGAATCAGCAAATAAAAAACCACGAATTTTACACCCACAGCAACTAGCATAACCACAAGTACAGCTATACCAATTTATATCCCAACAATGAAAATAACCTGCACTTTCACATATAGCGCTGCCTCCAGAGGAACAAAAATATACTAAACCAGATGAATCCATAAAGGAACAGCAATTAACCCAACTACCACCACCACCAAAAGCAATAGCAGTTCTATAAGAACCACTTGTATATAAAAGAGAATGGTTTCTATTAGGACATCCAGGACAATTAATTCCGCTCCTGGATCCAGATAAACATGAACCACAAGCACAATTTATAGTTGTAAAACATACTCCCCTAGCACCTCCAGTGTTTATCCCCGGGTTAAGTGTGCATATACCACAACCATTATAACCAAACATGTTTCCTCTTACAAAATCACTATTTTGTAAAGTTGGAGTAGGGATAGAAGCATATGCACAAGTTGAACTAACTATGTAAGCACAAAAATTACAAAAATTAGAATTTTTTAGAATCTCAATTCTAGTAGCTGATGTTGCAGAAACACTAACACTAGTAGCCAAAGCATTACTATTGATATCTTTAAAACAATAAGTAGACCCAAAAGTAGATCCAACATCAAAGACCATGGGCTTACCACAAGGAGCATTACATATACAAACAGTTATGTCTTTTTGTGATCTTAATCTAGTATAATCAAAAGTATTTCCACACAATGTAACTGTGTTGCTGTCACCTTCGAAACTACCAGCATTACATAGATTTGTAGCTATAGAAACATTAGTCAAATTTCTACTATCATCTATTACTGTTGTACCATTTATCTGAATCGCCATCTTTACTTAATCCTTAGAGACATGGTAGAATACTTTTTATTTATTAAAAACAAAGTCGTGTATTGTTTTATACTTAATTTCTAACTCTTCTATTCTAGTTATAGTTTCTTTGTTTGTTTCTATCAAATACGCTATCAAGCCATCATAATTTACTGATTTATTTCCATCAATTTCATTTACTAAAAACGGAAGAATACTTTCTATATTTTGAGCTATCACACCAGCAGATTTATTACCACTTTCTCTCCAAACATACTCATATCCTTGTAATTTTGACAAAACATTAGAAGCATTTGAAATTTTTTGTATATTTGTTTTTAGTCTTTCATCAGAAGATGAGTTTACATTAGTAGCAGTTAGAGTACCTGTGCTAGGATTGTATGTAAGTTTGGTAGATGATATATTTGGAGTGAAACTTCCTGACGTTGCTGTTGCGAATGTTGGATAGTAAGTAGCATTTGTTGTTGTATTGTCAGTTATAGTTCCTGAGTTAGGCGCTCCTTGTACACCCTGAGCTCCTTGAACACCTTGATTTCCCTGAGCTCCTACAGCTCCCTGAGCTCCTACAGCTCCCTGAGCTCCTACAGCTCCCTGAGCTCCTATAGTACCTTGAACACCTTGATTTCCCTGAGCTCCTATAGTACCTTGAACACCCTGTGCTCCTTGGACTCCTTGAAATCCCTGCCTACCTTGAGCTCCTTGAACACCTTGGGCACCTTGGACACCTTGATTACCTTGTGCTCCTATTACACCTTGAACACCTTGAGCACCTTGGACACCTTGATTGCCTTGTGCTCCTATTACACCTTGAACACCTTGAGCACCTTGGACACCTTGAAACCCTTGAACACCTTGATTACCTTGTACACCTTGTGCTCCTTGGACTCCTTGGAACCCTTGGACTCCTTGAGCTCCCTGGACCCCTTGTGCTCCTTGGACTCCTTGATGTCCTTGAACACCTTGGGCACCTTGAACACCCTGTGCACCCTGAACCCCTTGAGCACCCTGAACACCCTGTGCACCCTGAACCCCTTGTGCTCCTTGGACTCCTTGATGTCCTTGAACACCTTGGGCACCTTGAACACCCTGTGCTCCTTGATGTCCTTGTTCGCCCTGAACACCCTGTGCTCCTTGGACCCCTTGATGTCCCTGAACACCCTGTGCTCCTTGGACCCCTTGATGTCCCTGAACACCTTGGGCACCTTGTACACCCTGTGCTCCTTGGACCCCTTGATGTCCCTGAACACCTTGTGATCCCTGAGCTCCTACGTCACCTTTATCACCAGTAGTTGTGAAGGTTACAATAACATTTGCATTATTATTAAACGGTGTGGTTGTTCCAGTTACATATGCTACAGGAACGTCTATATGACCTGTATCGTCGTTATGAACACCGGTAATGTTATAAATTACGTAATTTAGATTGTTTGCTTCTTCACTAACTTTTACTAGACCTTTGATAGCACTAGTAGAATCGTCAATAGTTACTAAAAAGGAATGAATGTTTGCATTGTTTTTATCAGCGTCAGCAATACTAATCGTGTTTACTTGAGATAAATTTGTGTTTGAAAACTCTAAGTAACCGTTAGCTGAAACTGTATTGTTTGTATCGGTATCAAAGTAATAGTAAAACGACGCTCCACCAAACTGTCCATCTCTTCCTTGAGCACCTTGAACACCCTGAAATCCTTGTGCTCCTAAAACACCTTGAACCCCTTGAGCACCCTGAACTCCCTGTGCTCCTTGGACTCCTTGATGTCCTTGAACACCTTGGGCACCTTGTACACCCTGTGCTCCTTGGACTCCCTGTGCTCCTTGATGTCCTTGTTCACCCTGGACCCCTTGATGTCCTTGAACCCCTTGAGCTCCCTGAACTCCCTGTTCACCCTGGACCCCTTGATGTCCCTGAACACCTTGTGCCCCTTGGACTCCTTGAGCACCTTGTACACCTTGATGACCCTGAACCCCTTGAGCACCCTGAACTCCCTGTGCTCCTTGGACTCCTTGATGTCCTTGAACACCTTGGGCACCTTGAACACCTTGGGCACCTTGGACTCCCTGTGCTCCTTGATGTCCTTGCTCACCCTGGACCCCTTGATGTCCTTGGACCCCTTGATGTCCCTGAACACCTTGAGCACCCTGAACTCCCTGTGCTCCTTGAACACCCTGTGCTCCTTGTACTCCTTGAGCTCCTTGATGTCCTTGCTCACCCTGGACCCCTTGATGACCCTGTACCCCTTGATGACCCTGTACCCCTTGGGCTCCCTGAACCCCTTGGGCTCCCTGGACTCCTTGATGTCCTTGAACACCTTGTGCTCCCTGAACCCCTTGGAAACCCTGAGCGCCAGTTGCGCCTGTTGTCGTCGGTGCGTTACCTATATAAGCCATATTATGTGATCTCTAAAGTAGAAACTACTACATCTACGGATGAAGCTGTGTTAGAAACAACATAAAGTATATCACCGTCCTCAACGACTAATTTTTGATCACCACCAACAGGAATTAATGCTCCACCTTTGGGAAT
>Ga0129333_10004716_pt1 | contig 12758 bp, 8 predicted proteins | sample CPB6_08_DNA_FD_94474 | JGI IMG/M metagenome (GOLD analysis project Ga0129333, IMG submission 94474) | Freshwater to marine salinity gradient microbial communities from Chesapeake Bay, USA - CPBay_Sum_0.6_0.8_DNA | ecosystem: Environmental > Aquatic > Marine > Coastal | place: USA: Chesapeake Bay... | reverse complement strand
CGCCTTCTTCTGCGCCTCCTCGTACGCCTTTTGGTCGGCGGCGTTTAGCTGCTGCTCGGCCGAGGAAACGCCCCCAATGAACGAAGAAACCTGTGCGGCCATCTTCTTTGGGTCAGCTTTCATCCCGAACAAACCAGCCGACATACCCGTGTCAGCCCCCCAGACCGACTTCGAGACAAGCCCCTGCATACCTTCCTCGGATACACCAGCACCTCGAAGAGCATCCGAGAGGGCCGCCCCACCCTTGAACCTCTGGACAGTCATCGTCTGCCCGCCCGCGCCCGTGAGGGGGTCCACCTCAGTCGTGATTTCTTCTTCCTGGTACGCTGCCGCCATCGCCTTTTTGTAGTCTTCGGAGTCTTTCCCTAGAGCATCCCCGAGAACGCGCTTGAACATGTCCTCGGACATCGTTGAGAACATGGCCGTTTCCGCCGCTTTCTTCCCCTCAGCCGAAGCCTTGGAATAGCGTTCCACAAAGCGTTTCCACTCGGGGGAGTTGGCGAGGGCATCCCGAGTCCCCGTGGCCGTACCATCGCCCTTTGCCGCAACTTTAGCGAAGTTCGAGACAATCGCCTCGGGGGCTGCCGTTGTTGCCGCCGCCGCTTCCGCCGACTTTTCGCTCTGAGTAGCGAGAGCGTCCGCAAGCTCGGCTTCGGCCTCAGCTTTTGCGTTCCCGAAACCCCACCCGACGATAATCTTCATGATTTTGATGATGTAGTCGGAGATTTTCTTATTCAGGATGTCGATGATTTCCTGAAGCCGGTCCATCGTGGTCTTCGTGTACCCGGCTGTCTCCTTCGAGTAATCGTGGATGGCGGTCGCATCCTCTAGCGCCTTCTTGTCCCCCTCGCTCATCGAGTCGAGCAAGCCCTGCGTCCCGAGCTTGTCGATGTCGGCGGCTTCCTTGATGTTGATGCCCACTTCTTTCAGTCGCGCGATGGTCCCCTCCTTGTCCTTCGCGAAGGAGTCCTTCAGTTCGGCGCGCTGCTTGTCGAGCATCTTGTTCATCATGACCATCTGGTTCACCGTCTCACGGCTCACCCCGAGGTTCTCGGCCATCTGCTCCATGCCGATACTACCCACACCTTGCTTGATGCTTTTCGCGCCAGACACGGAGAGAACGGCTTTCGTGAGCATGTCGTACTGAGCGCCAATGCCGCCCTCTGCGGCGGCTTGCGCGGCCCCGTACTGACCCTTCTTCGCCATCGTGATGCGCGTTTCGAGGTTGGTGATTTGCTCCATGAGCGCACCCTTCTTGGTCGGGTCGCTAATCTTATCGACGGCTGACTCGAACGCCTTGATGCGCTCCTCGTCATTCATCGCCATGATTTTCGTGGCATCCCCGAGGTCCGCTCCTCCGGCGTCCTTGATTTTCTTGGCGATGTCGATGGAGGTCGAACGAACGTCCTCGGCGATGGCCTGTTGAGTTGCACCCCCACCCGCGAGAAGCGAAGCCTGAAGCCTCTGCACGCGGCTCATCCCACGGACTGCCCCGGAGATGGTCTGCATGAACTTCTCGGCTGACTTGGCGCTCATGACCTTGCCGAGCTTGCCGAGGAGCTTCACGGCGTCACCGATGCGGTTGTTGTAGAGGGCGAGGTCCGCCGACACGCCTCGGATGATGTTGAAGAACTGGTTGCTCGCGATGCCCGACTCGGTAGCACCCCGCGCAATCTGAGCGAAGGTGATGTTCATCTGGTTGAAGCTCGACCCTGTGTCGCGCATCACCTGCCCTTGGAGTTGGGTAATCTCCTGGACGCTGACACCGAACGCGCGTGAGTAGGCAAGGTTCTGCCGTGCGACGGCTGCGAACGAGGAGGACATCTTCTGTCCCAGTCGTTCGGCAGTCATGAAGGAGTTTTCGAGCGTCTTGACGTTCTGCCCCTCTTGCGCGAGCGTTGAACCAATCTGCCCCGCCACTTCAGCGTTCAGCCCGTGCATGAAGTTCTGGGTGTCGTCCATCACCTCGTTGTACATGTTCTGGAGCGTCTTACCGAGACGACGCGAGCCCACCATCGCGTTGTTCTGCGCCGCCGAGAGGTGCCCAAGCGTACCCCCCGTTTCGAGGAGCGACTTGTTGAACTCCTTTTGGTGCGCCTCGGCGTCGATGAGCACCTTGATGAGCGCCACGATGGTGCTACTGACGAGGCCCACCATCGGGCCAATCTTGCCGATGATGTTGATGACGGGGCCAAGCGTCTTCATGAGGCCACCGAGTGCCTTCATGGCCCCGCCGCCAAACTGACCTGCCGCCGCCCGCTTCTCCCCCTTCTCTTGAAGGGCTTTGCCTTTCGTGGCGAGCCAGTCGCCGCTCTTGCGCATCCCCTTCTGCGCCAGAGCAACGAAAGCCTTGGCGATACCCCCACCGATACCAGCCGCGTCCTTACCCTGAAGCCCCTGGAAAGCGTCCTTGATGCCCTCGCCGAAGACCTTACCGGCCTCCATCGCGTTGCCCTTGAGGTCGAGGTCGCTTACCTTCGCGATTTCTTCTTTCTGGGCCTCGATTTCGTCGCGCAGAAGCTCGTACTGCTCACGCACACCCTGTAGTGCTCGAATCTTCTCCTTGGCCGCCGCCATGTCCTCCGCATGGTTTCTTCGTTGGGCATCGGCAAGCGCCGCTTGCGCGTACCCCAGCATCTCCACCGTCTTGGCGATGTTCTCGTTGTTGGCTTGAATCTTCTTCGCGGCAGCTTCTTCGAGACGCGCGGTCGTAGACTTCTGTCGCCAGAAATCCTTGTGGATTTGCGAGAGCTTGCGGTTCGTCTTTTTGTTGATTTGCTCAAGCCGCTTGAAGTCACGCTCGAACGCGGTGACGTAGTTCTTGATGGCATCCGACGCGCTCGACGTGTTGAGTTCGAGCCAGATTTTGACGGTATCTTCGGTGGCTTGGAAGTTTGCCATCACGGCCTCCAGGGCTTGCCCACACTACGTCGGGGCTGAAGAGGAATAGCTCCCGCAGTTGAGCGGTCGGTTGTGGGGAGCCCCTCATCAAGGAAGCCCCACTTGTTCATGTGCCCTGCGATACCCTCGTCGAGTTGGGGGAGTGGCGGCCCTGCCTCGGCTGCCTTGGCACGCATGGCGGCCTCGCGCCGCTTTTGCTCCTGGATGAGTTGGGCCACGTCGCGAGCCGAAAGCCCAGCGAGAGTCGTCTGTCCGACGACCTCCTTGTCGCCCATCTCCTCCCGATGCTGCTCGGCAAGCTCGGCTACTTGCTCTTGCTTTCGGGTGACGTTCTCGCGAACACGCGCCTCGTAAGCCGCGATAGCCTCGTCGTGCCAGTCCTTCTCCCCACGCAACGACCGCTGCACTTGGTCGGCAAGCTCCTCGACGGTGTTGGCGACCATGATGACCTGCGCGCCACCGTACCGCTTGTCCGACTCCATCGGCTCCCCGAACAAGACGTGCCGGAGCAGTTGGTCTTTTCGGTTCCACCGCTCGTCCCGTTCCTTCTGACGGCGGTTCCTGTCCTGGGTGTGGATTTTCTCCATCCCCTTGCCCGCGAAGCACCCGCCGATGAACTTGGCGTTCTCCCAGTCCACCTCCTGACGGTGACGGAGGTCTTCGTAGTGGTTCAGGGCTCGCCAGGTTAGCTGGGCGTACGAGAGGCCGAGCCGCTCCGTCCCCTCGATGCCGGTGAGGGCCGAAGAAGATAGGTCAAGCCCCTGCACTTGCGCCCAACGCCACCGAGAAGCGTTCTCGGTGGCGTAGACCTCGACAAGCATCGTCGCGTTCGTGGCCTTGCGGTTCAGATTGCTCAACTGTCGGATAAGCCGATGCCGAGCTTTGGCGGGCATGTCGCGAAAGGCGTCGCTAACCTGCCCCAAGTGCCGACGACGGTCCACCAGCACGTTCTGACCGTCCACGAAGAGCACCATGTAGGCCAGGAACAAGTCCCAGAAGCGCGGGGGTACCGTCTTGCTGGTATCGGTAAACCCCGACAACAGCCGAATGGTCGTCATCTCGTGATGGTTCAGCGATTTGAAGACGAACGGCACGTCTCCGATGTCCACCGAGGCCATCAGGAACCCGCGCGTCAATAGCTCCGACACGTCCGCGTAAACCTCGGGGTTGACCTCGGGTTCACGCGGAACGTCGATGGTTACCTCGGGGTCTTGCCCAAACTCGACCTCCCCCATCGAGGAGGTGCCAAGACCATCCGCCTCGGGGTCGGTTTGCATGAGCTACCTCATCGCTGCGGAGGACGGAACCGTGGGTTGATGCCCCCCACGGGCGGGGTGTCGAGGATGGTCTGCGCGGCGTTGGGGTCGAGCTTGACTCCAGAACCGACCCGAACCTCGGGCACGGTCGGCTGCGGCTGAAGGTTGACCGGAGCCGGGGTGCCGGGCGGGAAATCGGGGAACCCTCCTTCGAGGGCTGCGTACTCGGCCGTGCGACCGCCGAGAGCCGCCTGGGGCACGGCATGGGCGGGGGGTGCAGACTGCGGAGGCCCTGCGGGTACCGGAGATTGAGCCTGAGCGGAAGGCTGCGGCAGGGAGGCAGCCTCGGGCTGCTGGTTCATGGGCTGGCGCTGCCGAAGAAGCTGGGCCATCCGCTCCGGGCTGGGCGGGCCTGCCTGCGTTCGCTGGGCGGGAACGGGCGCGTTCTCGGGGACCGTGGGGGCCTGTGAGGTTTCGACCGGCGGAACCACCGGAGCCTGTGCTTCCTCGGGGGCCGGTGCCTTGACCTGCTCGATTTTCTCGGCCACCTTGGCGAGCTTCTGCTCGGCGACTTCGATTTCATCCATCGTTGCGCGCCGCATGTAGCCGTTGTCCTTCAGGACCGCATCGAGGATGCGCTCAGGTACCTCGGCTTCCAACTCTTTGAGTTCGCCGATGAGCCGACGGAACTTGTCCTCGGCACTCTCGTCATCGACCCGGAAGGTGATGCCGTCCTGGGCACGCTTCTCGGCTGCCTCGATGGCATCGGCGACCTTTCGGTAGACGATGTAGACGACCTCTCGCGCCCACGTCGAGATGACGTTCTTGCGCAGCCAGGCGTGAAGCTCGTGCTTGACGAGCTTCATCTGCCCAGCGCGCTTGGGGTCGGGCTCCTCGTCCTCGACGTACTGCACGTCGCGGAGGTCTTGTCCGTTGAGTTCGCAGATGGCCCGACAGACGTGCGCCATCTGCCAGGTGTTCAGGTACTCGACATCGGCGAGCCCCTGACACTCCTTGAAAATAGCGTCGTACTGGTCGGGCCGAAGGTTGCGGACGACAACCGAAGTGTCGCCCACGACGAAGGACTCCTCGGTGAGCCCGATGTGTCGAGCTTGCGAGAGAGCCTGCGTCAGGGACCGCGCTGATAGGATACCCATTCTCATCTCCTGCTATGGGGGCGAGAACGGTGCGGCGCGCGAGACTGGGATCTGAGTCTGGGTCTGGGTATCGGAAGAGGAGAGAGCGGCCGAAGCCGATGTCCATCTGTTTTGATGTGATCCTGTCTGCGTTTACACCGTCACACCCCGAAAGGGGTTAGCTCGGGAAGACCGTCGGCTGCGCCCCGCCCGCGAAGCGGATGGAGTAGCCCTTACCGGCCGTGCCCACGGTGGGCGAAAGTCCGGTGTCGATGAACTCACCGTACTGCGAGAGGCCGTCGATGACATCCGTCACCGTCACCGAGGAGTTCTCGGCCACAATGGCGGCATCACTCGTGAAGCTCGCGTTGTAGGAGTTCATCCAGCAACCTTCGTAGAACGTCAGGAGGCATTGGACGGGGGTGAGAAAGCCCGCGCCCGAAGGCTGAACGCCCGCCGACTTCGCGCCCACCAGACCCACCGGGTCTTTCGAGGCAAGCTCCGAGAAGACAAGCTCCTGCTTGATGTCGAACGGCCAGCGGTGATGCCGGAGCGAGCGGACAAGGCCGTCGATGCCACCCTTGTACCCGAACAACTGGTAGAGGTTCGCGGTGTAGAGCAGGGTCTTGTTGACGGTGAGCGTCATCGGCTCCGTGACGCCCGGCACAAGCTCGGCCACTTGGTCGCCGAAACCGACGCCACGGTACGGGTCGATGGTGCGCGACTCGTCGAAGCCGAACTCGCTGACGGCCCCAAGCTGTTGGAACCCATTTGCACCTACGGAATAACCGTAGATTTTGTTCTTCTGGCTGACCGCCGCCCGCGTGTTGGGCGCGGTCCCCATGCGGTAGACGTAGTTGTCGGTTTTGACGGGCATCGGGGACTCCTCTCAGCGAGCCGAAGCGAACAGGTCGTGGATGCGCGCCGCCTTCGTGGCGACCTCAGCCAGGTCGTTCGCGACCCAGGGCTCCGCAAGGTCCACGTTGGCGAGAAGGTTGTGAACCTCGGAGGCGATTTTGTGCAGGTCGTACTGCGCCTTCGAGGCGTTGAACGGGCGACCCGCCGCCACGAGGGCGTCGATTTTGTCGCTCGTCGTCGCGAGCTTGCTGAGGATTTCCTCGGCCACGTCGGCGTTCGAGTTGAGCACGGCAGCCGACTTGCCCATCGGGTGCGTGACCTCCTTGGGGGGCGACCATCCGCCGTCCTCGACGGTATCGACCTTCGGCTCGCCGAGGCCGTAGAACGCCTTGTTCTTCGACTGGTCGCCGAAGTCCGGCAGCGAGACGGCCGCTCGATGAATGGTCGTGTGCAGCGCACTCGGAACCGAGTCGCCGCTCGCGACACGGGTGTTCATCTCACGGATGGCGTGCTCGATGTGCGAGAGACGCAGGTCCAGAAGTCGCTTGTGGTCGCTCATGTCCTTACCTTCCATGCTCGTCGATGGGGTCCACCCATACGGGGGAATAAGAGAATCCTCGAAAGCTGCTCGGCGTGTTGGCTTGGGGGCCAGAAACGCGAGCATCGCCTCTGGGTCAAGCGGAACAACAGCCTTCCCGCTGCGGTTGAAGTTCTCGATGGCAAGCCGTCCACGACGACGGTCTGTGACCAGAGAGGCCACGAGACGTAGCACCGACACAGCCCCGAGGTTGTACCGTTCGCCGGAAGGCAGGCGCACGTAGTCGCACAACCCGTCCGTTTCGAGCGTCACCGTGACCAGCTTACCCACGACTCACGGCCTATAACAAAGGAACCTCGATGCCAACGACTAGCCCGACGATATGGGTAGCGAGGAGCAACGAACCTTCGGAAGGACTCCAGAGCCAGTCTCCCTCAACGCTCCAGGCCGCTCGACCCCCAGCGACGTACTCCGCCTCGTTGAGCCGATGCTGGGCGTGCGAGAGGTCGAGAGGCACGTAGGGGCTCTTGCGAGCGACAAGCGTGGGTAGGGCCGTTCCATTCCGAGGCCCGAACAGAACGCCGCGCTGAAATCCCCTCCGATATAGCTCGAACCACGTCTCAGGCAAAGAGCCCTTCGTCTCGGCCACGACGAACCCACCCGGCCCCTGGTCGAGTACGAGAGGATGCGGAAACCGCGCGCCGAGGGACGGGAGCTTGCTCTCCGTCAGGTAGTCCCGGACCCAACCGACTGCCGTGCAGAGACGCTCGTTCTGGACGGCACGGCCGAGGCCGTCCGGGAAGTACCCTCGAAGGAGCCGGAAGAACAACCCGAGGTCAGGGTCAACGTGACCCATCATGGCGAGTCCACGTCGATGCACGAGGTCGGTCTGCGCGACGAGCCCTGCGGTGCCCGGCAGAGTCAGAAGGTCGCGGTAGAGGAAGAGCGCCGCTGCGACGAGCGTGTCCACGTCGTTGATGCGGCGCGTCACGAACGCCGGAGGCGTCGGTCGGCCGAGCACCAAGTCCTCGTAGAGACAGGTGAGCGCACCGGGGTTGGCCTGCCCAAACCCCTCTCCGTGATGCTCGTAGGCCCAGATGGTCGGGTTCACCGTCTGGGCCAGCGTGGCCCCCGTCTCGAACGTGAGCGCGCCCTCGATGAGGGGCGTGGCCTTCGGCTCGATGAAGAGTTGCAGGTCGGGCATCAAGCCCTTCCTACACCATCAGCAAGGGCATGGGCACGGAGAGACGTTCGATGCCGTGCTTTGCTGCGGGATGTCGGGGAACACCCGAACGACGCGCGGCCGAAGGTCAACGGGAGGCAGCGTCACGTAAGGCGTGAACTGCCGCAGGTCCACCCGACAGACCTCGGCAGCCAACTCGTACCAGAGGTTCGTTGGCACCGGGGTGGCATCACTTTCCCACGCCTGCACCTCGGGCACCGTGACCCCAAGGAGGACAGCAACCTGCGCCTGCGTGTAGGCGATGGAGAGCCGGAGAAACTGGAAAGTCTGGCCCGATACCAGCGCCATGTGAGCAAGCGTCGAACCGGCCCGACGGTAGGCTGCCTGCGTCGCAACCGTCGAGAAGACCGGCCCCCAAGCTCGAAGCTGCGCCTGAAGTGCAGCGACGAACCGGAAGCCGGTGCTCCCGACCGGCATGTAATAGTCCACGAGCGCGAGTTCAGGCTCGTGGTCTACGGGAGTGCCAGGATTGCAGGTCATGGTGGCCGAAGGCAATCAACCCGCAGCGTAGATGAAAATCCCGTCCTTACTGAACACGAGCTTGCCGACCCGCACGCTCGCGGACGACCCGTCTCGCTTCATGACCTTGACGAACGAGCCCTCGTTGAGAGCCCTCGTCGCGCGGAGGCCCCAGCTTCCGTCGCGCAACTTGGTCCACGTCACAGCGTCGTCTTGGCGGGCCGGAGGGCTGAACCGCTCTTGCTCTTGGCGGCCAGCACCCTGCTGCTTGGCCTTCTCGCGCTCCTCCTGCAAGTCCTCGAACTTCTCGATGGCATCGTCGATGCGCTTGCGGAGGTTGTCACGCCAGTTCTCGACCCGGTGGACCCGCTGCTCCTTCCCGGCGATGGGTCGCTTCGTCTTCGTGTTCATGAGGACGACGCGGATGGAGTCCTCACCCTCCCCACGCGCCGCCTGACCCTCGAACACCGAGGTCTGCACTCGGATGACGTTCGTGGGGTCTTCGGGGTCGGGGGTCAGGATGTAGACGACCTCACCCCAAGAGGTCTTCTCGACGCGCGGGCTCGTCGCACGGAACGCGCGCCGGATGACCTGATCGATTTCCGGCAGAGTCACCGGAACTGCGTGTGCGGCCAGACGTTGCATGAGGGTCATCACAGGCTCCTGTTGTAGCGGTACGCGCCGAGGTTCATGAAGGCGAGCGAGGCCGCCGTCTTTCGCGAGAAGTCCGTCGCATCATCGGCAGCAGCATCCACGTCAACCGGCTCCTCGGCCCCCACGTCAACCGGCTCCTCGGGCATCATCGGGGGCTCGGCTCCCGGCGTGAGCGTCTCGGGCTTCGGGACGTTCTGACCAGACTTCAGGCCAGCCTCTCCCACGAAGGGGCTCGGGCCACCGGGGCAGAGCACCGTGAGGCTCTGCTTGGCGCGCGTGAGCCCGACGTACCCAAGCCGACGCTCGGCTTCGAGTTCGGCACTCGCCGACATCAGGGACTCCTCGGGCACCTCGTTCAGCTTCATTGGACGAGGCTTTTTGGTGCGCGGGAACACTCCGGCAGGCATGAGCAGCGACACGTCGCTCCACTCCGCGCCCTTGGTCGAGTGAACCGTACCGAGATAGACACCCGGCGGCGGCGTACGGGACGAGAGCGGAACGCCCTCGGCAATCTGCTTCTTTTCCCACTCGTCGGGGTCGATACGAAGCTCCTCGGCGCGCTCGGCCAGCCCGTCGAACCGCTCGCCGAACTGCTTGGGGTCCGTCGGGTCGTAGTTGGGGTCGAGGGTGTTCGGCTCCATCATGAGCTTCACGAACTCCAGCGCCCCGAGCCTCGGCTTGTCCGTGTCGTCGAGCCCGGCGTCCTCCTCGGCCTCATCCTGAGCGATTTTCGCGCCGATGCGGTCTTCGGTCGCTTGGCGAAACGTCTTGACCTCACGCTTCCATTGACGGCCACCAGGCGGGGGCGGAGTGAGTTCGACCACGGGCAGCGCGAGGAGCGCCTCGAACAAGTCCTTCGTCTTGAACTCGGGGTTCTCCAGCATCCCACGGATTTGCGAGATGCCTTCGAGCAGGGGGTCGGCCGCCTGTGCATCCTGCCTAGCAGCGAACGGCTGCGCACCGAGCGCGACCAGCATCTCCTCCAGGAAGGCGGGGTTCCGGTATGCCTCGTCGATGGGGTCGAAGGTCGATGCGTCGAGCCGCTTCTTCGAGCAGTAGGTCGCCACCGCCTTCTTCATGTTGCGATTCGCGAGCTTGACGTTCTCGGCCCTGTCCGTTGAGAGCTTCGGACGAAGGATACCCCCCGACATGAGGGTCTGGCAGAACGTGTCCTGTACCTGCTTGGGGCTCGTCGCCATCGCCGAGGTCAGGAAGGAACGGAACGTCTCCGTCTCCTGCGCCGCGAACACGGCTGCACCCTTCTTCTGAACGAAGGGCACCCCGATGGTCGCACAGACCTGCTGGTAGAGCGCCAACTCGGCGTTCGTGCGAGCGAGCACGGCGAAGTCGGACAGGGACTTCCCTGCCTCCCTGGCGGCCAGAATCTTCTTGGCGAAGATGGCGGCAGCGGCGGAATCGTCGTCCGTGACCTTGACGATAAGGTCGGCTTCACCGCGAGCGCGGTCGGGACGAGCCTTCGCCTCCATCGGAATCTGGTGCTCGTTGTTCGCGATGAGCTTGTTGGCTGCATCGACGAACTCCGGCGCACAACGGTAGTTCGTCGTGATTTGCCGGTCCTTGAAGCCCTGCTGGTCGAGCGCGATGAACGCCTCGGGGTCAGAGCCACGGAACTGGTAGATGCTCTGCTTGTCGTCGCCGACCATCCAGAACGACTTTTGGGGGTCGTCCGTCGCGATGTGCTCGGTCATCAGCGTGAGCACCTCGGACTGGAGGGGGTTCAAGTCCTGGCACTCGTCCACCATGATGTGGTCGATGTTCGCCTGCACGCTCTTGCGGGCCATGTCGTTGTCGCGAATCACGTCGCGGAAGATGGAGAGCATGTCGTTGAAATCGCCGATGCGCGGCTTCCCGGCCCGGTAGAAGTCGATGAACTTGTCGGCCGCCGGAGAGCCTTCGCTACCGGGACAAAGGTTGGGTCGCCATCCCTTACCGAGCGCGCCCTTCAGGCCCTCGTAAAGCTCGTAGAACTTGATGGCCTGCGTGGCCTCAATCGTGCCCTGCGAGGCTGCCCACGTCTGAGCCTCGTCGAAGCTCATGCCCTGGCCCTGAAAGACGTTCATGTACGCCATCATGCGCTGGGACTTGGGAGGCATCTTCCAGAGGTCTTCCTCGGGAAGCTGACGCTCGTTTCCGTTCTCGTCCTTGTCGATGCCCTCGAAGCACTCCGCCCAGATGTTCTTGGCGGCCTTGAAGAGGGCCGAGGCGTTGACCGCGCCGCCCTTGCCGTTCGGCATCTTGGCGAACACGTCACGCTGCGCGGGCGAGCCGTAGAGCGAGATGTACTTCAGGAAGGTCGAGTGCATCGTCCCGACCTGCACCCCGTTCGGGTTCTGGTTCTTCGAGGTCGATACCTTGTCGGAGCCGATTTTCGCGGCCATCTTGACGGCAAGCTCGTCGGCGGCCTTCTTGTTGAAGGACATCGCCATCATGCGGTTCGGACGCGCGCCGTTGTCGATGAGGTACTGAACACGAGCGAGAAGCGTCGTGCTCTTGCCGGAGCCCGCACCAGCCGAGACGCGCACCTTGCCGCCCGTCATCGCAGCCGCACGCTGCTCGGGGTCGAGGGAGCGGAGAGCCGGAGGTACGTTCTTGGGGTCATCGGGGTTCGACGCAACGGCCGCTGCCGTCGCCGTCGCGACACCAATGACCTCGGCCTTCGTGAGGGGCTTGTCTTCCTCCCCGGACTTGGCGAGGGCCTTGCGGGCTGCCTCGGTCGCATCGGCCTCAACCTTTGCGATGGCGACGACCTGCTCGTCACGCGCCCCTGCGCTTTGGTCAGAGCCAGGCACCGCCCCCTGCTGCACCTTGCTGGCGAGCACGCTGTCGGTCGCGTCGGCCACGCCACGGACGGCCTCCTGAACGGGGCTGACGAGCGCGGAGCCCGGCGTCACGACGACCTCCGAGGCGAGGTCAATCCATTGTTCGAGCCGCTTGTTCTTCAGGACGATGGCTGAGAAGCCATTGAGCGCCTGGTCGGGGTCGTCGATGGCTGCCGCGTCGATGGCCGCACGCGCCTCGCCGAGGGCCTTACGGCTCGACCCGAAGACCTCCTTCAGCACGACGGGGGTCTTGAGGACGAGACGGAGCTTCAGCGCGCGGACGGGGATACCCTTCTCGTTCGCGGTCGGACGCATGGCCGCCGCGAGAAGCGAGAGCTTCGACTTCTCTTCGAGCTTGCCCTGGAAGAAGGCGTTGATGGCTTCGAGGTTCTGCTGCTCGGCGGCTCGGAGCAAGGTGATGCCCCGTGCGAGCACTTCGTCGGCCCGTGCGAAGTCCACTTCGAGGTTCTGGGCCTCGTGGACGTTCTGGAGCCACCCGATGTAGCAGTCGAGGGCGAAGAGAAACACGATGTAGTCCGCGACCTGGAGCGCGGTCAGTTCGGGCATCTCCTCCACGCCACCCTCGTCAGCCGCCCGGCGGAAGAAGGAGTCGTCGGAGGGGGACGCCGGGGCGTGGTCGAAGGCACGACGGTCGTAGCTCATGGTGGCTGTCTCCTACACCGGAGGGGCGAATAAAGGAATCTGCGCGATGCGCGTTGGTACTCGACCTGCCCACCTCGTAGAGGAGGCATGGTTACCTGGACGAAGCTGAAGAGTGGGGAATGGGGCCTCCGTGCGACGGAGGCCCTCGTCGAGGGCGCGACCACGACGGTCGCCAAAAAGGACGGCTCAACCTCGACCGCCGTGGTCGGG